>OCTX012204654.1_pt1 | contig 22091 bp, 26 predicted proteins | sample 1539691 | NCBI WGS metagenome assembly OCTX01 (sample SAMN02144231, study PRJEB22623) | gut metagenome | biome: sheep rumen | host: Ovis aries | place: New Zealand
GTCTTAAAGACATTTCCGCTTACAAGCATTTCGCGGGTGTCCTGCTTATCACTCATAATAACCTCCAGTAACATTTTGATTTGTTAGTTATTACTAACGTTTTTATGATACAAAAGTGACGGGGGCATCACTACTCTAAATTGCAGAAAAGGCTCTATTCTGCAATTTACTTTTCATATAATGTTGACCTGTCGGCTGATTTTTGCGATAATTCAAAAACATTTTTCAAATAACTTCCATGGGGGAGTAGCTGGCGCATCTGGGCTTTCAGATGCGTTACAAGTCAACATACTGGAATCTGAATTGCCGATGGACATAGGCAGTTCGATCCTGGCTTGCCTTAAATTGCGAGACTCATGATTAAGGACTCTTACTATGGAATGGAATTTTATCTTTTTTCTAAACAGCGTTCTGCTTGGCACAGGTCTTGCAATGGATGCATTTTCAGTTTCTATCGCAAATGCCCTTAGTGAATCCACAATGAAAAAAAGCCGCATGTGTTTTATTGCGGGGGTTTATGCTTTCTTCCAGTTCGCCATGCCTATGATTGGCTGGATCTGCGTACACACGATTGTTGAGTATTTTTCAAAGTTTGAAGTTTTGATTCCCTGGATTGCGCTGGCTCTGCTTTTGTGGATTGGCGGCAAGATGATTTGGGAAGCGATTCATGGAGAAGAAGACGAGGCTGCAGAGGTTGCCACAAAACTGACTTTCGCTACCCTCTTGATTCAGGGAGTTGCAACTTCAATTGATGCACTTTCTGTCGGCTTTACAATTGCAGATTACGGATTGCTTATGGCGCTGGTTGCCTCGCTGATTATCGCCGGCGTGACTTTTGCAATCTGCATGACAGGACTTTTGATTGGCAAAAAAGCCGGCGACAAGCTTGGTGCAAAAGCAACACTGGCGGGCGGACTCATCCTTGTAGGAATTGGAATCGAGATTTTTGTGAAGGGTCTTTTCTTTTAAGTTTTACGTTATCAAAGAATCTGCTATCCGAAAATTTCTTCTGCTTTTAAGGTTGTCTGTCTGCGTTTCTCCAGAGTTTTTTCAAATAGGTCTCTGGCAAGCGCAGGGAACTGTTCGTAAATAACCTTAGTTCCTTCTTCAGTAATACCCCCCTTAGTTGCAACTCTTGTAACTACATCATTAAAAGTCATCTTTTTTGAAAGCATTAATTCACCGGTAGAACAAAGAGTATTCAAAACCATTGAAACAATCTGGTCTTCCGAAATAGAAGTATGCTCGCGGGCTGTCGAACACAGTACATCAAAAATAGAAGCAATAAAGCCCGGCATGCAGGAAACAAGTTCTGAGCCCATTCCCATTTCATTCTCAGGAAGAAGAATCACATCTCCCATGCACTTGAAAAGAGACTCGAGATTTATTTTATCATCCTCACTGGTCTTTTCATTAAAACAAACCAGAGTCTGAGATTTTTCAATTTCCGCAGTGAGACTTGGAATGACTTTTGCCATTTTATGATTTATGATTTTCTCCATAGATGCAAATGACACACTTCCATTCAATGAGACAATCAAAGTATCAGCTCGTACAGATTCAGCAATTTCAGAAAGCACAAGTTTGATATCAAGGGGACGCACACACATAATGACAATATCAACTTTAGATGCCAGTTCAGAATTGCTTGAACAGATATAAATTTCAGGTGGCAGACTTTTCAGTTTTTCAATAGTTCTGTTATAAACATAAAGTCTGTTATCCTTGTTTCTCGATAATTTTTCAACAAGCATGCTCCCCATGCTTCCATAACCTATAATTCCAATATTCATTAAAGTTCTTCCTTGTTTTATAAAGCCAGTTCTATGAGTTTTTTGATATGGATTTCCACTGCATCGAGACAAGGAAGCGGACAATTATTCTGATTCAAAAGCAGCGGCAATTCTGTGCAGCCAAGAATAATTCCTTCGATTCCGTCGCGCTCTTTCATCTTATTGATTATCTGGACAAACTCGACAAGTGTAGATTCTTTAACAATTCCTTTTTCGAGCTCTTCGAAAATTCGTTTTGCAATAAGCTCGCGTTCAGACTTCTCCGGAACGAAAACTTCTACGCCGGCTTCAAGCAAATCCTTTTTCATATAGTCTTCTTCCATTGTGAAAATAGTTCCAAGAAGGCCTATTTTTTTGATGCCACGCTTTACAGTTTCTTCAGCGACAGTCTTTGGGATACTAACTAACGATAGTTTGGTATCCGACTTTCTCACAATTTCATCAAAAACAATATGCATTGTTACTGCCGTGAGAGAAATAACCTCGCAGCCGGAAGCTTCCAGACATTTTACCTTTTCTGCAAGATAGTCAGACAGTGCTTCGTAATCTTTATTACAAACATATTCCCAGGCACGCCGAAAGTTTACGCTCTCAATCGCAATATCAGGCATTGCCTTTTCGCCTGTCAAATTGTCTATCCGGGAATTAAGCTCCTTATAATACATTAAAGTTGATTCTGGTCCTGTGCCACCAACGAGTCCAATTTTTTTCATTTTTAAATCCTCCAGATTTTATGATTATTTCTTCTGCAAAACTGTAATTGCGCCGTAGTGTAAAATATCAAATTTTTCTGGGGCAATTTCATCGAGAAGAGCACGGTGTTCTGCATCCCAGCGGGCGAGCTCTTCCGGATTAAGTGAAGCGCCAATTCCACGGCTTGCTCTTACGCGGCCGTGCCAGCTTTCTTTAGTAAAGGGAACTTTAAGATCATATTCTTCGTGGTCGATTTTATCAAAATATTTATAGGCAATATCAGGCACCCAGATTTCATGGCGCTTCTCGCCACAACCAGACCAATTTGGGCTGTACTTCAAAATCATCTCTTCGCTCTTGCCGGCAATTATATCTTCAAAAGGAAGCCATGCCATATACAAGATTACGAGCTTACCCTGTGGCTTAAGCAAATCAGCTAAAACCGGCATAACCTTTTCGTGGTCAAAATACCAGAAGCACTGGCAGGCTGTAATTACATCAAAGCTTTCTTTTGGAAAATCAGCCTTTTCTACGAGCTGCTCGGTTGCAGCGGCAATAAAATCAATTTTCATGCCGGCATCTGCCGCCAGCATTTTTGCCTGTTCAATCTGCTCCGGAGAAATATCTGTACCGGTCCACTGAGCGCCGTATTTGTACATATTGCGTGGCACAACACCTGTTCCTGTTCCAAGATCCAGAATCTTCTGTCCTTTTACGCAGAGTCCGCGGTCTACAATTTTCTTATAAAATTTTTCCGGATAAATATCGCGGAACTTTGCATATTCAGTCGAGGTTTTTCCCCAGTCAAAGGCTTTCCCGTCATCAATTCGCTTGTCTCTGATTTCCATAGGAAATATTATAATTATGCTGTCTTTTTTGTAAACCAGCCCATCAGCTTCTGGGCAATAAAGATATTTACAAAAACAAGGATTGCGCCGAGTGCCATAAAGGAGCCCGCAAAGAGTACAGAATCTTCAATGCACAAAAGACACTTGCAGATAATCAGGGTGTTTACCGGTAGGCAAATCAAACTTGTGATGCAGGCCGGGATGTAGCGGCGGTAAATGCTTACCTGAATCAGATGAATGAAAAAGTGAAGATCGCAGCCAAGAAAAGCCCCAAGCCAGAGATACCAGAGGAAATTGCGGTCGACAAAATATGCGAGAGTCGAGATTGCGATGCACAAAATGAGTTCTTCGTAAACGGCAAGGGCAAAGCCTTCTGTAGAAAAGTCTTTGTAGCGGCGGAGGATAAAAGGAAAGCGCTTCTGGAGTTCTGCGGTATTCTGTCGCAAAAAGAATTTGAAACCGATAATTTCTTCCATGTCATGAAACATAAAGATAATTGGAAAAAGCCAGACGTATTCTTTCATAAGACCTCCACGTGAGCGACTTGTCATGTTGAACTGTCATTCGTAAACGACTTGCCATGCTGAACTTGTTTCAGCATCTGTTTTGTATTATATCCTCTTTATATAGGTTAGTCAAAACTAACACTATTTTTTTTGAGATTCAGACGGATAAAATACAGTAAGTGATGGATTTTATCCGTAGTATTTTTGGTTTATATTCGTTTTTATGTCGGCTTCCGGCATTATTTACGGATAAATTACACTCAAACTATGTTTTTATCCGTATTTATTAATTACATAGCAGGGTATTTTAGTGAAAATCCCTTGTTGAATACGGATAAAATTAAGTGGGTAGTAGTATTTATCCGTATGAATCCAGATTTTCTCGAATAAACACATCGAGTCTAGACACTTTCATGTTTAAAGCCTTGACTACAACTACGTATACGTAGTATTTTAACCCCACAGGAGGCGTCTATGAACAAGTTTTTCCGATTCAATTTCACAAAAGATACTGCTGTCGCTTTTGGAGCGGGTAAAGCCAAGATCTGACATATCAGGAGAATTATTATGTTATCTAAAACTTCAATCGTAATTTGCGGAATGCTTTTGCAGGGTGAGATGAATGCTTACGACATGCTCAAAATGATTAACAACATGAATATGCAGTACTGGCATCCGATTGGTGCGACTACGCTTTACGAAAGCTGCCTGCGGCTGGAAAAGAAGGGCTATATAGAGGACACTGGCAAATCGGATAACAAAGTGGTTTACCGAATAACAGAAGCCGGCCGTGCAGAGCTGAAAGCTACAATCTGCACACTTTTTGAGCGGGTAGATTTTGATTCAGTATGGTTTTGTCTTGCGGTGATGTATTCGGGAATTCTTACGAAAAAAGAACTTGAAGAAGAAAAAGAAAAACGAGCTGCCTTTCTTGATGAATACGAAAAAGGAACAATTGAAAACCGTGATAAAATGCTTGCCGCAAAAGTTCCTTACATCGACATCTGCGCAATCGATCGAATGATTCAAATAATTCAAATGGAAAAGGAAACACTGAGGAAGCTATGAAAAATATAAAGGACTGTCCTTCCGAACATAATTCGGAATCTAAATTAATGATGCTGAAACAAGTTCAGCATGACGATGAAACTGAACTCTATAAAAAACTCGGAGAACTTACAAAAAACAAAGCAGCATGGGAGAACAGTATTTCTGATGTCGCAGCCTTACTGGAGTACGATTCAACAAAAATCCAGGCTAAGACTTTGTGGTTGCTTGGTGAGATGGGACTGCTGCACCCTGATAAAATCAGAAAGTGGGTCCCGGCAATTGCAGCGTTTTTGAACAGCCCTGCCCCACTACTCCGCGAACGTGCACTCAACGCTCTTGGAAGAATCGGCCGTGCAGATTTCAGTTTAATTAAACCTTTCTGGAATGATTTGTTCCAATTAGCAAAAGACGAAGCGCCGAATGTAAGGCTGAACTTTATCTGGGCATCAGAAAATATCGGGACAAATACGCCAGATATTTACGAAGGTTTTATGGATATTTTTGCCGGACTTCTTGACGACCCGGACGACAAAGTGCGTATGGAAGCACCGGAGATTTTCCGTGTTCTCGGAAAACGCAAACCGAAACTTGTTGCCCCTTACATAGATCTTCTTTCAAAAATCTCAGAAACAGATACAAACAGAGTTGTCCGAATCCATTCAAAAGGCGCAATTAAGGCTTTTAAAAAAGCAAAAGAAATTTCATAAAGTGCAAAATTAGTTACTGGCATCAAAATTAGTTAGCGGTTGCTAACATAATAATAAAATGATATTATTTTCATACTGTTAGTACTTACTAACATATAAATTGTGTAATGAGGTAATATCATGTTAAACAAAATTGCAATCAGTGATGTAATTGGCCGCGAAATAATTGATTCACGCGGAAATCCTACTGTTGAAGTAGATGTAATTCTTGAAAACGGAGTTTTCGGGCGTGCAGCAGTTCCAAGTGGAGCCAGCACCGGCGAAAACGAAGCTCTTGAACTCCGTGACGGCGACAAAGCTCGCTACGGTGGAAAGGGCGTTCTTAAAGCCGTAGACAATGTAAATAAGATTATTGCTCCAGCTCTCAAAGGCTTCAACGTTTTTGAACAGCGAGCTGTTGATATGAAGATGCTGGCTCTCGACGGCACTCCTACAAAATCAAAGCTTGGCGCAAATGCAATTCTTGGTGTTTCCCTTGCAACTGCTCAAGCCGCAGCAAAAGCACTCAACATCCCACTTTACCGCTACATTGGTGGAGCAAATGCTCATGTTCTTCCTGTTCCAATGATGAACATTATCAATGGTGGTGCTCATTCTGACGCTCCTATCGCCTTCCAGGAATTTATGATTCGACCGGTTGGTGCAAAGACAGAACGCGAAGCAATCCGTATGGGAGCTGAGGTTTTCCACGCGCTTGCAAAATTGCTCAAAGCACGCGGCTTGTCTACTGCTGTAGGTGATGAAGGTGGCTTTGCTCCTAAGTTCGACGGAATTAACGACGCCCTCGACTCTATCGTACAAGCAATCAAAGATGCAGGTTACAAGCCAGGTGATGATGTAAAAATCGCCATGGACTGCGCATCAAGTGAGTTCTCAGTTGAACGCGATGGTAAGTTCTTCTACAACTACAAGCAGCTTTCAAACGGAACTCCAAAAGATCCAAACGGTAAGGAGCTTTCAGACGATGAGCAGATTGCTTATCTCGAAGAACTCATCACAAAATATCCAATCGATTCCATTGAAGACGGTCTTGATGAAAATGACTGGGAAGGCTGGAAGAAGCTTACAGCCCGCATTGGCGACCGCTGCCAGCTTGTAGGCGACGACCTCTTTGTAACAAACGTTAAATTCCTCGAAAAAGGAATTAAGATGGGAGCCGGAAACTCAATTCTCATCAAGGTAAATCAGATTGGTTCTCTTACAGAAACTCTCGAAGCAATTGAAATGGCACACCGCCACGGCTATACAACAGTTACATCACACCGCTCTGGTGAAACAGAGGATACAACAATTGCAGATATCGCAGTTGCAACAAACTCTGGCCAGATTAAGACAGGTTCAATGAGCCGCACAGACCGTATGGCAAAATACAACCAGTTGATTCGCATTGAAGAAGAATTGGGAGACACTGCAGTTTACGGCTATAAAAAGTTGCGCTAAAAAACAGTTTAGTGCTATACTCAGTTAATGAAAAAACTTCAACCTTTAGATTTCATTTTTTCAGCAGCTGTTTTAATTCTTGGAATATTTTTGACAGTCAAAAATATTTCACAAAAAGGCAGCGTCGTAAAAGTAAATGCAAATGGTAATCATTACGAATATTCAGCTGATAAGGATAGTATCTACAAGGTTGAAGGCCCGCTAGGAATCACAACTTTTGAAATCAAAAATTCACGCGTACATATTATAGACTCGCCTTGTCAAAACAAAACCTGTATAAATCAAGGCTGGCATTCCCCACTTGTTTGCCTGCCTAACAATGTAATTATAACTCTTGAAGCTGAAGGAGAATTCGATGCCATCTCGGAATAAAGCTTCATTAGCTTATTTATGTGCCCTCACACTTCTTTTTTCTTACGCAGAAATGATTCTTCCACGGGTTGTTCCATTTTTTAGGTTAGGTTTAGCTAACGTAGTAATTTTACTAGCACTTGATATAAACCTTGGTTCTTTTATTATTCTTTCGATTCTAAAAGCAACCGCAGCTTCTTTAATTGGAGGCACACTTTTTTCTCCTTTCTTTTTTATCTCTCTTGTTCAGTCTTGTGTAAGTGCACTTATAATGAGATTTATGTATAAGTTTATTTCCAAAAAAGTAATCAGCCTTTATGGAATTTCTGTCGTAGGCTCTTCAGTAAGTGCTGCCATTCAGATTATTCTTGCGAGTCTTTATATTGGAAAAGGTACATTTGCATTGCTCGGACCTATGCTGATTTTTAATACAGTAAGCGGAATCGTAACTGCCTTCTTCAGTGAAAAATTAGGAATTAAAGAAAGTATCTATCAGATTGAAAATGAATCCCAAAAAATGGAAATGCAGTCATCAGATTCTGAATCAAAAGAAAAATCCTACCGACCGTTAGTTCAATTATTTTTTGCACTTGTATTGATTGCCGCTTCAGTCTCAATTTTCTTCATAAAAAATCTGATTGTTCTTAGTATTGCATTTATCGTAAGCCTGATAGCGCAAAAACTTTCCAAGAGAAAGATTTTTATTCTGCCTCATATTTCTTTGTGGCTCTTTGTTTTTATTTCTGCATTGTTTATTCCAAACGGAAAAGTCTTGTTTAAGTTTTGGAATATTTCTGTAACTCAGGGAGCTCTTTTACTTGCTACACAAAAATCACTTACACTTTCTACTGTAAGTGCATTAAGTCAGTGTGCTGTAAGTCTTAAGCCTGGAAAGAATACACTTCTCGGACAAAGTCTTGAATATTTTAGAATTATGAGTGACCGCTTTAGAAAAGGTGAAGGTTCTATCGTCAAAAAAATTACTTATGCGCTGAATCTCTATTCTAGCGATGAACAATCTCTACAGTCTTAAACTGATAAAGCGGTTCAAGAAAATTTTGAAGTCCTGCTGAATAAAAAAGCTCTCGATCTTTGGTAATCAAAATAAAATCGAAATCAGAATTATCCTTCCACCATTCAACCGCATCTTCTTTCCCCATTACAAAAAGTGCCGTACTCAAAGTATCTGCATATTTTCCGCTGGAGGTTACAATCGTTACGCTTTCAAGATCACCTTCGCAAGGATACCCTGTTTTTGGATCAAAAATATGAATGTAGCGTTTTCCGTTTTCATCTTCAAAATATCGTTCATATCCGCCACTTGTGACTACAGCTTTTGATTCAACCGAAAGAGCACAAACAGCGCCACCTGTCCAAGGATTTTTGATTCCCACACGCCATAAAGAACCATCCGGCTTTTTACCAACAGTCTGAATGTTTCCACCAAAATCCAGCAGTGCAGATTTTACTCCATTTTTCTCGAGAATCTTAACTGCTTCATCTGCAGCATAACCTTTTCCAACGGCACCAAAATCAAACTCCATCCCATCATCAATTTGAACCCCCGCCAAAAATCCTGAATCACAAAACGTAGAAAAATCTGTATGCAAAAGTAGTTCGCTAATTCTCTGCTCTGTCGGAACCTTGTATTCTTCTGTTGTAAATCCCCATTCGCGGATAACAGGATAAAGAGCAGGATTAAAAATTCCATTAGTTTTGTTGTACATATCTTCAGAAAAGTTTAGAAGTTCCAGAAGCTCAGGTTTTAGTGGGTCTGGAAGATTTTTATTATGATTGATGAAATAAACATCGCTTGAAGAAAGTGTTGTTGAAAGCATTCCTTCGAGTTCTATGATTCTATTTTTTATCTGATTACAAGCAGCCTCGCCTTTTTTCGCAGAAGATGAATACAGGCTGACTGTCATAAAAGTATTCATTGCGGTAAAGCTTTCTGAAGTCTTTGTCTGCCCGCAAGAAATCAGAGAAAAAATAAATAATACAGTAAATCCAAAAACTATTTTTTTCACAAAAAAAATCTAGCAAAAGAATGAATTGTTATCAAGAAACTTTGCATATTTTTTATATTTGATTGAAATCGTGCAGGCTGATTTCCTGATCGCAGCATTCTTTTATGAGTTCACGGTCATGAGTAACTACGATTACAGTTTTTCCATGGGCTTTGAGATTGCGCAGGATTTCGCCAATTTGCAGCATGTGCGTGTAATCCAATCCACTTGTTGGTTCGTCAAAGAGCATTATGTCGCAGCCGCTTGCTATAGCAGACGCTACCGCCACGCGCTGTTTTTGGCCGCCGGAAAGTGATTGCGGATGGCGGTCGGCAAATTGTTCAAGATCGAGACATGCGAGAATTCGGCGGGCTTCCTCTTCGTTTTCTTCTGACTGACTGATGAGAACTTCATCCAAAACACTTTCTGTAAATAACTGATGATTTACATCCTGCATTACAAGATAGATAAGTTTTTGTCGTTGGCGTCGATTGTAAGCTTTTCCGTTGTAAAGGAGAGTTCCTTTTGAACGACGTCCGAGACCACAGAGGCAGTTGAGCAAGGTTGTTTTGCCGTCGCCGTTGTTTCCGGTAATGGCTGTGATTTTCCCACCCGGAATCTGCATTTGCGGAATGTTGAGAGCCTGATAGCCGTTACGGTATTTGTAGCGAAAGTTCTGGAGAGTGAGGAATTTAGATGTGTCACTTTCGTCATGCTGAACTTGTTTCAGCATCTCTTGTGTATGAGACCCTGAAACAAGTTCAGGGTGACAGTATTTGTTAGCACTTCTTAGTCCCAGTGCATGCAATTCTTCTTCACTGATTTTATCCATCTGTTCCCGTGAAAGCTCGCGGACTATCTGACCATCTTTTAAAACTACCGTTCGGTCGGCAAGATTCCATAAATATGAGATTCTGTGTTCGGCCACGATTATAGTTTTTCCTTCACTCTTCCATCGTTTAAGAAGGCAGGAAAGTTCATCTATTGTTTTCAAATCAAGATTTGCACTAGGTTCATCAAGAAGAATTATTTTATTTCCAGTAACGGCAACTGAAGCACAGGCAATTTTTTGTTTCTGACCACCGCTCAAATCAAAGAGACTGCGGTTCATCAAAGGCTGAAGTCCAAGTTCATTTACTGTATTATCAATTCGCCTTAAAATCTCGTTTTCTTCCATCCCCTGATTTTCGCAGGCAAAGGCTAGTTCGCTTGTTGTATCAACATTAAAAAACTGGGAACGGGGATTCTGGAAAACTGTACTCACGCTTTTTGCTGTATCATAAAGTTCGGCATGACTAACATCAAATCCATCTACAGTAACGGAGCCTTCCAGACGGCCTTCAAAAAAATTTGGAATAAGACCATTTATGAGACGAAGGATTGTTGTTTTACCACAGCCTGAACCTCCGGTAAGAAGAATAAACTCTCCTTCTGTTACAGAAAGATTCACACCACGCAGACTGCCATTAGAAATCTTTTCATTAACTCCACCAGCACTGCCTCTTTCAATTCCGTCTCCAGAGTTATATTCAAATGTTACATTTTTTAATTCAATCATTTAGATCACCTTGCATGCACGAAGAATCACAAATAAAAGCCCGCCGCCAAGACAGATAAAGGTAATGACATCACATAGACCAAAACCGATTTTGCAGATATTTGTTCGCTTGTCAGGGCCGCCAAGTCCGCGAGTAAGTGATGCTGCTGAAAGTTCCTGGCCGATTTTTACAGAGCAGGTCATCATAGGAATAAGGCGATATTCCAGCATCTGAAGTGCTTTTGAACCACCGAACTTTATATCGCGCATGGCCATTGCTTTGCTTATGCTGTTAGACTCTTCTACAACAGTAGGAAAGAAGCGAAACATAACTGCCAGTGGGATTGTAACTTTCTGACTTATGTGCATTTTTTCCATTGCTGCTATGAACTCACTTACTGTAGTAGTGGAAACAACGAACATTCCGGTAAGAATTCCCGGCATAAAACGCAGAACGATTCCGCACATAGCAAGAATCAAAAAGATTAAAAGGCCTTTGCAGTGGGGCATTACCAGTATGGAAAAGGCATAGGCAGCGGAATAAAAAATTACAGAAAATAAAACTGGTTTCCATTTACCGCAGATAAGCAGCAGGATAAGGGGCAGATAATTCAGTGCAACCCGGAACTCTGCCGCGGCATCTCCTCCTGCGTTACCCAGTACGAAAACTGAAACAAAGACAAGGAGTAATAATTTAGTTCTTGGATCAAGAAAAGATTTATGCGATGAGGATTTCATCAATTCCATTTTCTATAACTTCTCCATTTTTAAACCACATTTTTTAAGAAGCTCTTCTACACTTCTGGCTTTTACTTTTTCTGCTGCAAGTTTTAAAACAAGCCCGCAGGTTTTTGCATCTTCCAGTGCTTCATGTGCAAGATACTTTATGCCGAATTTTTCACCAAGAAATGTAAGTGCATGTTTTTCAAATTCAGGCCAGACTTTTTTTGAAATTTGAAGAGAACAAAAATATTCATAATGAGGAATTTTGTGGTGGTAAAAACTGCAGGCATCCCAGATAACTCCCATATCAAATTTTGCATTATGAGCAACCAACGGAATACCTGGATTTTTTTCAATAAAGGGGACAATCTTTGTATCCCAAATTTCCGGGAACTTTGGTTTGTCCTTTACATCTTCATATCGAATGTGGTGTATTTCATTTATCCATTCCTCAACAAAAAAATTAGTTGGGGGACAGATTAACTCATACATACTATCAACTTCTTTGCCATCAACATAACGCACAAGGCCAACTGAAATAGCACTGTTTCCATATTGATTTGCAGTTTCAAAGTCGATAGTAATATAATCCAGACTCTGAGATTTCTTTTCTATTTCATCTTCAAATAATGAAAGCTGAAAATTATCGTCAGACATTTTTAATTATACAATTCCAGCCTTGGCGAAATGTTTTTTGAGAATTTTGCGACCAAGAAGACCACCAAGAATTCCAAAACCGAAGCACAAAGCAATGTGAACAGGGAACATCCACTTAGGGAACATTTTTGTAAGGGCATCAATATATTCCTGACCGAAGTTCTGGCGGGTTGACCAGTACTTGTCGGCAAAGAAGAAAAGAGGAATATAGTTGCTTACAATCCAGAAGCAGAAAACCGCATGTGCAAGAATGGCACATTTTGCGCTCTTGTATTCGCCTTTCTTCAAGATGAACTCAGAGATAAGGCCTGTAATAAGTCCGATAACAAGAGCGTAATATGACATTCCTGTGAGCCACATAAGAAGGCCCATGATAATTGTCATGATATATACCATTCCAAACTTCTTTACCTTTGTAAGAAAAAGCATGAATACAATTCCACCGAAGAGAGGCATAAGAACTGAATAGGTTGGCATGAAAATAGGGATAAAGCCCAGCATAGCAAGAGCCATGATTACTACGAAATAGATTGCTGAAAAAATACCGATGTTGATAAGGTCTTTACCTTTTAGCTTTTTTGAATCGTCCATAATATACCTCTTTTTTTTATTTATGGTTAGTATTTACTAACTAGTTAGCAAATACTAACACTTTTCGCTCAGAATATCAATCTGTTAGTTTAAACTAATTTCTTTTGAATTATTTTTTCTTTCCTTGATTAGCCACTGCTTCCATTTTTGCCTTAAGAGCTTCCTGGTCGCCGAGATAGTAATGTTTGATTACCTTAAAGTTATCATCAAACTCATAAACAAGCGGAGTTCCGGTTGGAATGTTTACTTCAAGAATTTCTTCCGGGGTAAGATTGTCCAGATATTTTACAAGGGCGCGGAGGCTGTTTCCGTGAGCGGCTATGATTACGCGTTTACCGGCCTTCATCTGTGGTTTGATTTCTTCGAGGAAATATGGAATTACGCGGGCAATTGTTGTCTCAAGACTTTCATTCTGAGGAAGGAAGCTTGGATCTACATCGCGGTACATTGCCTGATTTTTAGCCGAGCGAGGGTCGTCGTCTGCGAGTACCGGTGGTTTTACATCAAAAGAACGGCGCCAAATTTTTACCTGATCTTCTCCAAACTTTTCTGCGGCTTCTGCCTTGTTCTTTCCCTGAAGGTCACCATAGTGGCGCTCATTCAGCTTCCAGGTTTTGATTACAGGAAGCCATTCTCTGTCCATCTCACAAAGGATTCCATTAAGGGTGTGGATTGCACGTTTCAAGTAAGAAGTGTAGCAGATATCAAAATCATATCCTTCTTTTTTAAGCAGTTGACCTGCTGCAGCGGCTTCACTGCGACCCTTGTCAGAAAGTTCTACATCTGTCCAGCCTGTAAAAAGATTAAGTTTGTTCCATTCACTTTCGCCGTGGCGAACTAAAACTAATTTTGTCATTTTTTTGCCTCTGAAAAATAATTTTAAAATTTTTTATAAGTTAGTATTGACTAACAAATAAATACAATATATATTCTTAAACAGTTAGTCAATACTAACAAGAAATTGTGAAAATGAGGTAATTTAATGAAAGTAGCTGTAATATACGCCAGCACAACTGGTAACACAGAGGCAATGGCAAATGCAATAAATGAAGCGTTAAAGGCATCGGGAGAAAATGTTATTTTTGGAACTGCAGACAGCTCAGACAAAGCAGCTGTTACAGGCTGTGATGTAATTCTTCTTGGAAGTCCTGCAATGGGCGATGAAGTTCTTGAAGACACAATGGAAGATTTTTACACAGGAATTGAAGGTTCTCTAAATGGTAAAAAAGTTGGAATCTTTGGTTCTTATGATTGGGGAGACGGCCAGTGGCTTCGCGATTGGTCAGACCGCTTAAAAAATGCTGGTGCAGTAAGTGCTGCAGAACCTCTTATGGTTCATCTTACTCCAGAAGAAGCAGATGTAGAACAGTGTAAAGCTTGGGCTGTATCTGCAATAAAATAGGCTCTTATAAAATAAATATATGTTTTAGGGCCGTTCGGTTTATGTCATGTCCGAACGGCCTTTTTTATTATTCACTAAACTTATTAATCAAAAAAATAACTAAGGAAATCAACATGAGTTTTGATCAGATGATGATTCAATTTTCAGCCCCTACCTTATGCATTATAAAATCTGGAAATATGTTCTTTGCACGGAACAGAACTTTTTCAAAGGACTGCTTTGAGACTTGGAAGAGTTCCCTCGTAAAATATGGAATTGCTGCCTTCTCAAACCAGCTATCAGAAACTTCAACTGCAATTCTTGTATTGAATATCTGCTGGGTCAGAAAAATTTTGAATGATAGCTTTGTAAAGGCTTATCTTTCTGCAAAAGGTTATAAAATTTCAAATGCCTTTAATTTTGTAAATGATTTATTCACACGTATGAAAAACGAAGAAGGCTTTCCTCACGAAATTGGAATAATACTAGGATATCCGGTCGAAGATGTAATTGAATTTGAAAAACATCAGGGAAAAAACTGCAAATACTGTGGCTGCTGGAAAAGCTATTCTGATGTGGAAACTGCAAAAGCATGCAAATACAATTTTACCGAATGCAGCAAATTATGCAAAAGCTGGTACAATGCAGGTTATACACTTGATAAAATTATTAACGAATATAAAAAATATTCAAAAGCTGCGTAATAATGCCTCTAAAAAATTGACCGTTCGGCAATTATGCTGAACGGCTTTTTTTTATTCAATAACAAAGAATGTTTATTTTGCTGCTTCTTTATTTTTCTTAACAAGCTTTTTGATTGCCTTAAAAGATTCTGGACTGATATCATGTTCAATTTTGCAGGCATCATCAGAAGCAATTGCAGATTTTACACCAAGCTGTTCAAAGAATTCTGTAAGAACTGTATGGCGTTCATAAATAGTTTTTGCAATTTCAGCGCCTTTTGGAAGGAGTTTGACTGTTTGATCTGACTCGATAGAAATATACTCTTCCTTTTCAAGATTATGTAAAGCTACACTAACAGATGGGCGGGAAAAGTTCATTTCTTTTGCAATGTCGATTGAGCGTACTGCTCCCTTTTTTGAAAGAACAAGAATTGTCTCAAGATACATTTCTGCCGATTCTTTTATTACCATAGTAAAACCTCTTAATAATAATATACTAAAAGAGTCTGCTTACGACAACTGTTATAGTGTGCTAACGGATAATTTAATGTTATTTATTGTTATTGTTATTTTCTGCTAACTTGTAATTTTTGCTTTTTAAGTTTTTAGACTGATTATTTAGAAATGCTGTTGTATGAGGATACGATGCCTTACATACATGTCCACAGGAGCCACAATTACCACCACAAGAAGGATGTTGACCTGCACGCTTTGATTTAATTATGGAAACAATAATCAAAAAAATAATCGAAATAAGAATAATACTAACAATCACTGTTCCCATATAAAACAACTCCTATTTATATGGATTGCTTCGCACTTTGTACTCGCAATGACAAAAGCGTCCTCGTCACTGCGTTTGCCATTCCCGTCATTGCGAGCGTAGCGAAGCAATCTATATAATTACTTTACCATTTTTGGCTTACGGAATAAAGCCCAGCAGAAACATGCAATAACAACAACTGCAAGAATAAATCCTACAATGTTACCATTTCCGCTGAACATACTGCCAAGCTGGTAAACTACAAATGAAACTACATAAGCAAGTCCACACTGCCAGCCGATTGCAGCCCAGGTCCACTTTCTGTTGTTCATTTCACGTTTGATGGCACCAATAGCGGCAAAACAAGGAGCACACAAAAGGTTGAAAATAAGGAATGAAAGTCCTGCCGGATGGGTAAATGCTGCAGCAAGATTTGCCCAGGTTTCTTCTCCACCATAGAGAATACCCATTGTACCAACAATATTTTCCTTTGCAACAAGACCTGTTACAGAAGCAACAGCGGCCTGCCAGTTACCCCATCCAAGAGGAGCAAAGATCCATGCAATGCAGCTTCCAAGCTTTGCAAGAATACTTGCATCCATCTGATCTTCTTCAAGCATTCCAAATCCGCCATCTGTCCAGCCAAAGAATGAAAGGAACCAGATTACGATTGTTGAAAGCAAAATGATTGTTCCTGCCTTCTTGATGAATGACCAGCCGCGTTCCCACATTGAACGCATAACGTTTCCAAATGTAGGCCAGTGATATGCAGGAAGTTCCATTACAAAAGGAGCAACTTCACCCATGAAAGGCTTTGTCTTTTTAAGAATAATACCAGAACAAATGATTGCGGCAATTCCGATAAAGTAAGCTGAGGTTGCAATTGCGGCAGAACCACCAAAGATAGCTCCGGCAACAAGGGCTATAAATGGAACCTTAGCACCACAAGGAATGAAGGTTGTTGTCATGATTGTCATACGGCGGTCGCGTTCATTTTCGATTGTACGACAAGCCATAATACCAGGAACACCACAACCTGTTCCAATAAGAACCGGAATAAATGATTTTCCGGAAAGTCCGAAGCGGCGGAAAATACGGTCAAGAATAAAGGCAATACGTGCCATGTAACCACAAGCTTCAAGGAAGGCAAGGAAGATAAAGAGAACCAGCATCTGTGGAACAAAGCCAAGAACTGCACCAACACCGGCAACAATACCGTCAAGAATCAAACCTTTGAGCCAGTCTGCACAGCCGATAGCATCAAGGCCGCTTTCAATGAGAGCTGGAATACCTGGTACCCATACGCCGTAATCAGCAGGATCAGGACCTTCTTCGCCATACTTTTCAACCATTGCATTAGCTTCTGCTATTGCATCTTCTGTAATTTCGATTGGTTCAGAAACTTCCATTGTTTCATCATCAACTGTTACATAAGTAACTTCGCCTGCTTCTGCAGCTTCGAGAATTGCAGCTGAATCGCCAAACTCTTCGGCAGCTTCTTCATAGGCCCCTGTACCAATTCCAAAGAGATGATATCCATCACCAAAGAGTCCGTCGTTTGCCCAGTCTGTAGCAGCGGCACCAACAGTTACCATAGAAACATAGTAAACAAGCCACATAACAAGAGCAAAAATTGGAAGTGCCAGCCAGCGGTTTGTAACTACGCGGTCAATCTTATCTGATGTTGAAAGCTTTGTGCGGTTCTTTTTTGTTACGCATTTCTTAATGATTGATTCGATATACTTATAACGTTCAGCAGTAATGATAGATTCAGAATCATCATCGAGTTCTGCTTCACAAGCTTTAATATCTGATTCAATATGATTAAGTTTGCTTTCACTAACTCCAAGTGCTTTAATTACTTTTTCATCACGTTCAAAAAGCTTAACTGAATACCAGCGGTGCTGTTCTTCAGGAAGATCATGTACAATAGCTTCTTCAATATGAGCAAGTGCATGTTCAACACAGCCTTCAAAACGATGTTTGTACATCATTGGCTTTTTATCTTTTGCCTTGTTAACAGCAATTTCTGCAGCTTCAATACAACCGGTTCCCTTCAAAGCAGAAATCTCTACAACAGGACAGCCAAGTTCTTCCTGCATTGCATCAATATGAATCTTGTCGCCGTTCTTTTTAACAACATCCATCATGTTAACTGCAACTACCATTGGAATGCCAAGTTCTGCAAGCTGGGTTGTAAGATAAAGATTGCGTTCCAGGTTAGTTCCATCAACAATATTCAAAATTGCATCCGGACGTTCTTTTACGAGATAGTCACGGCTAACAACTTCTTCCAAAGTATATGGAGAAAGAGAGTAAATACCAGGCAAGTCCATAATAACAACATTACCATTATGGCCTTTAAGTTTTCCTTCCTTTTTTTCAACTGTTACTCCAGGCCAGTTTCCAACAAACTGATTTGAACCTGTAAGAGCATTAAATAAAGTTGTTTTACCCGCATTAGGGTTTCCTGCAAGAGCTATTTTTATCATTTATTGTACCTCTACCATTTCTGCATCAGCTTTACGAACCGAAAGTTCGTAGCCGCGAACTGTAATTTCTACAGGATCTCCAAGTGGAGCAACTTTACGCACGTAAATTTCTACGCCCTTAGTGATTCCCATGTCCATAATGCGGCGTTTTACCGCACCTTCACCATTAAGTTTTACAACTGTAACGGTCTGACCTGTTTTTGTTTCTTTTAGAGTCATAATCTATTTTTTCTCCTATAAAATGTACACACTAAACAATTATTTTCTGAGCCATTTCTTTGCTTATTGCAACACGGCTATCTTTGACCTGAACAATTACGTTCCCACAAATTTTAGAAATGACCGAAACCTGTGTTCCTGCCACAAATCCAAGATTTTCTAAAAAACGTCGTACTTCTTCTTTACCGTTGATTTTTTTTATCAGGAATGATTCTCCATCGGATACCATACTTAAAGGCATTGTTTTGCTCCTATAAAAAAGTTAGTAAATACTAACGTATAGGTTAAATAAAGTTAGCCCTTACTAACTTTCGGTTATTATAGTTAGTAAGGGCTAACGTGTCAATAAAATGAAAAAAATAATTATAGATGAAGGTTTGTCCAGTTTTTTCAGATTTTAAACTGTTTTTCCATCCCACTCCGCAGAATGGTCACGCTCGTATTTAATTGCAGCATCAAAATCTACTTCAGGTGCGCAATTTTGTTCTACATTGAGCGCAACATTATGAAGCCGACGGATACAATCAGACTTATCTTTATATCCAAGTTTAGATTTTTCAATGCTGTCACGAAGCACACGAATTGATTCATCATAAATTTTAAGAGGAACAGGAAAAGGATGTCCATCTTTTCCACCGTGTGCAAAACTAAAACGTGCCGGATCTGTAAATCTGCTTGGAGTTCCGTAAATAACCTCGCTCACCAAAGCAAGAGACTGTAAAGTTCTAGGGCCAAGACCAGGTGTAAGCATAAGACTCTCAAAATCTTTTGGCTGACTTTCATATGCCGTTGCAAGAACACCACCCAGGCGTTTTAAATCCACATCCTGTTCAAGAACTTCATGATGTGCAGGCATAACAATCGAGCGTTCGTTATTTATAGCAAGTTCCGGAAATAATTCGAGCTGCTCAGGATGGGTGGGAGAAACTTCCCCCGCAACGCCCCCGACAGATTTTCCGTCCTGCATCAAAATCATCTGGCTCGCAGGTTTACCAATCTGTACTATTTCACGAAGCATTCGCTCCGGCTCTTCCCTACTCATTTCCAGAATACTATTTCTGGCACCCTTTGCTTCTGTATCTGTCAGATTTAAGATTTTTCCACGATTATCGCCAACAACCCCACTATGAGGCTCTTCAACAAAAGACCGTAAATTAGTCGAACACCAGTGATATCGTCTTGCTTTTTTTTCAGCTCCGTTCATTCCCTGCTGAACAACAGTCCAGTTACCATTCCGAGTTAAAACAAAATTATGCTGATATAACTGAAATCCGTCCTGAACGGCGTTATTGTCAACTTTAGCTACGAGCTTACTGTTACGTACAAGCTCATCTCCATTAAGCCCTTCTATGGCAGAAATTTCTAAAAGTTCATCTGGAGTTAGACGGGAATACTTCCCTCGCCCGCCACATACATAAATTCCAAGTTCTTTTGCACGGGGATTTAAGCCACGTTTTAGTGCATACATTACGCTTGTCGTAATTCCAGAACTATGCCAGTCCATACCCATTACAGCACCAAAAGACTGGAACCATAAAGGATCACTTAAACGTACCAGAACTTCATCCGGGCCAAAATTTTCAACCAGAGATTCTGTAATTAAAGTTCCCAATACCATCATTCTATCGGCAAGCCAGCGCGGAACTGTTCCTGAATGAAGTGGTAAATCAGCATGTCCACTATTACGAATCATTTTCGTCGGCAGCAATACTTTCTTTAATGCTGTTGAATTTAGCTAAAAGTTCAGGTGGTAATTCTGACTTATTATTTTTATTGCCGCTGCTTGCAGCGGCCGGCGTAAATTTTGAAAGTTCCTTCTCCTGTTTTTCCAGAAGTTCAGCCTGCTTCTTACGAGTTTTTGCAAGTTCTTGATTATAAGCTTCACTCAAATTTACTTTTTCGCCGGCAACACGGAAAGCAAGATTTGTAATTTTTAAATCCGGAAGATTCATTTTAAGCCCGGTTAAAATGAATTTCTGGTACATTCTCAAATATTGAATCCATCCGGGATGGTCAGTTTCAACTAACAAAACACCATTTTTTAAATCTATAACACGAGTATTGCCTGCAAGTCGTTCACCAAGTGGCATTCGTTTTTCACTGTCTTCACTATCATGTTTATATGATCTAACGCCGGAAACAACTTTTTTCCAGACACTGCAAATTTCATTTGCTTCAGAAGTTCCAATATTAGCCACCTGCATCATAATGTCGGCGGCAGAAATTATTTGATTATTCATACCATTCACCGCCTTTTATTTTATACACTTTTGTGGTGTCGTGCATATAGCGTTCATAAGGTTCGCCCGGTAAAAATGTACAGAAGAGCTGATCGTATTCCGGCAACATTGCTGTTAATTTTGCTCTTTTATCAGGATCTAGTTCTAGCAAAACATCGTCCATCAAAAGTACCGGCCGAAGGCCGGTCGCGCGGGTATAATAAATCGATTGTGCAACCCTTAATAAGAGTGATACCAAACGACACTGCCCAGTTGATGCAGTTGGAATAAATAAATGATGATCCAAAACAAAATCAATGCGGTCGCGATGCGGTCCGGATAAAGTTGTTTCTAAGTTCTTATCTCTTTCCCTTTGTGATAAAAGTAAATTTAAAATATCCTGCGAAGCAGGAAAAATTTTCTGACCATCCAAATCCTGTTCTTTCCACGACGGATGGTAATTTATTGAAAGCCCTTCTATCCCGGTAATTTCAAAAAATACTTTTCCAAAAATCTGATTAAAAAGAAAAATTGCTTTTTTGCGTTTTTCCTGAATTATAAGTCCGTATTGAGCAAGCTGATTATCATATACATCGAGCATATCATACTGATGTTCTTTCAAAATCAAATTACGACTTTTCAAAATTTTTTTATAATTTCGAAGATCATCAATGTAAGTTGAATCATAAAGTGTAAGTGACTGATCTATAAAAAATCTGCGGGCTTCTGGTTCACCAGTTGCAAATCTCAAATCATCATGACAAAAAAGAATGCACGGAATAGTATTTATAAGTTCTTTTCTATCCTGAATTTTTTTGCCATTTTTTTCTATTCGTTTTTTATTGTTTTCAAAAATTACAGAAACACGCTGAATATCATCTTCACTTTTTTTGAACATAGAATTCACGCTGAAATCTTTTTCACCTTTTTTTACGATTTGAGAATCAACATGAGTTCTAAAAGAAATTCCGTACGAGGCATAATAAAGTGATTCAAGGATATTACTTTTCCCCTGCCCGTTTTCACCGACAAAATAGACCTCTCTATTCGAAAGGTCTATTTTATCATTTTTAAGATTTCGGAAATTATAAAATGTTTGATATAAGAATGGCATTATATTTATAATTGCAGATTGCTTCGCCTTCGGCTCGCAATGACGTTATTTCGATAATTTCACAAGGAACTTTTTCGTCATTGCGAGGAGCTAAGCGACGAAGCAATCCATATTAGTAGTTCATTGGCATAATTACATGAATGTAATCACCAGCAGCTTCACTGCGCATAATTACAGCCTTTGTAATATTTGCTTCACCGTCACTTCCACCATCAGAAATATTAAAATCAAAAACTACATTTTCTGAATCAATAACTTTCAATGGTTCAGTAACATAAGTAAAGTTCAAAGCCATAGAAATTGCCTGACCATCATAAC
>OCTX012206654.1_pt1 | contig 22090 bp, 15 predicted proteins | sample 1539691 | NCBI WGS metagenome assembly OCTX01 (sample SAMN02144231, study PRJEB22623) | gut metagenome | biome: sheep rumen | host: Ovis aries | place: New Zealand
GGTATCATCCGCGCACTCCGGACAATCCCCATGTTTGTGGAGATCGCCGAGGCTGTGAAAAAATATGCTCCCAATGCCTGGGTGATCAATTACACAAATCCGATGTCTCTGTGTGTCAAGACACTGTATCACACTTTCCCCGAAATCAAGGCTTTTGGCTGCTGCCACGAAGTGTTCGGCACCCAGAAGGTTCTGAAGGGCATTTACGAAGCACAGACCGGCGACAAGGTGGAAGACTGGCATGAGATTCTTGTCAATGTGCTCGGCATCAACCACTTCACCTGGTTCTCCGCCGCTTCCTACAAGGGCGTCGATCTGTTCCCGGTCTACGAGAGCTATATTCGCGATCATTTCGAGGAAGGCTTCCAGCTGGAGAATGAGAACTGGATGAATTCCGTCTTTACCTGCGCACACCGCGTCAAGATGGATCTGTTCAACCGCTACGGCTGGATCGCAGCGGCAGGCGACCGGCATCTCGCGGAGTTCATGCCCGGCGACGAATACTTAAAGGATCCGGAGACCGCCAAATCGTGGAAGTTCGGTCTGACCAGTGTTGACTGGAGAAAAGAAGACCTGGAGAAGAGACTTGCCCGCAGTGCAAGACTGGCAGCAGGCGAGGAGGAAATCAATCTGGAGCCCACGGGTGAGGAAGGCATTCTGCTGATCAAGGCACTCTGCGGCCTGTCGAGATTCGTCAGCAATGTCAACATCCCCAACACGGCGCTGCAGATCCCGAACCTGCCGGCAGAGGCGGTTGTCGAAACCAATGCGGTTTTTGAGCGCGATCACATCTATCCGGTTCAGGCAGGCGCACTGAAGGAAGACATCCGCGAGCTGATCATGCCGCACGTGGAGAACCATGAATACACACTGGAGGCGGCTCTGAACTGCGATGAAGAAGCAGTTGTCAAAGCTTTTATGAACGATCCGAATGTGAAAGCCAAGTGCACGGATGAGAAGGAAATCCGCAGCCTGGTGCATGACATGATTCAGAATACCATCGAGTATCTGCCCGAGGGCTGGAAAAAGGCATAATTCCGTCTGTAATTTCCATAAATCTTTTTCACAGAGAGCGGAAAGGGAGTGGTCGCAGGATCGCTCCCTTTTCGTTATAATAGTAAGAGCACACCGACAGGCGGATGTGTGCAATGCAGAGCATCGGGAAGGCTTTACGGAAATGAAGAAGGTTTTACTGCTGGTTAATGCATCTGCGGGTATTACCCAGATGGCATATAAGACATACGATGTCATTGAAACACTGGCGAGAGGCGGATACGAAGTGACAGTCTATCCGGTTCTGCCCGCCGAAGGACTGATCTCAGAGGATATCATTGCGGACAGCGATCAGAATTTTGATCTGATTGCCTGCTGCGGAGGGGACGGAACGCTGCACCACGTCATCAACGGCATTATGCAGACGTATCCGCAGGAGAGCCGGCCGCAGATCGGATTCATTCCGACAGGCAGCACCAATGATTTTGCCAAAAGTCTCGGGATTCCGTCCGAAGTGGGCGGCGCAGCCGTCAATCTGGTGCGGGGCGTCCCGTTTGCCTACGACGTGGGCAGTTTCAATGAACAGTATTTCAATTATGTCGCCGCCTTTGGCGCCTTTACCGCAATCACCTATTCCACGGATCAGAATTTCAAGAATGTTCTGGGTCATGCGGCTTATGTCCTGACCGGCATCAGCCGCCTGCAGGAAAATGTGACCTACAAGTGCCACATGAAAATTGAAGCGGACGGGGTCCGGATGGAGGATGATTATATTTTCGGTGCGATTTACAACGCGACTTCGGTGGGCGGCATCAGTCTGCGCAACGCGATGAACGTCCGTCTGGACGACGGGAAATTCGGACTGATTCTGATCAAGGCACCGGAAAATCTTCAGGATGTGGGGCAGATTGTTCAGGCGCTGATGGATCCGAATCTGGACAGCCCCTACGTCTCCAGCTTCGACGTGGAGAATGTGAAGCTGATCCCGGACCGCAGCGCCGCGTGGACGCTGGACGGCGAGGCCGGCGGCGCACCGGAGACGGTAGAAATCAGCGTGCAGAAAAAAGCGCTCTCTATTCTGATTCCTGAGCGGAAATACAGGAGTCTTATCGATGCGCAGAGTCCGGAAGAGTGAAGCGGACAGGAATGAATGAAAATGACGGAAATGATCCGGGGCGTTCAGCTCCGGATCATTTTTCTGTACTGGCTGGGTGTCATGCCCTTTTCTTTTTTAAACAGTCTCGTGAAATAGGTCACGTCCGGAATCCCGCAGGCAGCGGCGACCATCTGGATCTGCATATTCTGGGAATTGAGCAGGAAGATGGCCTGGTCAATCCGCCGTGAGTTGATAAAGGATGTGAGGGGCGTGCCCGTCTCCCTGCTGAACAGGGAGGAAAGGTAAGTCCGGTTCAGCTTCAGCTGCGCCGCAATCTGCGAGAGTGTCAGATCCGGATCACTTAAGTGCTGACTGATATAGTTGATGGTGTCGGCAATGATCGGCGTATAATGTTCCGTGCTGCTCGAACGGACCAGCAGACAGTACCTGCGGATCATATCCCGGCTGACCTCACGGTCTTCTTCCAGAGAAGTCATTTCTTCAATGCGCAGTGCCAGGCGTCTGGACAGTTCATCCAGATAAACCGGATGAACACCGCCGCGCTGGGCGCCTTTGCGGCAGAGCGTGTTCAGAATAATCATATAGTTCTTCCGGCCGCGCAGTGCGGAGGATGCACGGTTGTCCAGACTGCCGAAAGCCGAATCACCGCTGCATCTGACGGCGCCGTCCAGGTCGCCGTGGGCAATGCAGTCCATCATTTTTTCTTCAATTTCATAGCGCCGTTCCAGCTGCCGCACGGCGTTGTCGGTGAATTCGACAGAGGAGACAGCCGGGTTGAAGCTGCTTGCCGCTTCCTTCCGCTGCGAGAGAGTCCGGATGGAAAAATGCCCCGGCCCGTACAGTGCATCTCCCAGACTTGCGGCAAAAGGCTCGAGAAGATCTTCCTGATTGATCATCGGAAGCGTGGAATAATACTGACTGAGCGCGGTCAGATAGACCGGAGGCACGGACAGGCGCTGAATCAGACTCTGGATGGATGTGATGTTCGGCACGGAGGTCAGGAACGGACCTGCCAGAAAAACCAGCGGTGTCTCCTGTCCCGGAACCGGGAAAAACAGATAATGACATTCATACCGGTCCACGGAAAAATAGATCAGATTCCGATTGAAAAAATCCGGGTCGAGTCCCTTGAACTGCGAGACGCTCTCCACCGCGGGATCGGAGAGCATACGGCGAAGTCCCAGATCGATCTGTTCATCCAGCGGATGATAAAAATCGATCAGCCGGTTATTCAGGTTCAGACGGCTGAAATAGTCGCTGGCCAGCTGCAGAATCGGATTGTTCACGGGCACCTCCCTGATGAAATTAAAGAAACCGGATAATATTTTCATACTATCGGACAATTATTATTTTACACCCCAAAAACCTGAAAATCATCCGGTAAAAGACAAATATTATCATACCGGACAATTTGAGAAAAAGATACTATAAAATCAGCACAATGAGGGGCTCTGCCGGACGGCAGGGCGCAGAGAGAAAGGAGCAACTAAATGAGCAATACATCCAAATACGATGTCGGAAACGGCATCCACCGCGTGCCGCTGTGGCGTATCTACGGATATGTTCTGAACAACACGGCGACCAACCTGTACCTGTTTATGATGGGCTTTATTGCCTACTTTATCACCGGCTGGGTCGGACTCGGCGTGGTCCTGGCGGGAAGCTTCTCCATGATCATGAGAATCTGGGACGGCGTCACGGATCCGTTTATCGGCTATATCGTCGACAAGACAGACGGCAAGTTCGGCAAAAACAGGCCTTTCATGGTCATCGGCAATATCATTCTGTTTATCTGCAGTTTCCTGATGTTCTTCGTCGTGCCGAAGCTGCCGGAAGGCGCGGTCAGAGTCGTCGCATTCATTCTGATTAATGCGGTCTATTACATCGGCTATACCTTCCAGTGTGTCGTCACCAAGTCGGCACAGAGCTGCGTCACCAACGACCCCAAGCAGCGCCCGCTGTTCGCGGTCTTTGATGCCATCAATAACATGATCCTGTTCACCGGCGGTCAGGTGCTGATGTCTTCTTACCTGGTTCCGAAGTATCAGGGCTTCAATGCCAGCCTCGGTCTGTATCATGAGATGTGGGCACTGTTCGCGATCCTTTCCGCTGTCTTCACCTGCATCGCGGTCATTTCCATCTGGCCGAAGGACCAGACCAAGTATTACGGAACCGGCAAGCCGCAGATGGTAACCTTCAAGGATTACTTCGAAGTCATCAAGAACAACAAGGCGATCCAGATGCTGGTCATCTCCGCTTCCACCGATAAGCTGGGAAGCGCGGCGAGAACGTCCGTTGTTACGGTCATTATGTACGGTATTGTTGTAGGTAACTACGCACTGTCCGGCGGTTTCCAGATTTATACCACAATCGGCAACGTGCTCTTCATTATTCTCGGAATCGGCGTCATTGCGACCAAGTTCGGCCAGAGAAGAGCGATGATCCTCTCCAGCTGGATTGCACTGGCCGGCAATGTCCTGATGATTCTGCTGTGGCTGTTCGGAGATCCGACAAGCCTGAACCTGCCCGGTTATGAGGGCTTCCACGGCTTCACCTTCTTCACCATCGCGCTGTTTGTCCTGACGGTTGTGACCGGCGGCTTCCAGCAGGTCGCTTCCAACATCGTTATTCCGATGACTGCGGACTGCGCGGACTACGAGACCTATCGTTCCGGCAAGTATGTTCCGGGTCTGATGGGAACCCTGTTCAGCTTCATTGATAAAATGGTTTCCTCCCTTGCTCCGCTGATCGCAAGCCTTCTGCTGGCGGCCATCGGCTTCAAGGAAGTGATGCCGGATGTTGACACGCCGTTCTCACCGCAGCTGAAGTCTGTCGGTATCTTCCTGATGTACGGTCTGGTCACGATCGGCCTGATCTTCAACGTCGTTGCGATGAAGTTCTATCCGCTGACGGCTGAGAAGATGGAAGAGGTCCGTGAGAAGATCGCAGCTATTAAAGAAGAGTACGCGAAAGGTAATTGATAACCATGGCAATGGGAACAGGCTCGGCACCGAAAAAAGAAAAGAAGACACAGACGCCGCTGAACGCGGAACAGGTTAAAGAACTGGTCGCGCTTGAGGGCGAACTGAAGGATCTGAAGGAACAGCACGGCATCGAGGAAAAAGGTCCGCTCTGGCAGCGTATCATTCAGTCATACTATGACTTCCGCGACGCGCATACGACGCTGAATCCCGTAAAGCGCAAAACCTACCTGTGGCTGTGTCTGCTCGCCGGCGTCGGCATAAACCAATTTTATGCCAGGCACTGGGTGAAGGGCCTGTTGTACCTTGCTTTTTCCTGGACCGGTATCCCGATCGCCATGGGCCTGATCGACTGGATGATTGCGGTACCGAAACAGCCTGATGAAAACGGAATGATTATGATCTGAAAGGAGAGAATATGCTTTATCCTGTTATGACAGTTTCGCGCCTTGTGAGTGACCTGTCCGGCGTCTGGGCGTTTAAACTGGACAACGGTGAAGGGTTTGCACAGAAGTGGTTTGAAAAGCCGCTGGAAGGCGCCATGACGATGCCGGTCCCGGCATCCTACAACGATCTCAAGGAAGGCATCTCCTTCCGGGATCACTACGGCTGGGTGTTTTACCAGAGAACCATTTCGGTTCCGGCCTATGTGCGTCAGAATCAGAGAGTGGTTCTGCGCTGTGACGCGGTGTCCCACCACGCGAAGATCTATCTGAATGGTGAGATGATCTGTGAGCATTTTGGCGGTTTCCTGCCCTTTGAGACAGAGATCGGGGACAAGCTGTGTGACGGTGAGAATCTGCTGACCATCGCAGTGGACAACGTCATCGACTACACGACGCTCCCGGTCGGCGGCCAGGGCAATATGCTCGGCTCCCCTGTCATCGGCGGCGGTGCGACGCAGTCGAAGAAACAGAACTATCCGAATTTTGACTTTTTCAATTACTGCGGCATCACCCGGCCGGTCCGGATTTACACAACCCCGAAGACTTATATCGCGGATGTGACCTTAAAGTCGGCGGTAAACGATCCGCTGCTTGAGAAGCCCGCGGCAGAGATTTCCTACTGCATCGATACCTGCGGGCCGGACGCTGAGAACGCGGCAGTTCTTGCTGAGCTGTTTGATGCACAGGGCAATAAAATTGCGGAGTGCAGCGGAAAACAGGGTGTCCTGAAGGCGGACCCGGTTGTTTTATGGCAGCCCGGAAAAGCTTATCTGTACAAAGTGAAAGTGACCTGCGGTGAGGATGTTTACGAGCTTCCTTACGGTGTCCGGACTGTGCGCGTGGACGGTATCCGCTTCCTGATCAACGAGCGGCCGTTCTACTTCAAGGGCTACGGCAAGCATGAGGATACCTTCCCGAACGGACGCGGTATGAACATTGCCATGTATGTCAAGGACATCTCGCTGATGAAGTGGCAGGGAGCCAACAGCTTCCGCTGCAGCCACTATCCTTACAGCGAGGAAATGATGCGGCTGGCGGATGAGGAGGGCATCGTTGTCATCGACGAAACCACGGCAGTCGGCGTCAATTTTGACTTCGGCGGCGGCGCCAATTTCGGCGGCCAGCGCGTGAAGACCTTCGACAAAGAGCACGGTGTCAAGACCTTCGATCATCATATGGATGTGGTCCGGGATCTGATCGCCCGCGACAAGAACCACGCCTGCGTGGTCATGTGGAATATCGCCAATGAGCCGGATTCCTACACGGAAGGGGCTTACGAGTACTTCAAGCCGCTCTATGATCTGGCGAAAGAGCTGGATCCGGAGAAGCGCCCCTGCACGCTGACCAGCGTCATGATGGCCGGCGGGCCGGACAAAGATATTTCGGCGAAGCTCTCCGATGTCATCTGCCTGAATCGCTACTATGGCTGGTACATGGGTGCGCCGGACCTGGAAGGACCCGAGGAGATGCTGCGCGCGGAGCTGAAGGAGTGGCAGACCATCGGCAAGCCGCTGATGTTCACGGAGTACGGCGCCGACACGGTCATGGGAATGCACGATACCACGCCGGTGATGTATACCGAGGAGTATCAGGTGGATTATTACAAGATGAACAACAAGGTCTTCGACGAGTTCGATTTTGTCGTCGGAGAGCACGTGTGGAACTTTGCGGATTTTGCCACCAGTCAGAGCATGCTGCGGATCCAGGGCAACAAGAAGGGACTGTTCACGCGGGACCGCAAGCCGAAACTGGCTGCACACTACTTTAAAGACCGCTGGAACGCTATTCCCGATTTTGAGTATAAGAAGTAAGACAGATCTCCGGATCAGGGCAGGCAGGACAGCCTGTCCTGATCTTTTTACGACAGTGCAGATATAAACAGCAAGACAAGGCAAAGGAGAGAATATGGTCAACCTGAGAGAAAAACCTTTTTATCTGACAGACAGCCAGATCGAGTGGGTGGAGGAAACGATCCGGTCCATGAGCGATGAGGAGAAGGTCGGACAGCTTTTCATCAACCTGACCCTTCAGCGGGATCCGGAGACTATCGACCGTCTGGTCAACAAATATCACATCGGCGGTGTGCGCTGGCAGGGCGGCTCGCTGGAGGAAGTCTATGAGCAGAACCGGCTTTTCCAGGAAAAGAGCCGCATTCCCGTCCTGATCGCCGCTAACTGTGAAGCCGGCGGAAACGGCGCAGTCGGTGAGGGGACAATGATCGCCACGGGCGCCGCCTGCGGCGCGAGCGCCACGGAGCAGACGGTGCGTGATATGGCAAAAGTCGGCGGCGCCGAGGCATCGGCAGTCGGCTGCAACTGGACTTTTGCGCCGGTTTGCGACGTTGTCTCAAACTGGCGGAACACCATTGTCAACACGAGAGGTTTCGGCAGCGATCCGGATCAGATTATCCGGTTATCGAAAGCTTATATGGAAGAGATGGAGAAGCAGGGCCTTCTGTGTGCGGCCAAGCATTTTCCGGGCGACGGCAGTGAGGAGAGAGACCAGCATCTGGTCATGGGCTGCAATGATCTGTCCTGCAGTGAGTGGGACGACAGCTTCGGAAAAGTCTATCAGGCACTGATCGACGCAGGCCTGCCCAGCATCATGGTCGGCCATATCTGCCAGCCCGCCTACAGCCGCAGATTCCGCCCCGGCATCAAGGACAGTGAAATCAAGCCCGCTACGCTCGCACCGGAGCTGCTGCAGGATCTTCTGCGCGGGCAGCTCGGCTTCAACGGCCTGATCGTCACGGACGCCTCACACATGGCAGGTCTGACAACAGCTGCCACCAGAAGAGAGGTTATCCAGGGCGTGGTTGCGGCCGGCTGTGACATGATTTTGTTCTTCAATGATCCGGAGGAGGATATTCAGTATCTGAAGGAAGGCATTGAGAGCGGCGTGATTACGCAGGAGCGTCTCTCGGATGCGCTGCACCGGATTCTGGGTCTGAAAGCCCATGCCGGTCTGGACAGGCTCGTCTTCCCCGACAAGAGCGGCCTTGCCCGCGTCGGCTGCGCGGAGCACCACGAACTGGCGGCTGCCGCTGCGGACGAGAGCATCACGCTGGTCAAAGACACCCAGAACATTCTGCCGGTTGTGCCGGAACAGAGAAAGAAAGTGCGTCTGTACTATATTCAGAGCGCACCGGTCTCGATGCTCGACGGCTCAGACCCCGGCAAGAAAATGCTGATCGAGGAACTGGAGCAGGCCGGCTTCGAGGTGACAGCGCCGCAGGACTACTATGAGATGGAGATGGAAAAACCGTCAAAATTCAATAAGTTCCGCTGTATGACACACGAGAGCGCCGAAGAGTTCAAAAAGAATTGTGATCTGGTGCTGGTCGCTGTCAACATCAAAGGCTACGCGAAAGAGAACAACACTCGCCTCACCTACTCGGTCTCGCACTCCGGCGAGATTCCGTGGTATGTGCGCGAGGTGCCGACCATCTGCGTGTCGCTCAATTACACCAATCATCTGTATGACCTGCCGATGATGAAGACCTATATCAATGCCTACGGCTCAACGAGAGAATATCTGCACGCGCTTGTGCAGAAGATCACAGGAAAGTCAGCGTTCAGGGGACACAGCAATGAACTGGTCTTCTGCGGACGCTGGGATACGAGGTTATAAACATGAGTGCATTACAGGATTTTGTCAGGAAGTCGGACTACGCCGTCTGCGTCGATTCGGACGGCTGTGCGATGGACACCATGAACATCAAGCATTTCCGGTGTTTCGGCCCCTGCATGGTCCGCGAGTGGCATCTGGAGCAGTGGGAGAAGGCAATTCTGGACCGCTGGAATGAGATCAATCTCTTTTCCGCGACCCGGGGCATCAACCGCTTCAAGGGCCTTGCGCTGATGCTGCGGGAAGTGAACGATCAGTACACGGAGATCGGCGGCATCGAGGCACTCGAGGATTGGGCTGAGCACGCGAAGGAACTCTCCAATGACGCGGCTGCGGCAAAATCAGGAGAGGATCCTGTTTTTGCCAAAGCGCTCGCATGGAGCCGCGCCGTCAACGAGGCGATCGAGGCGCTTCCGGAGGATGAGGTCGGCCCGTATGAGGGCGTGGGCAAAGCACTTCAGAAAGCTCATGAGAGCGCGGACGTGGTTGTGGTCTCCAGCGCTAACCCGGAAGCAGTGAAGGCTGAGTGGACGCGCTTTAAGCTGATTGATGAGGTTGATCTGCTATGCACGCAGGATATGGGCAGCAAAGCTTTCTGCATCGGCGAACTGCTGAAAAAAGGCTATGCGCCCGATCACATCCTGATGTGCGGCGACGCGCCCGGAGATGAAGCCGCGGCAGGCATCAACGGCGTGCTGTACTATCCGATCCTGGTGAACCGGGAGAAGGAGAGTTGGGCGCAGTTCCTTGAGGAGGCGCTCCCCAGATTTCTTGAGGGAAGCTATGCCGGCGATTATCAGGAACAGGTCCGGAAGGAATTCCGTGCGAATCTCGGAATGGACTGAAATAAAGCCAATAAACAGGTATAAATAATCAGACACAAATATGTTAAAATGGATATGCCCTAAAAGCATATCCATTTTCATTATATGAGTACAGGAAGGAGTGAGAGAATGGGAGACAGTAAAAACGGCGTGATCTGCGAGGAAAAAGGGCCGATCACCGAAGAATTGCTCGTTAAAATGAACGGATGGTTCCGCGCGGCAAACTATCTGTCGGCGGGACAGCTTTATCTGCTCGAGAATCCGCTTCTGCGCAAACCGCTCACGATTGACATGATCAAGAAGAAAATCGTGGGTCACTGGGGAACTGTTCCGGGACAGAATTTTGTTTTTGTACATCTGAACAGAGCCATCAAGCGCTATGATCTGGACCTGATTCTGCTTTCCGGTCCGGGACACGGCGGAAATTTCTATATCGCAAATGATTATCTGGACGGCAGCTACAGCGAAATCTATCCGAATATTTCGGAGGATGAGCGCGGTATGGCCAAGCTGTTCAAGCAGTTTTCCTTCCCGGGCGGCGTGCCCTCTCACTGTGCACCGGAGACGCCCGGTTCCATCAATGAGGGCGGCGAGCTCGGCTACGGCATCGCACATGCCTTCGGCGCGGTTTTCGACAATCCGGACCTGATCGCGGCCGTCACCGTCGGCGACGGCGAGGCGGAGACCGGACCTCTTGCCACCAGCTGGCAGAGCAATAAATTCCTGAATCCCATTACAGACGGCGCGGTGCTGCCGATCCTTCACCTGAACGGATACAAGATCGCGAACCCGACACTGTTTGCGAGAATGTCGCACGAAGAGATCGTGAACTTCTTCCACGGCTGCGGCTGGGAGCCTTATTTTGTCGAAGGCGACGAGCCGATGGATATGCACCGGAAGATGGCCGAGACCATGGATACGGTCATCGAGCAGATCAAGGCGATCCAGAAGAACGCGAGAGACAACAACGATCCGAAGCGCCCGGTGTGGCCGATGATCGTCCTGCGCACCCCGAAGGGCTGGACCGGCCCGAAGGTTGTCGACGGACAGCGGATCGAGGGCAACTATCTGGCACATCAGGTTCCGATCATGATGGACAAGCCGGAAGAGCATCTGAAGATTCTGGAGGAGTGGCTTCGCAGCTACCACGCAGAGGAGCTGTTCGATGAGAACGGCCGGCTGATTCCGGAGCTGAGAGCGCTGGCACCGAAGGGCAAGGCGAGAATCGGCGCGAACCCGCACGGAAACGGCGGTCTGCTGCTGCGCGACTTAAGAATGCCCGATTTCAGAGATTATGCTGTCGAGCTTCCCACCCGCACCAATGAAGAAGGCGAGACGGTCATCGAGCACGGCGAGATCGACGGACAGGATATGACCGAGCTGGGCAAGTTTGTCCGCGACATCTTCACGCTGAACGCAGAAGCCCGCAACTTCCGCATTTTCGGACCCGATGAGACCAATTCCAACCGTCTGGGTGCGGTCTTTGAGGTAGAGAACCGCGACTGGAACTCCGAGCATCTGGACACCGACGATTTCCTGGCACCGGACGGCCGCGTCATGGATTCCATGCTGTCCGAGCATATGTGCGAAGGCTGGCTGGAAGGCTATCTGCTGACCGGACGTCACGGTTTCTTCGCGACGTATGAAGCTTTTGCCCGCATCATCGATTCCATGGCGGCACAGCACGCGAAGTGGCTCAAGGTCTGCAACCAGCTGCCTTGGAGAGAGGAAATTGCTTCGCTGAACCTGATCATGGCTTCCACAGTCTGGCAGCAGGATCACAACGGCTTCACACACCAGGATCCGGGCTTCATGGATCACATCGCCAACAAGAAGGCCGACGTCGTCCGCCTGTACCTGCCGCCGGATGCAAACTGCCTGCTGTCAACTTTTGACCACTGCATCCGCAGCCGCAACTATGTGAATGTCATCGTGGCCAGCAAGCACCCGCGCCCGCAGTGGCTGACCATGCAGGAAGCCATCAAGCACTGCACGCAGGGCATCGGTATCTGGGACTGGGCGTCCAACGACCAGGGCCAGGAGCCGGATATTGTCTTCGCCTGCGCCGGCGAGACGCCGACACTGGAAGCACTGGCTGCTGTCTCGATTCTCAACCGCGAGCTGCCTGAGGTCAAAATCCGGTTCATCAACGTGGTCGACCTGTTCAAGCTGCAGCCGGCCAACGAGCATCCGCATGGCCTGACCGACGCGGAGTACGACATCCTGTTCACGCAAGACAAGCCGGTCATCTTCAACTTCCACGGCTATGCAAGTCTGGTGCACGAGCTGACCTACAGACGTCACAACAACCGTCTGATGCATGTGCGCGGATACAAGGAAGAGGGAACCATCACGACACCGTTCGACGTGCGCGTCCAGAATGACGTGGACCGCTTCCACCTGGTTCAGGAAGCCATCAAGTACCTTCCTCAGCTGGGCAACCGCGGCGCTTATCTGTATCAGCGCATGAGCGACAAGCTCGTCGAGCACAAGCAGTACATCCGCAAGTACGGCATGGATCTGCCGGAAGTCGCCGGATGGAAGTGGGAGAGATAATCTGACGGATGGCAGATTGCCGTCTGAAGAATTTATTCCTTAATCAAAAAATGGCACAGGGAAAAACCCTGTGCCATTTTCTATATCCGTATCCGCGCGGGAGTCACCGGACCTGTCCCCCTGACTCCCCCTGATTTCCGCCTTATGCCCTGCTTCGCAGGAGCTTCATAATGGCTGCGACAACACCGTAGAAGACACCGGCGACCGGCCAGACGATCCAGGAAATATCCCAACGCCGGGTGATAAAGCTGTAGGCGAGGTAAATGGCGATGGCAGTGCACCAGTAGATCGTGGCGATGGGTGCATTCTTCTTGTTCTGGCTTTTTTCTTCTCTGGTATAATCTCCTTCCTCAAGCAGAATCTGCATGCCGCCCCAGATAATGCAGCTCCGGACAATCATCAGAACACCGATGGCCACTACGACCAGCATCACACAGGTCGCGATCAGCTCCGCCATTCCGTTCGTCGTAAAGATGGAGACGGACAGGATCGGAATGGCGGCCGCCACACACAGCACAATTCCGATGGTCAGCTGGGTGTAATACGTATGCCGGTAATTTTCCCTGCGCTCCCGCACCATGCCGGTGACGCCGTACTCCGTATCAATTGCTTCCTCTTCCAGATAACTGAAACGGCTGCCGAGAAGCCCGGTGGTCACAAACAGTGCAACCGCGATCACAACCAGAATCAGAAGAACAGTCGTACCGATGCCGACGGCTGCCTGTTCTGTCATGGAAAGAAGCCCAAGCTCCTGTGCCCCCGAGAGAAGAATCAGCAGGACAGGAGAAAGGATGCACAGCATCACGCCCAGAGACACCCGGGCGGAAGACAGATTCCGGAAGTCCAGAAATGAAACCGCTTCTTCCATTGAAACACGCCGGATCGTCTCGTCTGTGTCAGTCGTCTCAATCCGCTCCGGTAATTCCATTTCATCCTTCAGAAGAAAATCCGTGCTCACTCCGAACAGTTCCGACAGCCGGATGATCCGGTTCATATCCGGAACAGACTGCGCACCTTCCCACTTTGAAATGGTCTGCCGGCTGACATCCAGCTTCTCCGCGACATCCTCCTGAGACCATCCGTTCTTTTTTCTCAGTTCAATTAACTTATCCGCAAGTATCATCATTCGTTCTCCCTTCGATCCGGTACCACCGGCTTCTGCCGCCCGCTCTGCGGGCTGAAAACCGTATTCATCTGATGCCTTCATCCTACCGAATCGTATAGTGGAAAACCATCAACCCCACTTTACAATTCCGCAACCACCCGTTGCAAACCCTTTACTTTTGAACAGATCTTTCTGAATCGCTCATAAGGTATCCTGACAGCTGGGAAAATCCCGGTTTCCTCGTTTTTTACATACATGCTTTTTCCGTCTGCTGTATGCTGCGACCGGAATTGTATTGACATTCCTGGTTTTCTCTTATTTTCACTGCCACCTTCGGCAGGCATAAGCAGGCACAGCAGCCGGAAATGTATTGTCAATCACCTCGGCAGATCCTTTTCACCGCCAGTCCTGTCAGGTGCAGCAGCCGGAGTTGTATTGAAAATCGGGGTTTTTCTTCTTTCTACTGCTTACAGGGCATGAAGTTGTATTGACATTCAACAAGATCTTCAGTTTTACTGCCGGACAAGCAAATTTCAGAGTTTGCGGTATGCTTAACCTGTATTGACAGTCAACATAACAGGCTTTTTTCACCGCTTGTCTTTTCCATGCCTGCTTCAGGGCCGGTCCGCCCTCCCGCGCCTGCCGCTCAGTGCCAGGGCATGTCGGGCTCTCTTACAGCCACAAACGGCATGCCCGCCGCTTCCTTCAGCGTCAGATAGAAGAGCGCGTCCTCCAGCCCCTCCTTCAGGGAGTAGGGAGCCGGGCCGCCTTCGACGAAGGCCCGCATATCGTGCAGGATCGTGGCAATCGCGAATTCATCCTGCATGGTTTCCATGGAGAGCTCCGGCCGGTAGGCTTTGCGCAGATCCTTCAGATCCTGGGTGTCGAACATGCGGTACGCCGCCGGCAGCTCCGGCATCAGATATTTCCGGGCCGGCTCATTGTCCTCATTGACATAGGAGAGAATCGTGTCGCTCCACTCGCCCTTCTCCCCGCGGACAATGAGATGTCTTGCGCGGATAAAGGTGCGGTACTGCACACCGGCAAAATCATACACGGCATGTTTGCCGGAATCGAAGAGAATCTGGACGACGTCCCGTTCCTCCTGTGTGGCGAGACCGTCGTAAAAGGCCTCATAGCGGGAATCCGTCCGGACGACAGGAGAGGACAGCGCGATCCCGGTCATGGTGTAATGCTCACCCGCGGTTTTCAGGACGCGCCGCAGCAGGCTGGCCGCATGATAATCATGTGCCAGAGACAGATAAGCCGTGCGCGGCTCGCCGATCAGGCCTGCTTCAATCGCCTCGATGCCCGCCCGGAGAATGGGATAGCGGTGATACTGTTCGCAGACAGCGATTTTCGCGCCATGCTGTTCCAACGCCCAGAGCTTCGTCAGCTGCTCGCGTGTATCGCCTGCCGGTGTCTCCAGCAGAACCGGGAGTCCCCGGCCGATCCACTCCGCGGCGACATCCGCGACACTTTCCTTATTGACCGCGATCACGGCAAAAGCCGGCTTCATGGCAAGAACACTTTCCGCGGAAGTCGTCCCGGGCACGCCCGTCTGCAGGAACATGCTCCGGGCTTTCTCCTCGGAGCGGCACAGGAAGCACGCCCTGAAATAAGCGGGGAAGCGGGCGGCAATACGTCCGTAGTACTGCGCGCGGTAGCCCGAACCGACAATGACATAGGTAAGCTGTTCCATGGCACTCCTTTCTTCCGGACTTCGCCGGATCAACATGAATCTGAATCAGGCAAAACAGGCATCAGATATTCTCCGGCCTGAAGGGAACCGGCTGAGACGGATTCTGCGGGTGTTCTCCGATCACCTTCTCCATCCAGACCATGTCGTACCACCGGCCGTATTTTGACGCACAGGCATGGAAGTGAGCATTCTGCACATAACCCAGACGCTCGTGAAAGAGAATACTTGACCGGTCCAGGTACGGATCGTCTTCCGTACGCGGACAGGCGATGCAGGCGTTCATATTTGTGATTCCCTGCTGCCGGAGGGCCTCCTCCAGTGCAAGGTAAAGGCTCCTGCCGATACCGCTTTTTCTTAAGTCCATGGCGACGTAGATCGTTGTCTCCACCGACCAGGCGTAGGCGGCGCGGCCTTTGAAAGTTCCGGCATAGGCGTAGCCGAGCAGGACACCGTCCCGCTCCGCGGCAAGGTAGGGGTAAAATTCCAGGGTTTTCCGGATTCTCTGCGCGAACTCTTCCGCTGAGGGCACGGTATATTCAAAGGTAATGGCCGTCTGCGCCACATAGGGTGCGTAAATTGCAGCCAGCTGCGGGGCGTCCGATTCGCTGACAGGCCGGATGATCCAGTCCGATGTGCTCATTGATTTTCCTCCGGAATTCCTTACAATAATACTGCTGTATTACTGCGATTATATCGTGAATGACTGAATTCGAACAGTAATCGAATTCTTTTACAAACTGCCGAAAGCACACTATAATACAAAACAGACTGTATTACATGTGATGATACCGGTATTCATGAGATCGATCGGGAAAGATGAGGAGAATCGGATGAATAAAAAAGTCTGCCTGCTTCTGTGCGCACTGCTGACAGTACTGCCCGCAGGGTGTGGTGCGGCAGGTGCCGGAAATTCCCAGAATCCTGCTCCTGCTGTCGCTGAGGAGACTGTGCGGGAAGAAAAGGGCGAAGGCGTCATGACGCACGAAGAGTATGTCGCCGCCGAAATCGATACGCCTGTTGTGGTCGAGACCTATGTGCAGGGGGTTCAGTCCCTGTGGGAGGAGAGCGTGTGCCTTTACACCCAGGATCATGAGGGCGGTTATTTTATCTACAGCATGCCCTGTACGGAGGAAGAATACGAAAAGCTGGTTCCCGGACAGAAAATCCGGGTGAGCGGAACCAAATCCGACTGGTGCGGAGAGATCGAGATCATCGATGCCTCCTTCGAGCTGGAAGAGGGCAGTTATATTGCTCCCGCGCTGGATGTGACTAAGATGCTCGGAAAAGATGAGCTGATTCAGTACCAGAACCGGTTCGTGCGTTTTGAAGGGCTGAGAGTGGAGCCGGTCAAAGGCTTCGATACACCTTATCTTTACAAATGGGACGGCTCCGGCAAGGAAGGCGATGATCTGTATGTGACTTTGTCAAAAGACGGCCAGCTCTTCTCCTTTACCGTCGAGTCGGATCTGTGCGGAAGCGATACAGACGTCTATCAGGCTGTCAAAAAGCTGGAGGCCGGCGATGTGGTGGATGTGGAGGGCTTCTTATACTGGTACGAAGGCGCCAATCCGCACATCACTTCCGTCACCGTCCGATAAAAAATTAATAATTTGGAGGAAACAGACAACATGCAAAGAGGCTGCGGCATTTTATACCCGGTTTCGTCTCTGCCTTCCAGGTTCGGAATCGGCTGTTTTTCAAAGGAAGCTTATGAGTTCGCGGACTTTCTGGAGGCCGCCGGACAGGGATACTGGCAGATTCTGCCCATCGGGCCCACAGGCTTCGGCGATTCGCCTTACCAGCCGTTTTCGGCTTTTGCCGGAAATCCGTATTTCATCTCGCCGGAGAAGCTGATCGAAGAGGGGCTGCTCACCTGGGACGAGGTGAACGGGCGCGATTTCGGACAGGATCCGGAGCGGGTCGACTACGGCGCACTGTACCGGAACCGGTATGAGGTACTGCAGATCGCCTATGAGCGCTTCAAGGAGCGCGGCGGACAGACGACAGCTGCCTATCAGGAATTCTGTGAGAAAGAGTCCTTCTGGCTGGAAGACTATGCTCTCTACATGGCCATCAAGCAGCAGCAGGACGGCAAAAGCTGGCAGGACTGGGATGAGCCGCTGAAGAAGCGAAATAAGGCTGCGCTGGAAAAGGCCCGGGAGGAGCTTGCTGACCGAATCGGGTCTGTCTGCTTCCAGCAGTTCAAGTTCGAGCAGCAGTGGGAGAGCCTGAAGGCGTATATCAACGGGAAAAAGATTAAGGTAATCGGTGATCTTCCTTTCTATATGGCGCTGGACAGCGCCGACGTGTGGTCCCACCCGGAAGCATTCCAGATGGACAAAAACCTGCAGCCCACTGCGGTGGCAGGCTGTCCGCCGGATGCGTTCTCCGCAACCGGCCAGCTGTGGGGGAACCCGCTGTACGACTGGACAAAGCTGAAAAAGAGCGGCTATGCCTGGTGGATGCAGCGTATCAGACGCAACCAGGAATTTTATGATGTCATCCGCATTGATCACTTCCATGGTTTTGCCGAGTACTACGCTGTGCCCTACGGGGAGGAGTCCGCGCTGAAAGGGACGATGAAAAAGGGCCCCGGCATGGATTTCTTCAACGCGCTGAAGGAACAGATGGGCGAAATTCCGATGATCGCGGAGGACCTCGGGACCGTGACGGAGGAGAACACGAAGCTGTTAAAGGATTCCGGACTTCCGGGCATGAAAGTGCTCCAGTTCGCGTTTACCAGCTGGAACAGCGTCTATGTCACGCACCGGCATGAGAAGAACTGTGTCGTCTACACCGGTACGCACGACAATACGACCTCGCGCGCCTGGATCGAGGAGATCAATGACGGCGAGAGAAGCTATGTGCGCAGATACATCAATTCGATCTATACGGATTACGGCCAGTTCGTGTGGGATTTCATCCGCGAAGCATACCGGTCCGTGGCGGATCTGTGCATCATTCCGATTCAGGATTATCTTGTGAAGGGCAAAGAAGCCAGAATGAACTGCCCGGGCGTCGCCGACGGCAATTGGCAGTGGCGCGTCCTGCCGGACTTCCTCTCCCCGGAACTCGCGGAAAGTATCCGGCAGCTGGCGGACGTTTATCAGAGAATGCCGTCTTAAGATCTTCGCGGCATGATCTTAACAAGAGTCTCAGTGAGCGGGGCGTCGAAATCAAACGGCGTACCCGCTTTTTCTTTCGGGAAAAGGACTGTGCCGTCCTCGCCGATCTCCAGCAGATGACGATGCTCGGTCGTCGCCCGACAGATGCTCTGTGCGTCGCCGTAGTAATCCATCAGAAGGCACGGGAACTCCTGCTTTAAGCGGGACTCGTAGCATTCCTTTTCATAACTGACCTTCGTGCCGTCCTCGGCGATCAGGAAGAACAGAGAGCTCTGGGACGTCAGCACGTTCTGGATGGTCATCTCACTTGTCTCACTGAAAGAAGTCCTGTCAGAATAAGTCATATACAGGGAAAACAGGATCTTCTTTTCCCGCAGCAGCTCGGCCGTCAGAATCGACTCGGGATCCCCGACCGGCAGCACGGTCACTACGTTTTTGCAGGTGCCCAGCAGCTGGATTTCCGCGGCGGTCAGCCGTCCGCTCTCACGAACCCAGACAAAAGCACACTCCTTGTTGGCCGCGAAGAGATTCAGCGTCTCAAAAGGAGTCTGTGCCGCATCCGCCTGGCGGATGAAATAGACATAAATGCCCAGCTCCTGCCCCTGCTCCACCAGGGAAGCGATCTGGCGCGCCTTCATCCCGCCCTCTCTGCCGGGGGCATAGCGGAACATCAGGCACCACGGAATACAGACGCCCAGCTCCTCCTGCTGCTTCCGGATCCGGCCCGCGCCGTAGCACCAGCCCATATAACCCATGTTGACTCCGAAGAGCTTTAAAGCCTCCTGATCCGAATTGCGCTGCAGATTGGCCAGCATGTCATAGTAGGCGCTGTTCTCGTTGTCCAGCAGCTCCTGCATGACGGAGAAAACCAGGTCCTGGAACCTGTTTTTGGAAAACTGCTTGCCCAGATCCACCAGACGCCTTGCGCTGCGCTTGGGATCTTCTTCAATTTCCTTCAGGCCGTGCGCGACGGCGGATTCGATCATCGCTCGGGTAATGGCGTAGGTATTCAATGCTTTCATTCCTCCCGGTGCCGGCGGCACTGCCGCCTTCTTTAGCGAGATTATAACCTGTGCTCCGCACCCCGGAAAACAGGCAAAATCAGGAAATTGTCCGAATATACAATAAATTGTGGATGTGCCTGTCTCTTTTCAAATATTTAGTGCACAAGACAGATGAATAATGATAGAATACGTATGAGTTCCCAAATGGAGAACGTGTCGGGTTGTTCCTTTAATACAAGGGGGTGCAGGAATGTTCTACGAAAACAAAATCTGGTTTGCCAATACGGAAGACGGAAGCCGCATCGGAATGCTGCCGCAGATGGCCAACCGCCACGGCCTTGTCGCAGGTGCCACCGGTACCGGTAAGACAGTCACACTCAAGATTCTCGCCGAGACCTTCAGTGAGATGGGCGTGCCGGTCTTCATGGCAGATGTCAAGGGCGATATCGCCGGCATGATGAAAGCCGGTGAGGACAGCGAAGATATGCAGAAGCGCATCGAGCGCTTCGGCCTCGCGGATAAGAATTTCAAGTATCAGGGCTATCCCGTGACCTTCTGGGATATTTACGGAGAGAACGGTATTCCGCTGCGCACGACCATTTCCGAGATGGGCCCGCTCCTTCTGGCCAGAATCCTGGACCTGAACGAGCTGCAGAGCGACATCCTCTCGATCGTGTTCAAGATTGCGGACGACAATGATCTGCTTCTGATTGATACGAAGGATCTGAAGGCCATGCTGAACTATGTATCGGCCAACAATAAAGAATTCGCCGCCCTGTACGGCAAGATGAGCCCGGTTTCCATCGCGGCGATCCTGCGCGCAGTCGTGGCCCTGGAGGTCGCGGGCGGAGATAAATTCTTCGGTGAGACCGCCATCGACGTAAAGGACTGGTTTACAACGGGAAGCGAAGGAAAGGGCATGATCACGATTCTGGATTCGGAGAGCCTGATCAACAACGGCCGCCTGTATTCCACCTTCCTTCTGTGGATGCTCTCGGAGCTGTTCGAGACCCTGCCGGAAGTCGGCGATCTGGACAAGCCCAAGATGGTCTTCTTCTTTGATGAAGCCCATCTGCTGTTCAAGGGTGCGCCGCAGGCGCTGCTCGACAAGATCGAGCAGGTCGTGAAGCTGATCCGCTCTAAGGGTGTCGGCGTCTACTTCTGCACACAGAATCCGCGCGACATTCCTGACAGCGTCCTCGCACAGCTGGGCAACAAGATCCAGCACGGACTGCGCGCCTACACGCCTTCCGACCAGAAGGCTGTCAAGGCTGCCGCTCAGTCCTTCCGCGAGAATCCGGCTTTTGACACCTATGAAGCGATCCTGAATCTCGGAACCGCTGAGGCGGTTGTCTCCGTACTTGACGAGGACGGCATCCCGACCGTCGCCGAGAAGGTCTTTATCCTGCCGCCGCAGAGCCGCATGGGTTCCATATCCGAGTCCGAGCGCCAGAGCGCGATCAAGGGAAGTGTTCTTTATACAAAATATGCAGAGTACCACGATCCCGACTCGGCTTACGAGTTCCTGATGAGAAAGGGACTGGAGGACGAGGCCGCTGCGGAGAAGGCACGGGAAGAGGCTGAGGCCGAGAAGCAGCGCGCGAAGGAAGAAGCAGCCGCAGAGAAGGCAAGAGCGAAAGAGGAAGCTGCTGCGGAGCGTCAGAAGAAGCGGACCGCCAAAACCATCGGCAATTCCGTGGTCGGCACGGTCGGACGCGAAGTCGGCAAGACGGTCGGCGGCAAGTTCGGCCGGTTCGGCAAGCTCCTGGGCGGAAATCTGGGCGCAAGTCTCGGCAGAGGCATCCTGAGCACCCTGTTCAAGCTGTAAGACAAAGCACGGACGCAATCTGTTCGGGGAGTTCCCGGCCTGCGGAGGCGGGGGACTCCCCGATCTTTTACGTATATGCGGAAGGTGCTGTAAAAAATCGGTAAAAAAAGTGCTTGCCAAACGGAAAACGGAAGTCTATAATAACACTTGCGTTTCCGAAAGGGAATTCACAAATGCGCTTCTAGCTCAGTTGGTAGAGCACCTGACTCTTAATCAGGGTGTCCAGGGTTCGAGTCCCTGGAGGCGCACGCAGGGAGCATCGTTTGACGGATATCCGCCGGGCGGTGTTTTCTTTTTATCTGCGTATACACTTAAGGAGCGGACATTTGATTTTTGACACACACGCACATTACAACGACAGGGCTTTTGCCGAAGATCTGCCTGAGATCCTCGCGGGTTTTCCGGAGGCAGGCATCGGGCGGGCGGTAAATGTCTGCTATGACGCGGACAGTATTGACCGCACACTGGAGCTGAACCGCCGCTATCCTTCCGTCTTTTTCACAGCGCTGGGCATTCACCCGAGCGACTGCGGTCCCATGACGGAAGAGGTGCTGGAGCACATCCGCGCACATCTGCACGATCCCGGCGTCGTGGCCGTCGGCGAGGTCGGTCTCGATTATCATTACGATGAACCTGAGAAGGCGGTCCAGCATCACTGGTTCCGCAGACAGATTCAGCTGGCCCGGGAGGAGGATATGCCGCTCATCATTCACTCCAGAGACGCGGCGGAGGACACCTTCCGCATTCTGAAGGAAGAAGGGGCAGAGAAGACCGGCGGGGTC
>OCTX012286345.1_pt1 | contig 22077 bp, 16 predicted proteins | sample 1539691 | NCBI WGS metagenome assembly OCTX01 (sample SAMN02144231, study PRJEB22623) | gut metagenome | biome: sheep rumen | host: Ovis aries | place: New Zealand
ACCGTCAGTGGGCGAGGTGACAAGGATGTGGAGACCTATCTGAAGAACAAGGCTATGGCGAAAGAATACGGAGAGTTTTAGTTTATAGTTATAGTTTAGAGATGAATACATTTAGATATACAACAAGCAGCAAGACTATTCTGGGGGATTTGTATACTCCGGTAGGGGTCTATATGCGACTGAGAGACCTCTATCCGCAGAGTGCGCTTATGGAGAGTTCGGATTACCACGATGCGAACAACAGCCGTTCGTTTATCGGACTGAATCCCATCGCCAGCGTCGCCATCGGACATGGCATCGCGAACATCAGTTATCCCGACGGCAGTGCGATACAACATGAGGTGAACAAGGAGTATCGTTCGGATAAGGCCATCCATGCACTTATTGACCACATAGAGGTCAGTGGCGAGGATGCCGGCGTATGCGGACTCTTCGGCTATACCTCGTTCAACGCCGTGAGATACTTCGAGAATATTCCTGTAAAGGACGAGACGCAGGTCAAGAACGATGCCCCCGATGTGCTCTATATATTATATAAGGTGGTGATTGTGTTTGATCATCATAATAACATGCTGAAGGTGGTGAGCCTGGAGGAAGGTGAAAAGAAGGAAGAGAAAGGTTTAATCGATGAGGTTGTTAGGGCGATGAACAAGGCGAACGTGCAGGCATACGACTTCCGTCCCATTGGTGATGTCAGGAGTACGCTGACAGACGATGAGCACAGGGCGAATATCCGTCGCGGCATCCAGCACTGTCTGCGTGGCGACGTGTTCCAGATCGTGCTCAGCCGTCGCTTCATCCAGAAATATGAGGGTGATGACTTCAAACTCTATCGTGCGCTGCGCAGTATCAATCCATCGCCCTATCTCTTCTATTTCGACTTTGGCGGTTTCCGGATCTTCGGCTCCTCGCCAGAGACCCATTGCAGGATCACCCGGGGGAGCGAGGGGGCGAAATATACTGCCTACATCGACCCGATTGCCGGCACGACAAAAAGGACGGGCGATGCCGAGGCTGACAGACAGGGTGCCGAGTATCTGCGCAACGACCCCAAGGAGAACGCCGAGCATGTGATGCTGGTAGACCTGGCACGTAATGACTTGAGCCGTAACTGCCACCATGTGAAAGTTGACTTCTATAAAGACCTGCAGTACTATTCCCATGTCATCCACCTTGTCTCGCGTGTCAGTGGTGTACTCGACGAGGGGGCTGACCCTATCAAGGCCTTCATCGACACCTTCCCTGCTGGAACACTCTCGGGTGCACCCAAGGTGAGGGCTATGCAGTTGATTTCTGAGTACGAGCCCCACAACCGTGGCGCCTATGGAGGTTGTATCGGCATCATCGGCCTCGACGGTTCGCTGAATCAGGCCATCACTATCCGCACCTTTGTCTCTCGCAATGGTGAACTGTGGTTCCAGGCCGGTGGCGGCATCGTGGCCAAGAGTGATGTAGAGTATGAGTTACAGGAGGTGAACAATAAACTCGGTGCTTTGCGCAAGGCCATCGAGAAGGCCGAGAGCCTTTAGACATCATAACAGTTGAAAGACTTAGTAACATACGAACATCTTTAGATTTAATAACAAACGGACATATTATCATGAAGATAGTCATTATAGATAATTACGACTCGTTTACCTATAACCTGAGTCACTTAGTGAAGGAGTTGGGGGCTGAGGTCACCGTGGTTCGAAACGACCAGTTCGAGTTGTCAGACCTGGAGCCCTACAGTAAGATCATCCTCTCGCCAGGGCCTGGCATCCCGTCGGAGGCAGGACTGCTACTCGATGTCATCCGTACCTATGCAGGAAAGAAGCCGATCTTAGGCGTCTGTCTGGGTCATCAGGCCATTGGCGAGGTGTTTGGTGGGAAGTTGGAGAATCTCTCGGATGTCTTCCACGGTGTTGCCACTCCCTGTCATATCATTAGCGACGACCCCATTTTCAGTGGCATAGAGCGGGATATCACCATCGGCCGTTACCACTCATGGGTGGTGGCGAAGGAGAACTTCCCCGACTGTCTGGAAGTCACTGCTGTCAGCGATGAAGGGCAGGTGATGGCCTTGCGGCATAAGACGCTCAACGTGCGCGGCATCCAGTTCCATCCGGAGAGTGTGCTGACCCCCGATGGCAAGAAGATGATACAGAACTGGATGTTCCTTTAGTTTGTAGTAAATAGTTTACAGTTTATAGTTTACAGATATGGCTAAACAGACGATGAAAGACATCCTCAACAGGATGCTCAACCACGAGGAACTCTCTCGTGAGGAAATGAAGAATATTCTGATTGGTATCACGCAGAGCGAGTACCCGACAGAACAGATTACTGCTCTGCTCACGGCTCTACAGATGCGTGGCGTGACAGTAGACGAGTTGCTTGGTTTTAGAGATGGTATTCTGGAGACAGGCGTGCCTGCCATCCTCGAGGCAGACCGTTATATCGACGTCGTAGGAACGGGCGGTGACCGTAAGAACACCTTTAATATCTCGACCACATCGTGCTTTGTGATTGCGGGAGCTGGATATAAGGTAGCCAAACACGGTAACTATGCCGCTACCTCTGTCAGCGGCGCCTCGAACGTGATCCAGCATCACGGCATCAAGTTTACAGATGACATCGACAAGTTGAACCGTTCGCTCAACGAGGCGGGCATCGTGTACCTTCATGCCCAACTCTTTGCCAAGGCGATGAAGTTTGTGGGCCCGATTCGTAAGGCCCTGCAGTTCCCCACTATCTTTAACTTGCTGGGACCCCTTGTCAACCCCAGTCAGCCCAAGTGTCAGCTCTTGGGTGTGGCAAACCTCGACCAGATGAGGCTCTACAACAGTGTGTATCAGAAGATCGGTATCGACTATGGTATCGTGAACAGTATCGACGGCTACGACGAGATCTCGCTGACTGGCGACTTCAAGGTCACTACCAACAACTATGAGCGCATCTTCAAACCCAGTGACCTTGGTTTCGCGATTGCCAAACCCGAGGAACTCGTTGGCGGTGCTACGGAGGAAGAGGCGGCCCATATCTTCGATGCCGTACTGGAAAACCGTGCTCTGCCTGCCCAGAAGAACATCGTACTGGCCAATGCCGGCTTTGGCATCCAGGTGCTGGAGAAGGGGCAGAAGAGTATCGAGGAGTGCATAGAGATTGCCCGTGAGAGCATCGACAGCGGGGCAGCCCTCAGGACCTTTAAGAAGTTTGTAGAACTGAATAGTTAGCGTTAGACATTAGAACAGATTTTTATGGGAAAGGATATTTTGGATGAGATCATCGCCCATAAGCGGGTGGAGATGGAGCAGAGCAAGCAGATACTGCCACCTGCGGAGTTGCACCGGCGCGTGGAGCCTCTCATTGACTTCAGCACCGCTTCGATGGCCGAGGCGCTCAAGGCATCGTCCACTGGCATCATCGCAGAGTTCAAGCGCAAGTCGCCCTCGAAGGGTTGGATCAAGGAGGAGGGCAAGGCCGAGGTGATCCCGCTGGACTATCAGCAGCATGGTGCTGCGGCTCTTTCTATCTTGACAGATGAGCAGTACTTTGGCGGTTGCGACGACTTCATCAGTATCGCCCGTCATAGTGGGGTTAGGATTCCTGTTCTCTACAAGAACTTTGTCATCGACGAGTACCAACTGTTTCAGGCCCGGCTTTGTGGCGCCTCTGCCGTACTCCTCATCGCTGCCTGCCTGTCGAAGTCGCAGTCCAGGTCGCTCCAGCAGACGGCCCATGACATCGGCCTCGAAGTGCTGCTCGAGATGCACGAAGAGGCTGAGTTGGAGTATGCCGAACAGGAGCCCGACCTCTGTGGCATCAACAACCGCCACCTCGGCTCGTTTATTACCGATGTCGAGACATCCTTCCGTCTTGCGGAACTGTTGCCGAAGGATGCCGTGAAGGTCAGCGAAAGCGGCATCTCTGACCCCATGACCGTCAAGGCCCTCCGTTCCGTCGGCTTCCGTGGTTTCCTCATTGGCGAGAATTTCATGAAGACCGCCGACCCTGGTCAGGCCCTTGCTGAATTTATCAACCAGTTGTGAATCATGAGCCGTGCATTGATTAAGGTATGTGGCATGCGCCAGGCGGAGAATATCCGTGACGTGGAAGGGCTGCTGGTGGATGATGGCACGTCGGGACAGGAGCCGGCTGTCGACATGATGGGATTCATTTTCTGGCCGCGATCGAGTAGGTTTGTCAGCGAACGACCTGCCTACCTGCCAAAGTGCAAGCGTGTTGGCGTGTTTGTGGATGCCTGCATCGACGATATCATGCGCAGTGTAGAGGATTATACGCTCGACATGGTTCAGTTGCATGGTCACGAGTCGCCAGAGCAAGTCTCTCATCTCTTATCGCTCGCCTCTCACCTCTCCGTCATCAAAGCTTTCAATATCGCCACGGAGGAGGACCTTCTGCAGACGCGGCCGTATGAGGGACTTGCCGATAGTTTCCTTTTCGACACCAAGGGAAAGTCTGTGGGCGGCAATGGCGAACAGTTCGACTGGGGCGTCCTTGACGCCTATCATGGTGCGACACCCTTCCTGCTCAGCGGGGGTATCGGGCCTGATGACGCCGACCGTATAAAAGCCTTCCGCCATCAGAGGTGCATGGGTGTCGACCTTAATTCCCGCTTTGAACTTGCACCGGGTCTTAAGGACGTCGACAAACTCAGAACATTCATTAGTGCCATTCGTGGCAAATAGACGCAATCAAAGATTAAAGATATGAATAAGATCAATCAACTTTTCGCCAACAGCGCAGACAAGAAACTCCTTTCACTCTATTTCTGCGCAGGCAGTCCTACATTGGAAGGAACTGCCGACGTGATACTCACCCTGCAGCGTAGGGGCATTGCGATGATCGAGGTCGGCATCCCCTTCAGCGATCCGCTTGCAGACGGTCCCGTCATCCAGAGTGCTGCAACGCAGGCCTTGAAGAACGGTATGACGCTAAGGACGCTCTTCTCGCAGTTGCAGGCCATCAAGGATCAGGTGGAGATACCCCTGGTGCTGATGGGGTACCTTAATCCGATTCTTCATTATGGTATCGAGGCTTTCTGTCAGTCGTGTGTTGAGGCAGGTGTCAGCGGTGCCATCATCCCCGACCTGCCTTTCGACGATTACCTGAATATCGTCAAGCCCGTGGCCGATAGGTACGACCTGCGTATCATCATGCTCATCACCCCGGAGACCTCCGACGAGCGTATCCGTTTCATCGACGACCACACCGACGGCTTTATCTACATGGTGTCTTCTGCCGCCATCACGGGTACTCAGAAGAGTTTCGACGATGCCAAGCAGGCCTATTTCCGTCGTATCAACGCGATGAACCTGCGTAATCCCCGGATGATTGGCTTTGGCATCTCGAATGCCCAGACGCTCAAGGCCGCTCAGGACAACGCTGCAGGCGCCATCATCGGCTCGAAGTTCGTCACGCTCCTGAATGAGGCTGAAGGCAATGCTGATGCAGCCCTCGACAGGCTGTTCGAGGCTCTGGCGAAGTAAGAGCCGGTTTTGGCACGGATGAACACGGCCTTATATATCAGTAGAGTAGCAACAGTCCTGCGACCCCTGCATAACAGATCATGCGGATGGGATTGATCTTCAGATAGCCAGTGCCGAAGGCGGTGGCGGCGAAGAGGGCCACGCTGATCCAGAACTGCCAGGGATTCTCCGTTGGCGTAGAGAAATTCTCCTTGTTGCAGAGCAGCAGGGTGGCGGCGGCGAGGAGTCCAACGACGGCAGGGCGGAGTCCAGTGAAGACTGATTGTACCAGTGGGGTGTTCATGTATTTCATGAACATCCTACTGATCATAATCATCAGTATCAGCGACGGCAGCACCAGGGCGAAGGTGGCCGTGGCCGAGCCGAGGATGGCCATCATGTGGCCATAGCCCGCATTGTGGATGGCTGTATAACCACAGTAAGTGGCGGAGTTGATGCCGATGGGTCCGGGTGTCATCTGCGAGATGGCTACGATATCCGTAAACTCCGCCGTCGACAGCCAGTGGTGGTGCTCCACCGTCTCGTGCTGTATCAGCGACAGCATGCCGTAGCCTCCTCCGAATCCGAAGAGGCCTATCTCGAAGAAGGTAAGGAAGAGACTGAAGTAAATCATATTTCTTTTATGTGCATGAATTTGCCGTAGATGTAGCCACAGACGCCTGCTGCTATTATTATATAAATAGGTGATACGCCGAGGGCCCAGATGGCCAGGGCGCAGACTATCGGTATCCAGATGGTGTAGCGGTTGAGTTTAGCCCGCTGTCCTAAGCGGAAGGTAGGCACGGCGATGAGTGCCACGACGGCCGGGCGGATGCCGCGGAAGATGGCGGCCACCACCTTGTTGTCCTCGAACTGCTTGAAGAAGATGGCGATGGCGAGGATGATGAGGAACGAGGGCAGGGCGGTGCCGAGGGCGGTGGCGATGGCTCCGCGTACCTTCCTCAACTTGTAGCCGATGAAGATGGCAATGTTGATGGCAAACACGCCCGGGCAACTCTGGGCGATGGCTATCAGGTCGAGCATCTCCTCCTTCTCCACCCACTTGTGCTTGTTCACCACCTCTTCCTCTATCAGCGGAATCATGGCATATCCACCGCCGAGGGTGAAAAGCCCGATGCGGAAGAAGGTCGTAAACGATTCCCAATATAAGTTATTCTGCATATAGAGTATTTATTTCCCCTCCTAAGTTAGGAGGGGTAGGGGTGGTCTGAAGAAGCGCCTGTTCAGACCCCTCCTGGCCACCCCTAACTTAGGGGAGGAATTAGTTACTTCTGAGCCTCCACCCATTTGCGAGCGTTGACGAAGGCCTCTATCCATGGTGTCACCTCGTCGTTACGACGGTTTGCAGGATACCAGGCGTTCTGCCAGGGGAAGAAGGCGCGCTCCAGGTGAGGCATCATGCAGAGGTGACGACCGTCCTCAGAGCAGATGCCTGCCACGTTGTAGTCGGAGCCGTTGGGATTGGCGGGATAGCCTTCGTAGTTGTACTTGGCAATCACGTTGTAACTGCTCTCTGGCTCGGGCAGGTGGAACTTTCCTTCGCCGTGGGCCACCCACAAGCCGAGTTTCGAGCCACTGAGGCTGCCGAACATCACACTGTTGTTCTGAGGAATGTTCAGACAGATGAACTCGCTCTCGAACTTGTGCGAGTCGTTGTGCAGCATCTTTGCGCCCTTGGCGCCAGTGAGTCCCAGTTCCACCATCAACTGGCAACCGTTGCAGATGCCGAGCGAGAGGGTGTCCTCGCGGGCATAGAACTTATCCAGTGCCTCCTTGGCCTTGGGGTTGAAGAGGAAGGCGCCTGCCCATCCCTTGGCCGAGCCGAGCACGTCGCTGTTGGAGAATCCGCCGCAGAAGACGATGAGGTTCACCTCCTCGAGTGTCTCGCGGCCGGTGATGAGGTCGGTCATCATCACGTCCTTCACGTCGAAGCCGGCCAGGTAGAGCATGTAGGCCATCTCGCGCTCGCCGTTGGTTCCCTTCTCACGGATGATGGCAGCCTTGACGCCGCTCTTCTCCCGGCGGTCGGGATTCAGGCCGTATTGGGCGAGTTTGCCGGTGAAGCCCTTGGGGAACTTCATCTCCAGCGGCTGATGCTTGTAGTTGGCGAAGCGCTCTGCAGCCTTGCCGTTGAAACTCTGCTTGCGGTCGAGGAGGTAAGAGGTCTTATACCATACGTCGCGGAGGGCGTCGATGTCGAAGGTGTGGACGGCGGAAGTACCGCCGTTTACTGGACAGACGATCTCTATCTCGCGGGTGTTCTCGACGGGGTAGCCGATCTTGGCGAAGCCGACGCCCATGTCCTCCATGAAGTCCTTGAAGTCCTGCTTGTGCTCGTCGCTCACCTCGATGACCACGCCGGGGTTCTCGGCGAAGAGGGCCTTCACGATGTCGCCGTCGCTGCAGATGTCGTGCAGGTTGATGTGCAGGCCGCCCTTGGTGTTGGCGAAGCACATCTCGAGCAGGGTGGTGATGAGGCCGCCAGCGGAGATGTCGTGGCCCGCCATGATCCAGCCGCGCTTGACGAGTTCCTGGATGGCGTTGAAGGCATCGCAGAAGTACTCGGCGTTCTTCACCGTCGGCACGTCGTCGCCCACCTTGCCCAGGCTCTGGGCGAAGGCCGAGCCGCCGAGTCGCTGCTCGTCGAAGGAGAAGTCGATATGATAGAGTGAGGCCCTCTTGTCGTTCACGACGACGGGCGATACCACCTTCTTGATGTCTGACACCTCACCGCCGGCCGATACGATGACCGTTCCCGGCGAGATGATCTTCTCGCCGTTGGGATACTGCTGTGAGAGCGAGAGCGAGTCCTTGCCCGTCGGCACGTTGATGTGCAGGTCGCAGCAGAAGTCGGAGAGGGCCTTCACGCCGGCATACAGTCGGGCATCCTCACCCTCCTGCGAGCGGCAGGGCCACATCCAGTTGGCCGAGAGCGAGATGGAGTCCATGCCGTCGGCCATGGGTGCCCAGACGATGTTCGTCAGGGCCTCGGCCACGGAGAGCACGCTTCCGGCGGCGGGGTCGGCCAGTCCGGCCTGGGGCGCATGTCCCAGCGCGGTGGCGATACCCTTCTCGCCGCGATAGTCGAGGGCCACGACGCCGCAGTCGCTCAGCGGCAACTGTATCTCGCCCTGACACTGCTGGCGGGCGATCTTGCCCGTCACCGAGCGGTCCACCTTGTTCGTCAGCCAGTCCTTGCAGGCCACGGCCTCCAGCTGGAGCACGCGCTCCAGATATTCGTTGAGCTTATCCTGGGTATAGGTCACGTTCTCATAATGACGTTCCACGGTCTTGTCGCGCATGACGGTCTTGGGCGAGTGGCCGAACATCTGTGCTACATCGAGGTCGAAGGGCTTCACGCCGTCGCCCTGCTTGAACGAGAAGTGGGCGTCGCCGGTGGTCTCGCCGACCACGTACAGCGGGGCGCGCTCGCGCTCGGCGATCTTGCGGACGTGGTCGATGTGCTTCTCGTCGATGAGCAGGCCCATGCGCTCCTGACTCTCGTTGGCGATGATCTCCTTCGACGAGAGGGTCTTGTCGCCGATGGGCAGTTTGGTCATGTCGATCTCGCCGCCGCACTCCTCGACGAGCTCCGACAGGCAGTTCAGGTGACCTGCCGATCCGTGGTCGTGGATGGAGACGACGGGGTTCACCTCCTCCTCGCAGAGGGCGCGCACCAGGTTGTAGGCGCGCTTCTGCATCTCGGGGTTGGCGCGCTGCACGGCGTTCAGTTCGATGCCGTTGCTGTAGCGGCCGGTGTCGACGCTCGACACAGAGCCGCCGCCGAGGCCGATGCGGTAGTTGTCGCCGCCGACGACGACCACCTTGTTGCCCTTCTGGGGCTCTTTCTTCAGGCAGTCGCGCTTTGTGCCGTAGCCCACGCCGCCGGCGAGCATGATCACCTTGTCGTAGGCGTATTTGGTGGGGGCGGTAGGTAAATTAGGGGCGGTAGGTTCCTGGTGCTCGAAGGTGAGCACGGAGCCGCAGATGAGCGGCTGGCCGAACTTGTTTCCGAAGTCGGAGGCGCCGTTGGATGCCTTGATCAGAATCTGCTCCGGCGTCTGATACAGCCACTGGCGCACGGGCAGTATATCCTCCCAGTCTCTCAATGACTCCCCAGCCTTTTCAGTAGTGGGGTCTTCCTTCAGTCTCGGGTAGGCGGTCATGTAGACGGCCGTTCCTGCGATGGGCCATGAGCCGACGCCGCCGCCCATGCGGTCGCGGATCTCTCCGCCCGTTCCCGTGGAGGCGCCGTTGAAGGGCTCCACCGTGGTGGGGAAGTTGTGGGTCTCGGCCTTCAGCGAGATTACGCTCTCGATGTCCTTCACCTCGAACCAGTCGCTCGTCGACTGGTCCTTCGGGGCGAACTGCTCCACCACCGGGCCCTGTGCGAAGGCCACGTTGTCCTTATAGGCGGAGAGAATCTTGTTGGGGTTCTCCTGCGTCGTCTTCTTGATCATCTGGAAGAGGCTCGACTCCATCTCCTTGCCGTCGATGACGAAGGTGCCGCCGAAGATCTTGTGGCGGCAGTGCTCGGAGTTAATCTGTGCGAAGCCGAAGATCTCCGAGTCGGTCAGCCGCCGGCCGTTCTGCTTCTCCAGTCCGTGCAGGTATTCGATCTCCTCGGGCGAGAGGGCCAGTCCCTCCTGCTCGTTGTATTCCTCCAGATTCTCCACGTGCTTGATGGGCTCCGGCTTGATGTTGATGGTGAAGATGGTCTGGTCGAGGCCGTCGTACATGCGCTGCAGCATCTCGTCGTGCTCGGCGTCCTTGTCGGCCACGGGCCAGTACTCCTCGATGCGGCTGATGCCGCCGAGGCCCATGTTCTGCGTGATCTCCACGGCGTTGGTCGACCAGGGGGTGACCATCTCGCGGCGCGGGCCTACGTACCAGCCCCCGAGGCGGTCGGCCTCGAGCAGCGCGGCCTCGCCGTAGAGCCAGCAGAGTTCCTTGATTTCCTGTTCATTAAGTTCGTGATTCACCTCGGTGGCAATCACCGATTTCTGTGGGGTCTGAAAGAAGCGTATCATACCTTATTAATTATTATTATTCCAATTTGGGTACAAAGGTACGAATAAGTGAGCGAAATACCAAATCTTTTAGTCACTTTCCGTCATGATGGTCCATCCTCTGACATACTGGAAATGGTACTTTCAACCGTCTTCAGCATTGTTTGACCTTCGTCAAACGATTGTTTGACGCTCGTCAATTGATTGTTTGACCTGTGTCAAACGACAGTAACATAAGCCTGAAGTACCCTTTTACTATTCAGATTGTGCTAAACTTGAGATAGTTGACGTTTCTTCTTCCCTTTTGTTTTTTTATTCCAGTCTTAGTTAGGAAATCGGTTTCCTCGTTCGTTATATAGGCAGAGTGGAGTCTGAAACAGGCGGATACTCATGGTTGACAATGATGAAGGATTGACGAAGAGGCGCTTGTGAGGTAATAATCACCGCATGAATTCGTTTTCATAAGTAAGATGGATATTGAATCGACAGAAATAGAGCGACTATTTATCGCTAATCACCAGCGGCTGTACGCTGTAGCGAGACAGATGCTGAAGGACGATGCTGAGGCCGGCGATGCGGTGAGCGACGTGTTTGCCAAGCTGGTAGACGGCTCGCTGAAGTTGCCCCAGCCCCATCCGGAGGGCTACCTGATGGCGGCAGTCCGCAACCTGTGTTTAGACCGTCTGCGTCGTATGACGGTTAGGGAGAAGATAGAGCGTAGCCTGTCGCTTCAGGATGTCGGCCCGGTAATCACCGAGCAGGAACGGGAGCGTGTGGTCGAGATGATCAGTTATGCTGAACGAACGTTTCCTCCTCAGACGTGGCGCGTGTTCCAGTTGCGCTTCGATGAAGGGCTGTTGTATAGGGAGATAGCCGAGCGGCTGGCCATCAGCGAGGTAGCCGTCTACAAGCACCTCGCTGATGCACTCGAAAGACTGAAAAAGAAATATAATCCGACAAGACGATGAAAGATATTGAGACATTGCTTAAGGTGACAGAACGTCCGCAGGACTATTCTGACGAAGAAATCCGACTGTTGATGGAGGATGCTGAGATGAAGGCTTACTACGAGTTGATGGTCAGTGCTGAAACAGGGTTTGCCCTCAGGGAGGGTCGGCGCAGACAATGTGATGAACTTCTCGAGGACAAGAACTCTGATTCGTCGCCAGGAGACAAAAATCCATCTCCTGCTTCCATTTTACTCAAGATGGCTGCCTTGTTTATCGGTGTGCTCTTGCTGTCAGGCATCGCCTATGCTGGTTATCGCATGGCCGTCGGCGAGGCTGGGGAGGCACCGTCTGAGTCCCCGTCGGCTAAATGGATGACAGAAAAGCCCGCAAGCCCGCAAGAGGCGATACGTACTTTCGAGAATGAGGAACTGCAGGAAATCCTTCAGGTGCTGTCTGATCATTATCGGGTGGGACTTGTTTTCCACAGTGAGCAGTCGCGTCATATCCGTCTTTATACAAAATGGGATACTACGGCTCCGCTACAGCAGATGATAGAAAGGCTGAACGGCTTCGAGAAAGTTAACCTCCGACTTATCGACAATCATATTATTGTAGAGTGAACATGAAACGGATCCTATATCTAATCATATTCTGCTGTGCCCATCATGTCGTTCTGGCACAGCATGCTTTTCAGGGCGTTTCGCTCTCTGAAGCACTTATAAAACTTGACCAGTCGGTAAGGCTGTATGACATCTCTTTCGTCTATGACGAGCTGGAGGACTTCACCGTGACTAAGACCATCAGCAAGGGACTGTCGCTGCCCGATGCCGTGCGTGAGGTCTGTGGCTTTTATCCCGTGAGGGTTTCAGTCAAAGGCCGGGACATCTTCGTGGAGTGCATCCAGAAAGACCGCACCAAACTGATCGGGCACCTTGTAGGACCAGACGGACAGCCTGTCGCCTATGCCAATATAGCCCTCTTCCTTCCGACAGACTCCGTATATATTGGTGGTGGCGTGAGCAATGAGGCTGGCGACTTCGTAATCCCCTGTGGTGCAGAGCGTGCCAGAGTCAGGATCAGTTGCGTGGGCTTCAAGACTATTGAGCAGGTGATGGCTATTGCTCATGTAGGGACCGTACGTATGCAGATGGATAACTATTATCTGGGCGGTGTCACCATCGGAGGCCTGAAGCCTGTCATCCGCAATGAGGCTGACAGGCTGCAGTATATCGTAGGCAATGACGACTTCGCCCGGGGACTCACGGCTCAGGAACTGTTGAGCCGAGTGCCAATGGTCGTCGTGACGGGCGGAGAGGCGATGATTCTCGGCAAAGGTCCGGCCCTCTTTATGCTCAACGGGCGTATCGCGGAGATTGGCGATGAGACCATCCGACAGAAGCTGTGGACTTTGAGATCGGAGGATATCGAGCGGATAGAGGTGATCTCTAATCCCTCTGGCCGTGATGTGAGGGAGACGACGGGTAATGGCTACATCAACATTGTGATGCGGCGTAGTCAGACCTTGGGATGGCGCGGTGATGTGGGTCTGGGAGCGAGTGTCAGTGATGACTGGAGCGGCCGTGCTAACGGGTCGGTCGGCTATGTCTCAGAGAAACTGGATGTGACACTTGACGCTCACGGCAGATACATCAATAAGATGACAGGCAGTCTTACATCTTATCCTATATGGGGGGATGAGGTCACCGTCATTTCAGATGCTTGCTCGAAACGGACGGACAAGAACCTTGGGGCGAATCTGATGCTCCGCTACCTGCCTGTAGAAAATCTCGAGTTAGGAGGAATGTTGTCTTGGCAGAGCCAAAAACCCAAGACCGTCATCGATGGGACAATCAACTTGCCTGTCACAGACAGGTTCTCTGACTCGAGAGCCGAACGAAATCCCAACGGCAATAATGACGCAAGGAGCCTGACGGCCTATTGCGACTGGCGCTTTGGCTCAAGAGGCAAGCAGTTAAGCCTGACCTTTTATGATTATAAGAAAGACGATGATGGAAGGTCTCTGACATTGACAAACGTATTTATCCCATATTTAGGACATCCTACTGAAAGGATCGTTGACTACAGTAGCCGTGCCGATTATCATATACAGTCGACCAGAATCGACATGATGCTGCCATTTGCCTTGGCTACTATTGATGTCGGGGGCGCCTATACCAATATCAAGAACAGTGATGTTGTAGAAGAAGAATCCAAGGTGGGCATCATGGTTAAGGATATTCATGATCATGACTATCAGGAAAAGACAAAGGCTGCATATATATCGATACATCGCAATTGGGACTATTTCGGTATCAAGGCAGGTCTGCGCTATGAACATATCGGATGGACTGAAGTCGACGGCCCCGTCGGAGGTGTACAGGCGCACAATAAGGAATCCGTAGAGTATTGGCTGCCATCCCTTAGCCTGTCTGTCAACCCTCTCGAGGGACAGCATGTCAATCTCTCGTGGGGAACCAGTTGCTTGCGGCCAAACTTCTATGATCTCAACCCGTCCAGGGTCTATAAATCCATTTATGAATACTCAGAAGGGAATCCCCTGTTGAGGCCGAGCAGGATGAGTAATATCGAACTTAGTTATTACCATCATAAGGGTTTTAATGCCAGTCTCTATTATCATCACGGCAGTAATATGGTGACGAAAGTAACGAATACCACCTTGTCGTTAAGTGAGAATAATAATGTTTTTGCAGAAACCAAACCCCAGAACATCGGGCGCTTCAGTCAGACAGGACTCTATCTGCGTTATCAGCATCGCCTGTCAGACCGTCTGATGGCAATGGCAGAGGGCGAGGCCTTTTATCACGATGCTACAACGGATTATCTGTCAGAAGACTGCCGTCTCCACGGCTGGGGAGGGCGTGTGACAGTCTCTGTAGACTGGTTCCTGAATGACAGTCATACCCTCATGGCGAATGGCCGCTATCAGCATTGGTTTAAAGACTATCAGGGTATGACTGGTACTGACGCCTACGGATATTTCTACTTTGCACTGCGCTACGCACTGCTGGGCAATCGCCTGAGACTGTCTCTCGTGGCCAACGACCCATTCCGTCAGCATGTGACTGACGAGTTTATCCACAACAGCAGAAGGTTTGTCGTGAACGCTAATTACGTCGATAGCGAGAAGATGAATCATACCGTCCACACCCTCCATCATAGTCATTATATAGCCCTTACTGCCACTTATTCTTTTGGTGGCAGAAAAGGACGTCATATCCATCGCGATTTGCAAAATACGGAACAGAAGCGCGCAGAGAGACAATAGAGTGACTGCTCAGCGCTTCTTCGCCGGGGCTTTCTCCGGGGGATCAGGGGGACAGGTCGCGTGATTCTGAATAGAATCATGGACCTGTCCCCTTGATCCTTTCAGCGCGGCCCGTCCCCGCGATTGCATCATTTTTCTCCGTTTTTTTCTTGCAAGTCTTGGGATTTTTCCCTATCTTTGCACCTGACAAGCGACTAAACCATTAAAACTGATTAAGATATGATGAAGAGATGCTTACTATCCGCACTGCTGCTGACCGCCACGCTGGCCGTCGGCGCAGAGAATGTAGAGATCGTAGTGTCCGGGCTGAGGTATTCGTGCAATACGGAGACGAAGGAGGCCACCGTGCTCGGCCCCGTGGGCGATGTCTACGACCCGGATGTCAACCTGAGCGTGACCGCCGTCGACATCCGCGCCTCGGTGACCCATGGCGGCCAGACGTACAGCGTCACCACCATCGGTAAGCAGGCCTTCTACAGCTGGGACTATGTCGGCGAGGTGACGATCCCCGAGGGCATCACGACCATCGAGGACATGGCCTTCCTGAGCATGTACCGCCTGACCACCATCGAGCTGCCGAGCACCATCACGAAGATCGGGCGCGAGGCCTTCGACAGCGACCAGGCCCTGATCTCCGTCATCTCGCACATCGAGAACCCGGCCGCCGTCGACTGCCACGACTATGCCTTCATACTCGATTACGAATCCGAGCCGAGCGACATCGACCCGAGCGACTATGTCTACACCGGCTTCACGCCTTATCAGGCCGAGCTCTACGTGCCCGCGGGCAGCAAGTCGGCCTACGAGGGCGCCAGCTGGGCCAACGGCCACTTCTCGAAGATCATCGAGGGCACGCCGCTGACGGCCACCGTCAGCGGGCTGAAGTATATGTACTACGAGGACTCGCGGTCGGCCAAGGTCGTCAACGGCGGCTACTCGGGCCTCTCGACCGTCGACATCCCGTCGAAGGTCGCCATCGGCGGCAAGGACTACGCCGTGACGAGCATCGAGAACCTGGCCTTCGACGGCTGCAACCTCTCGTCGGTGACGCTCCACGAGGGCCTGCTCCACATCGGCGCCTTCGCCTTCAGGGACAACTTGAACCTGAAGGACTTCGCCTACCCCTCGACGCTGAAGGAGATCCGCAAGGGCGCCTTCTGGGGCTGCGCGGGGCTGAAGCACGTCATGCTCAACGAGGGCCTGGCGACGCTGGCCACCTTCGTCTACAACGGATGCTCCAGCCTCGAGACCGTCGAGCTGCCCTCGACGCTCACCTCGGTACAGTACGGCGCTTTCATGGAGAACAACGCGCTGAAGACCATCATCTCGTTTGTCCCCGTGCCATTCTCGCTGACTGAAACGGACATCGTGGGGACCTACGGCGACGATGACCCCTGGCCCTACATCAAGAGCAGCGCCACGCTGAAGGTGCCCGGGGGCACGACGGGCCTCTACGAGACCCAGGGCTGGAGCCGCCAGTTCAAGAGCGTCGAGGAGTACGTGAAGACCACGCCCGCCCTGTCGTTCCCAAAGAGCGAATACACGTTCGACCTCGACCACGGCACGTTCACCGAGCCCACGCTCACGAATCCCCAGGGCGTCAGCGTCACCTATACGTCGAGCAATCCCGCCGTCGTGAAGGTGGAGGCCGCCACCGGCAGCGTCACCATCCTCGCCACCGGCGAGGCCATCATCACGGCCTCGTTCGCGGGCAGCCCGAAATACAACGCGGCCTCGGCCTCGTACAAGCTGAAAGCCACCGCCACGCCCATCACCGTGACTGCCGACAACCTCGAGATGACCTACGGCGACAACGTGCCCGCGCTGACCTTCACCGTCACCGGCGGCACCATCAGCGGCACGCCCGCCATCAGTTGCACGGCCACCAAGACCTCCAATGTCGGCACCTATACCATCACCGTCGCGAAGGGCACGGTGACCAACGCGGCCGTCACCTTCAAGGCCGGCACCCTCACCGTGAAGAAGGCGCCGCTCACCATCAAGGCCGCCAACAGCACGAGGAAGGTGGGCCAGGACAACCCCGCCTTCACCGTCAGCTACGAAGGCTTCAAGAACGGCGACACGAAGGAGGTGCTCACCACGGCCCCGAAGGTCGCCTGCACCGCCACGAAGGAGTCGCCCGCCGGCGAGTACATCATCACCGTCAGCGGGGCAGAGGCCCCGAACTACGCCATCTCGTACGTCAGCGGCAAGCTCACCGTGACGAGCTGGACGCCGGGCGACGTGAACCACAGCGGGACGGTCGACAAGACCGACGTCAGCCTCCTCGTCGACTATCTGATGGGCAAGAATCCCAGCGGCTTCTACAATGATGCTGCCGATGCGAACAACGACACGAAGATCAACATTGCCGACATCGTGGCGATCCTCAAGAAATAATAAGGAGGATCGCCGCGCGCGGTGTTGAAGGAAATCAAGTAAATGGTTATGCGCGCCCCGGGCCTCGGCTATCTGCGCCGGGCCGGGGCGCTTTTTGTTGCGGTCTTCTTTGCGGGCGCCTTGCCGCCGGCCTTCTTCGCCGTGGCCTTCGCCGTCGTGGCCTTCACCGTGGCGGTCTTCGCCCGAGCGGCGGGCTGCGACCTGGGCACGTAGGTCTGCTGCTTCATCAGCATCCAGGCGGCCTCGAAGATCTTGTTGCGCAGGAACTCGGGATACTGCGGGTGGGTGGCGATGAAGTTCTCCACGATGAGCCGCGCCTCGGTCGACTTGTGGGCGCCGAGCATCGCCTTCAGCCAGCTGGTGGGGAAGAAGATGTCGCTGGTCTGCTGTATGTACTGCAGCGACTGCAGGCCGGGCTCGATGAGGGCGTTACTCACGGGCTCGAAGACGTCGGCGCAGAGCAGTTCGAGGGCCTTCAGCGCCCAGGGCTCCTGCTCGCGGTGCTGCGGGTGGAGCATCTCGTTGAAGAGGCGGGTGCGCAGCGCCGGGTCGGGGGTGCACACGCGGCTGATGTAGTCGAACTCGCGGCGCTCGTCGGCCGTCTTCAGCCGTTTGCGCTGGGCCGCCAGCACGGGGTGGTAGGTGTCGCCGCGGGCGATGGCCAGGCGGTAGGCCATGTTCATGTAGTCCTGCTCGCTGAGCAGCGGGTCGTTGTGGCGCTGCCAGATGGTGTAGATGCGGTCGAGCAGTTCGGGCGACGTGGCGTTCTGCCCCAGTTTGCGAAGCACGTGCAGCCGGCAGGCGTCGGAGTGGTTCACGTCGATGAGGTCCATCATGCACAGTTCGAGCGTCTTGCGCTCCTTCGGCGGCATGTCGAAGGCAATCTTGAACATGTGGTCGACGGCGGTGGCGATGATGAGCGGGTTCTTCTCGGTCATCATGAGGCGGTGCAGCTCGCCGAAGTGCGAGGTGGGGATGCGCCCCAGCAGGTAGTTGTCGTGGATGGTGAGCAGAAGGGCGTAGCGGTTCAGGTCGTTGCGCGTGGTGATGAGGCGCTTGGGCAGGATGGTGGCAAACTCATCGTCGAGGGTGAAGTGGCCGTAGCCCTTGCCGTCGAAGTTGGGGATGATGTAGTTGGGCTTGCCCACGACGCGGAAGGAGTAGACCGAGTCCTTCATGTCGACGGTGACGGTGCGGCTGGTGCCGAGTTCGTAGATGAGCCGCAGCTGGAACTTCTGCGGCCAGACGATGCCGCGGCGGTAGGGGTCGCGCTGGGTGACGACGATGCTGCCGTTGCTGTATGCGGTGTGGATGGTGGGCATGCCTTTCTGCTTCACCCACACGTCGCTGAACTGTCGGACGCCGGCCTTGGGCTCCGCCTCGTCAAGGGCCGCCACGAGCTCGTCCCACGAGGCATTGCCGAAGAGGTGGTCGCGCAGGTACTTCTGCAGCCCCGACTGCATCGCCGGGGCGCCCATCACCTCCTCGAGCATACGCATCATCACCGGCGCCTTGTCGTAGATGATGTTGTCGTAGAGCAGGCTGGCGTGCTCCAGGTTGCCCAGTTCCTGGGCGATGGGGTGGGTGCCGTCGGTGCGGTCGATGGCGATGGCCCGCGTCTGGTAGGTCTTCAGGAAGTTCAGCTCGTGGTCTATGCGTGAGAACTTCCGGCGCGTAATCTTCGAGGCCATGAAGTTGGCCAGCACCTCCTTGGTCCACACATCTTCGAACCACTTCAGCGACACGAGGTCGCCGAACCAGAGGTGGGCGGTCTCGTGGGCGATGAGTTCCAGTCGCGCGGCCTTCTCCTCCTGCGTCGCGTTCTTCTCAAGGAAGATGCGGCGGTCGTTCATCTGGATGGCCCCCGGGTGCTCCATGCCGCCGAACTGGTAGCCGGGCAGGATGACCATGCCGTAGTTCTTGAACGGACAGCCGATGCCCGTGTAGCCCTCCATCCAGTTGAGCGACTGGTCCACCTCCTCGAACACCTGGTCGAGTTGCGCCACCTTCTCGGGGTCGGTCTCGCGGTAGAGGATGCGCATGGAGCGGCCATCGCGCACGGCCGTCTTCTCCTGGAACTTGCCGGCCACGAACGAGTAGAGATACGTAGGCAGCTGGCAGACGTTGTCGCTGGTCATCGTCTTCCAGCCGTCGGGCACCTTCAGCGTGGTGACGAAGACGGCCCTCAGGTCGGGCTGGTCGAAGCAGGGGAAGGCCGAGCGCGCCATGTCGGGTACGAAGAGGGTGTACATATAGTCGTCGTTGCGGTTCAGGGCCTTGTCGCTGGCGATGAATTCCAGCTCTATCTTGTTCTCTCCCTCCCGCATCGCCTCCATGGGCAGGATGATGTGCTCGTTGCGGTAGGTGGCGTCGATGGGCACGCGCCTCGACTTGCCTTTCTTCTTCTCAATATAGGCGTAGCTGCCGCCGTCGAACGTGCCCTGGAAGTCGAGGATCACGTCCTGCGGGGCATCCAGCGTGAAGGAGATGACGGCCTTGCCACTGACCGGCTCGTGAGCGGCGGCAGGGATGTCGAACGAGAGGTCGTAGACCACCTTGCTGATATGCGCCTTGCGGTGCTCGGCGAGTTCCTTGGATACGCCTTTTTCGGTGAGCGACGGCGACAGGGTCGCTTGATTGGTTGCAGGATGTGGAATGGCCTCCGCGTTCTTCGACTGAATCACCCCGGCCGGGGCGGTCAGGCACAGGGCCAGCGTAAGGAGTGCTGTGATATTTTTCATCGATGCTCGGTTTTTGTTTGCAAATTTAATTAAAATATTCTAAACCTCCATGCTTTTCATGGTTTTTTTGCGACAGTTTAGTAATTTTGTGTCCTGAAAGAGAGAAAACAGCGCATGAAGATGTGGAAAATCCTGATGGCTGCGATGGCGCTGGGCCTCGCCGTGGCGGCCAGGGCGGAAGACAGTACGGCTGTCAGTCGCCAGAAGGTTCACCGCCTGGAGATAGAGGCGGTGCCGGGACTGATTCTGCATACCAACGACTTCCTCAGGGGGAACAACAGTGAGGTGCGGACTATGAACCATGCCTTTACGGCGAAGGTGAAATATGCCTTCGCCCCGCCGTCGGGCTCGATGGAGGCTGCGCACTACAAGGGCGTCTATCAGGGCGTGGGCCTGGCCTGGCACGACCTGAACCCGCAACTGGGCCATCCCTTGTCGCTCTTCCTCTTCCAGGGCGCCACCATCAAGACGCTCGCCCCGCGGCTCTCCCTCGACTACGAGTGGAACCTGGGCCTGGCCTACGGCTGGAAGAAGTATGATGCCGTGAGTAATCCCGACAATCGGGTGATAGGCTCCAGGATGACGGCCCATATCAGCGTCGACTTCTATCTGCGCTATCGCCTCTCCAGGCAGTGGGACCTGAACCTCGGCGCCTCCGTCATGCACTATAGCAATGGTAATACGTCTATCCCCAATGCCGGCCTGAATATCGCAGGCCTCAAGGTCGGCGCGGCCTATTATTTCCGGGAGAGAGGGAGAGTGGGGGCTTCGAGGAGTGAGGAGTGTGGAGGAATTTCGAGGAGTGAGGAGTGTGGAGTGATCTCGAGGAGTGAGGAGTGTGGAGTGAGGAGTGAGATTACTTCCAGTGCGGAATATGCGGGCGACACACTGTCAGCAGACTGTTCTCACTCCACACTCCACACTCCTCCCTCCTCGAGACCGTCTCCTCCCTCCTCGAAGCGCTGGACGTGGGACCTGACCCTCTACGGCGCATGGAAACGGAAGGGACTTGAAACGGAGGCGGGCTCTTACGCCATCCCCGGGAAATACGGAGTGGTGGGCGTCAACGTGAATCCGCTGTACAGAATCAACAGGTGGCTCAACGTGGGCCCCTCGCTCGACGCATCCTATGACGCCAGCGCCAACCTGGAGTTCGACATCCCCACTGGCGACAAGTTCCAGCAGCCTACGGAGGCGGATGTGCGCATGGCACCCTGGTACCGGCGCGTGGCACTCGGACTGTCGGGGCGCGTGGAGTTCACCATGCCCTATTTCACCATCAACTTCGGTATCGGACATAACATCGTCAATGCCCAGACGGACGATCTGGAGGGCTTCTACGAGATCCTGGCACTGAAGGTCCACATCCTGCGGAAGACTTATGTCCACATCGGCTACAGCCTCTACGACTTCTATTACCCCAACAACCTGATGCTGGGCTTAGGCGTACATTTATAATATAGGACTTAACCGTTGCAAGTCCGCTGCTTGTCTCTCAGATAGCCTGCGAAGATGCGCGCCGCACTCTCCACCTTTGCCGCACAGGGGCGTGTCTTGTAGTATTCCGCCGTGCGTGGCGAGGCCTCGTAGTGGCTGATGGCCTTCTCGTGGCCTTTCAGTCCTAAGATCTCCGCGCAGATCAGACTGCCGTTCTCTGCCTTCGACTTCGCCAGCAGTTCCTGCACCACCTTGTAGCAGGCCGACTTCCCCTCGCGGTCGCTGCCCTCCGTCTGGCCGCAGTCGAGTCCCACGAGCATCACGATGCCCGAGACGGCCCCACACATCATACGCATGCGGCCCACGCCGCCACCAAAGCCTGCGGCTAATTTCTTGGCCAGCGTGTCGTCGAGACCATACAGGTCGGCGAAGGCCGCCACCACACTCTGACAGCAGCCGTAGCCCGCCATGAAATTGTCTACGGCACGCTTCACCCTCTCTTCCAGTTCTTGTTCACTCATGATGATAATCGGTATTTTCGACTGCAAAAGTACGGTATTTTCCGTACATAATGGCATAACGATACCTAAGATTATGTTAAAAGAAAAAAAAACTTTGCGGCATTGTGTCTATATATACCATATTTTAAGTATCTTTGTAGGCTATTAGAAGGAACTATTAAGTTGTTTAACATTTAAATGTTTTATTATCAATGATTTATTCTAAAGAAGTAGAAAACATGTGTAGCGTTTGCAAAGGCGC
>OCTX012108733.1_pt1 | contig 22061 bp, 16 predicted proteins | sample 1539691 | NCBI WGS metagenome assembly OCTX01 (sample SAMN02144231, study PRJEB22623) | gut metagenome | biome: sheep rumen | host: Ovis aries | place: New Zealand
CAGAACAAGATCCATGATCGTTACATAGTGCTGGATTACGGTACGAGGGATATGAAGATCTACCATTGCGGAACGAGCAGTAATAGTGCCGGTGGAAAAGTAACGACCATCACCGAGTTGAAAGAGACGAACGTCTACAAAGAGATGATAAAGGGTTTGCTAAGTCACCCCGTGCTTAAGATGAAATAACCTATGCCGCACATGATACATGACTTTACATATGACGGGACGATAGAAGGGCTCCTGTCGGTATATCTTAAATGCATCGCCATGAAGGTCAGGCCGCTTGATATTAAGCCGGAGTTCATGGTGAAGGGGAAGCCGTTCGAGGACCGGTATCTGTTCGTGCGGACCAATGTGGCACAGGCGGACAGACTGTACCGGTATATCGGACAGTGTGCTTCTGCCGAGATTCAGCAGATGATGACGGATTGTTTCCTGACGAGCCTGCCCAGGATGGAGCTTGACCTCTATGAACTTATGAGCCGCGCGATCAGATTCGGTGCCCGTATATCCGAAGACTATGAGGACGAGACGATGCACCGGATACAGATGGCCATACGGGACCTTTACCGTGAGTCGCAGACGTTGATCCAGGCGATGGATTGGCGCAGGGAGGGGAGTGTATCAGTTGTCTCTCTTAACCCTCGTAACTGTGTGCTTCCTCTTATCAAGAATCGGATACTGAGCGATCCGGAATACGATGACATCTTAGCTTACGATCAGCGTCACTGCCTGCTTCTTATGAGAAACGGCAGCGAGGATGATCTGCTCGATATTCACAGGCTTCCGATCCCTGTCGTTAAGAATGAGCATGAAGTGTATGAGACTTTCTGGCCGTATGTGACGGGCGACAGGGATATGAGATGCTGGCGTATAACCGGTGTCAGAGGGCAGGGAGCTGACGGGCTGTCACCCCTGTGGCATATTGCCTGACAGTAAGAAATACAGAACTACCAGTGTGGCGGCCAGGCAGACAAGTGTTCCTGCAATACGGCCTGACATATAAGAATTTGATCTGCCCATTACACGCCAGGGGGACTTGGGATCTATCCTGATATAGCAGTCGGAATCGACCTGGATCTTGCCGTCGTATCCCGGCGTGAAGCTGTCATAGCAGGCCAGATATTTCTCACCGTCAAAATAATATTCGAATACAGGAGAATTCACGGGAGTTTCCGTATGATCTCCGGAAGAGACCATCTTACGGATGTAACCGATACAGCGGGCACGGATCTCTTCTTTGTAGAGGGTTCGGGGAGCTGTAATAAATCCGATGGTCTTTAAAGTCATCACCAAAAATCCGGTCAGGAAAGCGATGAATAATCCGGGAAGGAGTTTATGAGCTGTGTATGCCAGAACAAGGGCAGGCGCGCCGAGCAGCATGATGATGCCCTCGATGCGTAAAAATACAATGTTTTCCACGAAGGTATCAGGATCGCCCGTTTTGCTTGTAAGAGTGAATATGCCGAATAATGCTAATATGACGCTTAATATCAGCAGGATGAGATCATATTTCTTCATTATGAGACAGCAGATGATTCCAAAGAAACCTGCGATCAGCATCAAACCCGCGACGATTCCCAAGACCGCAGCAACAGGGCCTGTTTCTGTTTTCTTCATTGAATTCTTCATCGTTCCGGAGAGATCATTAAGAGCAGCCATCTTCCAGGCATTGCTGAAATTATCAAAAGAATTCTTCTGCTCGGATGACATGATCATCTCTTTGTTGAAGTAATACTGCTTGTCATCAGGATCGTATCTCATAGGCTCATTATGCCACAAAAAGAGGCTGCGATGTGCAGCCTCTTAAGATGATGAATCAGAAATAACCGTTGTGCCTTATCAGGCCTTCTTATCGTCGTCCTCGCGGATAGCTTTTCTTCTGATCTTGCCGGAGACGGTCTTAGGAAGCTCGTCAACGAACTCTACGATTCTCGGATACTTGTAAGGAGCAGTCTTTGCCTTAACGTATTCCTGAATCTCCTTCTTGAGCTCCTCTGTAGGCTCTGTGCCCTTAACGAGAGTCATTGTAGCCTTAACGACGATTCCTCTAACGCCCTTCGGGTCAGGTGCACCTGTAACGGCACACTCGAGGACATAAGGCAGCTCCATGATAACGTTCTCGATCTCGAAAGGTCCGATACGGTAACCGGAAGACTTGATAACATCGTCTGTTCTTCCGACATACCAGATGTAGCCGTCCTCATCCATCCAAGCAGTGTCACCTGTGTGATACCAGCCGTCGTGCCAAGCATCCTTTGTGAGCTCGGGTGACAGATAGTACTCGAGGAACAGTCCCTTCGGGTGATACTTCTGTGTGTTGATGCAGATCTCGCCTGTCTCACCGGGCTTGCACTCGTTGCCGTCAGGATCCAATACCTTAACTTCATAAAGCGGGTTAGGCTTACCCATGGAACCGAGTCTGATACCGGAACCTACAAGGTTAGCGATAACGAGTGTTGTCTCTGTCTGACCGAAGCCCTCCATGAGACGGATACCTGTAGCTTCCATGAAGCGGTTGAACACCTCAGGGTTCAAAGCCTCACCTGCAGTAACTGCATACTTGAGGGAAGAAAGATCGTACTTGCTGAGGTCTTCCTTGATGAAGAATCTGAACATCGTAGGCGGAGCACAGAATGTTGTGATGTTGTGCTTCGCGAACATAGGAAGGATCTCTTCAGCCTTAAATCTGTCAAAGTCGAATGTGAAGACAGGAGCCTCACACAGCCACTGTCCGTAGAGCTTACCCCACAGAGCCTTACCCCAACCCGTGTCGGAGATGGAGAAGTGCAGGCCGTTAGGGTCAACGTTCTGCCAGTATTTCGCTGTGGTGATGTGACCGATAGCGTACATGTAAGAGTGAAGCGCCATCTTGGGGTAGCCTGTTGTACCGGATGTGAAGAACATAACCATCGGGTCGTAACCGCAAGCGTAGTCTGCAGGTCTCTCGAATACATCGGAGAAGTTCTTGAACTCTTCGTCGAATGATCTCCAGCCGGGTCTTGTGCCGTTGCAGATGATCAATGTCTGAAGTCCGTAAGCAGCTGCAGCCTTCTCTACTTCATCAGCAGCGTCGTCATCTGCAGTGCAGACGATAGCCTTAACGGAAGCTGCCTGGAAACGGTACTCGTAGTCCTTGTCACGGAGAAGGTGAGTAGCAGGAATAGCTACGGCACCGAGCTTCTCGAGACCCATCATGGCGAACCAGAACTGGTAGTGACGCTTCAACACGAGCATTACCTTGTCGCCCTTGCCGATGCCTAAGGACTTGAAGTAGTTCGCTGTCATGTTGGAGTACTTCTTCATGTCCGTGAAAGTGAAGCGCTTCTCTGTAACGCAGTCTTTCGCAACCCAGAGCATAGCGAGCTTCTCGGGATCCTTGTCTGCGATGGCGTCAACGCAGTCGAAAGCGAAATTAAACTTCTTGCACTCAGGTACGTTTACCTCAACGTCAACGAGGTGTCCGTGCTCATCGAGAATGCCGTTCAAGTACTTAGCGTAGATAGGATCCTTCAAGTTAGCAGCATCGACATTCGTCATGCTGTCAGTCTTGATCTCTGTCTTATAAGGAGGTATATAGTCTTCGTTCTTGTCGGCAAGCTTCGGGTCGATGATGATAGCGTAGAACTCGCAGTCCTCGCCGCCTACAGCAAACTCGGCGTGGGGTGTCTCAGGATCGAAATAGATAACGTCACCTTCGTGGAGCACCTCGAAAGAGTCACCGAGCATAACCTTAAGTGAACCTCTTACTACGATGTTCATCTCCTGGCCGCCGTGAGTAACGAGCTTGTAAGGTGGGTTCAAAGCCTCATCAGAGTAAGGGAGAATGACACGATAGGGCTCGCACATCTTGTTCTTGAATCTTGATCCGAGACGCAGATACTTTGTCTGGGAATCAGCACGTCTTACGATCGGGCGGCCCTGACCTCTTCTTGTTACTGCGTACTCTGTAAGTGAAGGGGAGAAACCTTCGAGAATGTCTGCGATGTCAACCTTAGCAAGGTTAGCGAACTTGAAGCAGAAAGAGAAGTTAAAGTCCTCTTTTCCTTCCTCATAACGCTCGTACTCCTCTACAGTAAGCTCCATCTTCTGTGCAGCTTCCTCGAGAGAAAGACCCATGTCCTGTCTCAAGGACTTTACGCGGCCAGCGACTTCAAGCAGCTTAGCTTCGACTTCGTTGTTTAAGTTCTCTGCCATCTTTGTTACCTCCGTTTGATCGGCATTTTTCTTAACGCCGGGGAAATAAAAAAGCCCCAACGTTCCTTGAACGTTGAGACGAATTACCGTGTTACCACTCAACTTGCACCTTGTCATTAAGATGCCACTTCAGGTTCCTATAAACCCTATGCCTTAACGCGGCCATACGGATGCGGTCTACTCGAAGTTATACTTCATTCGGCACATCAGCTCGGAAGCGATAGTCACTTGGAAGTCTTTGTTGTCGGGATCTCAGCATCCCCGGCTCTCTGTGTACATCAACTGCCGGACCTTCTTCGTCACAGCATTTTTACTATAAAACACTGCCATAATAACCGCAGTACAAATGATTGTCAACAACATTTTGTTTACATAGGTTTAACATCTAGGGCATTTAATTATTAATTTATAAAAATTAAAATGATGTTATCTGAGTTTTATTGAGGTCAAGAGAGGGAACAATTATGATGTACCAGAAGTATCTTGTTACCGGTGCGAAGGACCCCGTCGGTAGATTGGTCGTTCAGATGTTGTTGGCGGAAGGATGCCAGGTTCGTGTATTGGTACCGCCGGAAACAGATGCATCCTTGCTTAAGGGCATGGGAGCAGAGATCTCTGAAGGTGAGATCTTCGATAAGGATTCTCTTAAGGATTTCTTCACGGTAGATGATCCCAGAAAGTCTGCTGTTATCCATACTGAAGAGATCGTATCCATTTCCAATAGCAAGAATCTCAATATGAGAAGAGTAAACGTTGCCGGTGCGCAGAATGTCATCGATATGGCAATGCGTGCGAAGATCGGCAGATTTGTTTATCTCGGTTCAGCTTATTCACTTGATCCTGACTCAGCGCTTTCGGGCGAGACCGTACACTTCGACAGATCCAGAGTAGACGGAGACTATGCCGAGACTAAGGCAGAGGCTTCCGCTTACCTCATGAATAAGATTGATCTTAATAAGTTCAATGCATCACTCCTTCTTCCTACATTCATCATCGGTCCCGGCTTCTCCGAGGATTACGATATGAACAAGATCCTGAAGAAGTTCCTCGAGAACAAAGTATCTACAGTATCAGGCGGACATGCATTCGTTGACGTACGTAATGTAGCATCCGCACTCGTAGCAGTTTGTGAGAATGGTGAGCCTGGCGGCGCTTATATTCTTAATGGTGAGTATAAGTCAGCTCAGGAGTTCTTCTCCGAGGTTACTGCCACATCCGGTGCTGAGATGGTTAAGGAGATGCCGAAGTGGGCACAGAGCAAGTCCATGGATAAGTGGGTAAGCCGCTTCTGCAGAATCACTAAGAAGGACAACCCGAAGGAAGTTTATGCTTTGTTCATGAACAACCCTGATGCTAACTATGAGAGTACAGTAGATGCGATCCTCCCTGAGAGTGAAGTACGTAAGGTACACGATTCACTCGTAGATGTACTGTCCCGTCCGGGTAATGACGTACGTCCTGACAGGATTGATCTTGAGAAGTCTGCAGCTGCCGCTGAAGCTGCCAAGGCTGCTAAGCCTGCTGAAGATAAGAAGCCTGGAGAGAGTAAGGTTTCTGAAGCAGTTATGAAGAGAGCAGAAGAGTCTGCTGCCAAGGCTGCACTTTCCAATGAAGATGCAGAGAAGAGAGCTGCCGCTGCAGCTGCTGCAAGAGAGAGAGTACAGGCTAAGATCGAGGCAGCCAAGATGAAAGCTGAGCAGAAGGCAGCTATCGCAGAAGCAGAAGCTAAGACAGTAGCTATGGCAAAAGAGACACATACTCCTGCCGTTAATCCTGAGTCTGCAGAACCTAAGAAGGATGAATCATCTTTCGCTAAGATATCAGTTGCTGATGCACTTGCACAGGCAGAGGCAAAGAAGAAGGAAGCTCCTGCACCGGCACCCGCACCGAAGCCTGTTGCACCTGCACCGAAGCCTGTTGCTCCGGCACCCGCACCCGTTGCGACCGCGCCGGCACCTGCACCTGCAGCTCCTGCACAGCCCAAGCCCGTTGATAATGGTTCGAATAAGCCTTTGTGGGAAAGAATTACCACCGAAGAAATCTCGGAAGAGGAAATCTTCGGCGAGGATAAGTTCTAAGTATAAAGGTTTTATTTATAATAACTAACTCTGGAGAGAGGGGGATGCGAGTGAACCGCATCCCTCTTTTTTCGCAGAGAGCCAGCGCCAAATCCAGTGCCACTTTCTGAAAAATGTCACCGATTTTGGCGCTGAGAGGGAAGTGGTACAATAGACCGCATGAGAATAATACTTGCAAGTAAGTCGCCGAGGCGCAAAGAGATAATGAGTCTTATCACACCTAACTTCGAGATAAGAAGTGAGGATGTGGACGAGCGCACGATCGAGGCGAATATTCTGGCGGGCGGCGGCACACCGGATAATGTTCAAAGAGAGCTCGCGAGGGCGAAGGCGTCTGCGGTCTATACAAGTCTTCCTATTAACGAACGTAACGAGAGCATCGTGATCGGCGCGGATACCTGCGTTGTGTGTGGCGATGCGATCCTTGGCAAGCCCGCGGATAAGGACGAGGCCCGCAAGATGCTTCACATGCTCTGCGGAAAGACACACGAAGTTATCACAGGCGTGTGCGTTAAGTCGCCGTCGTTTGAGCAGGTTTTTACTGAAGTGACGAAGGTTAAATTTGGTGTGCTTGATTCGTTTCAGGAGGAACTGATCGAGCGTTATATCAATACAGATGAGCCTTACGACAAGGCGGGAGCATACGGCATTCAGAACGGCGGCGCACTGCTCGTCGAGACTGTCGAAGGCGATTATTTTAATGTTGTCGGATTACCTGTTCGAAGACTGTCCATGGTTCTAGGACATCTTCATATAGGATACTGATCAGTTATTCTTATAATTCTTTATATAGTCGATCACGCGATCCTTCGGGATGGGCTCGTACAGATATGTTCCCTGGAAGTATGTGCAGCCGTAATCACGAAGCTTCTCGAACTGCTGTGCGGAACCGACGTTGGTAGCATCGACGGGGATGTCGAGTTCCTTGAGAAGGCTGATCATGGATCGTGTGAGAACGTCCTGCGCAGTGCCTTCCCTCAAGTCTGACGTGAAGTGTCCGTCGAGCTTTACGAGTGATATCGGAAGCAGCGGGATACTGTTAAGTGAAGAGTATCCGCGTCCGAAGTTGTCGAGCGACATTGTTATACCTGAGGACGCGAATGCATCGAGAGTATTCTGTATCTCGGAAAGGTTGATCGTCGCGCCGTCTGACGGGATGTCGATGATAACGTTATGAAGATCGCATCCGGCTTCTTCTGCGAGTGTAAGCAGATCGACCTGAAGGTCGGGCGTATGAAGCTGAGTCGTAGACAGATTGATGGTCATGGACAGCTTGGGATCGATCGCGTTGATGAGGGCGAGCATCTCGAACGACTGTCTTAGTGTCAGCTCGCCGAGTGCGTAGATGTGACCTGTCTTCTCAACGTAGAAAAGGAAGTCCTTCGTGTCTACCGTGCCGTGTCCGGGGCAATCCCAGCGAACGAAAGCCTCGAAGCCCGTGAGGTTACGCTCGGCATCGAAGCGGGGCTGGTATACCATGAAGATCTCGTTGTTCTCGAAAGCTTTATCGAAAAGCACCTTTATCTCATCTATAGCAAGATCTTCGAGGAATGAGCATCTTGCTTCGCCTGCCTTGGGCTCGTAGATCTTAGCGTCTGTGTCCTCGTTAACAGCATCGTACATTGCAGCCTCTGCGTGCTGGATGAGCTCGCCTGCAAACATGGCGTCTCTGGGGTACTGTGCGATACCAGCAAAGAAGTTTCCGTCTGTCTCTTCATTAAGAGCCTTCGCGATCTCGATAGCGTAGAGGAGAACTTCTGTATCATCCTTAAGTCTTGTGGTGATGATCGCGAACTCGTTGTTGGCGATACGTCCGACGAAGTCCTTGGAGTCAGCTGCCTCGCGAAGTCTGTGAGCCATTGTCTGGATGAACAGGTCAACGACGATATGGCCGTTGCTCTGTGAGAATCTGACCGGATCTGCGACAGTAAGATAGATCGCGTAGATCGGATGGATGTCGCACATTTTGCCCTTATCAGCTGCCTCGCGGTAAGCCTGCTTATAGTCGAGGATCTTGATATCGGCATGCTCGTTGATCATGTGTCTGTTAGGCAGAGTCGTGAGCGGATCGAGTGCGATGTAGCGGCTTGTCTCGACAGCTTCTGCATAACCTGTCTTATCAGCGATATCCTCATGTCTTACGATAGTACCGGGACGTGTGGCCATGTTCTGTGTGACCATAGCCGATGTCTCGAAGCTGATGCGTCTTGCCTTCTCATCTGAATACTTCTTGCCGAGTTTGTCGATACGGTTGCCGACGCGAACGATGAAGAATTCGAAGATCGTGTTGATGAGGAAAGACAGAAGTGCAAGTCCTACGAGCACGAGCATATTGCTGTTGTGTCGTGAGGAGAATGCTGATGTGTAGATGAGTATCTGAACTAAAGTCAGTGCCGTGGAGATCCAGAAGCCCGGGATACCGAACAACAGATTAACAAAGAAACCGGCGATGACTAAGAAGATGGAAATGATGATCTGAGCGTAGTCAACAAATACGAAGTTCTGTAAGAAGAGCCCTGAAAAGAACACCAGGGTATATATGATCATCGACAGCACGAACGCCGCACGACTTCTAATAAAGATCCGCCTCTCATCATAATCCATGAAATCACTATACAGTATGCGTTTTACTAAAGAATGAACAAAGCATTAATCTTTAATAAGGTCGCGCCATAATATAAAAGAATAGTCAGAAATTTTTGTCATATTGATCCATTCGTCTTCAGATCCGGCTCCTATGAGGTCCCAGACCGCACATGTGATGAAGCCGCCTTTGACCGCTCCGTTAAGTGCGATGGGAACGTCTTCGAATATGACGGTCGATGAAGGTGCGGCTCCGATGAGCTTGGCGGTATGAAGATATACGTCAGGCTCACTCTTGTCCGGAAGACCCGGAAGATCGTCGAGTGCGACTATCACATCGAACAGATCATGTATCCCGAGACGCGTAAATGAGGAGTCGATATTCTCCCGTGTCAGTGCAGTGGCACAGGCTGTCTTGAAACCCGTCTGCTTCGCGAGCTTAAGATACTCGAGCGCGCCGTCCTTAAGAAGCACGTCTTCTGCATAAGCTCGGTTAACGAAAGCTTTCCACTCCGCCATGATCTGCTCGGGAGTATCAGGAAGATTATAGCGGTCGCGTGTGTAGACCGCGGCATCTTCGATTCGTACGGATTTGACATAGTCCGTGTAGTCGGGCGTTACCTCGAATCCGCGCGAGTTAAGAAAAACGGTATCCGCTTGATTCCATACAGTCATGGAATCAAGCAGGGTACCGTCTACATCAAATATTAAAGCGTCAGCTTTTCCCTTGAGTGAAGAAAGGAAAGGAAGCATCAATGCATGAACTGAACTTTCTCTGAAATCTCGGGAACGAGCTTCTCCTTACGCTCGTTGAACTTGACCTTGTTGTCGTCGATCAGGTTGCCGCCGTGGCAGTCGATGGAAACGATCAAAGGTCCGAATTCCTTAGCCTTGAACTTCCACATAGCCTCAGGCATTCCGAGGTCGAGCCACTCAACGCCCTCAACATCCTCGATGCACTCTGCAGCAACTACTGCGCATCCGCCGGGGAAGATAGTATGAACAGCCTTGGAAGCCTTGCAGCCCTCAGTTGTCTTAGGACCCATGCCACCCTTACCGATAACGATCTTAACGCCGGTCTCAGCGAGGAATTCCTTCTCAGCCTTCTCCATTCTCATGGATGTTGTAGGACCTACAGCAACGCACTTCCACTTGTCTTCGCTGATCTTCTTCATGATAGGACCTGCGTGGAAAACAGCCTTACCCTTAAGGTCTACGGGGCACTCTCTGCCCTGAACAACTACTCTGTGGTGAACGTCGTCTCTTCCTGTTGTAATGTCGCCTGTAAGATAGATTACGTCGCCGATATGGATCTTCTCGATATCCTCATCCGTTACAGGTGTAGTCAGATGCCAAATACTCATAATGTAACTCCTTTGCTCGTGACGAAATCATATGTGAAGTCGGGATTAATCTTGATGCAGCCTCTTCTGTGTGCCCAGCATGCTGTAGAGATACCAACAGCGAGTGTAGCGGGGTGGCGTGCAGCCTGCTCAATGTTAACGCCCATAACGGAAAGCTTACCGGAAAGTCCGCCGGGTCCGAGGCCGAGCTCATTCAAGCCCTTCTCGAGCTCTTCTTCCATCATTGCAGCCTTAGGGTTCTCGTTGTGAGATCCGACAGGTCTGAGCAAAGCCTTCTTGGAAAGCTTAGCAGCAACTTCAGCGGAACCTGCGATACCTACACCGAGGAGTACCGGAGGACATGCGTTAACACCATAAGATGTCATCTGGTCGAAAATAATTCTTACGATACCTTCATAGCCTTCGAGGGGCATGAGAACCTTAGCCATACCGGGGAGGGAGCATCCGCCGCCTGCCATGTAGACATAAAGCTCGATGTCGTCTCTGTCAGGTACGAGTTCCCAGTCAATCCACGGTACGCGTACACCGACGTTGTTACCTGTGTTGACCTCATCGAAAACCTGTACAGCATTGTGTCTTAAGGGAGCGCGCTCTGTTGCCTTGAGAACAGCCTGCTTCAAAGCCTCAGGGAGCTCGTTCTGATAAGGATAGTTTGTACCGACCTTAGCGAAGAATTGGATGATACCTGTGTCCTGGCAAGAAGGGCGCTTAAGCTTATTAGCAAGCTCCATATTTTCAGCCATAGCCTTGTAAATCGTGGGAGCGAAACCCTCAGTCTCTACCTTAGCCATCTCCTTAAGCTTCGCATCAACGTCATCGGGAAGATGAGAACCTGCGTAGCAGATAAAGGAGGAAACCAAATCAGAGAGCTGATCTACAATCTTTTCATCGTACATAGAAAAACCTCCGTCCGGATATTTAATCCTGCAAAAATCTTTCTAATTATATCACGAAAGCTTGTCATGTGAGACCTTGCTACCATAATTAGAAGTAAGTATAATAAGCAAAGTTTAATTAAAGCTACGGAGTCCCACTAAGATATGTTCTTGGATAAATATGCAGCACAGAAGCAGTGCAAGGAATTCATAAAGAACTGCATTAAGAACGATACCGTGAGAATGGCGTCAGAAGTGTTGCCTTCAAATTGCGATACAGAGTGCGATATTTGTTATGAGACTCCTGACATCCCTGAGCACAGACTTGATATCTACAAGCTTAAGGGAACCCAAGTGGGAGATACAGCTTTTTTCCTCATCCACGGCGGTGCGTTTGTTTATGGGTTTAAGGAACTCGACAAGAACTTCGGAATGAATCTTGCCGTATTCTCTGAGGTACCTGTAGTCAATGTTAACTATCATCTTCTGCCGAAGCAGTCTATGTCAGGAATTCTGCGTGATCTGTGCACGGCAGTCGATTTTATCTCGAAGAACAGAGGCATCCGTAAGCTTCACCTGATCGGTGATTCGGCCGGCGGTTATCTCGCTGTCATGATGGGTTGTCTTCTTCGAAGCAAGACGATAAGACATGATCTCGGAGTCTTCGTGAATTCCGATGTCGAAGTATTATCAGTTAATTCCATCTGCGGAGTCTATGATGGTGACCCAACAAAGTTTCCGGGTTGTTTCTTTAAGAAGCCTGTAGGAACTGAAGGCGGAGATATCGACATTCCTGACTACATTTATGACCTGCGCGATGCTATCAAGCTTGCGGGTCTTCCTCGCACATGTCTTGTCACGGGTGACAGAGACTTCCTTCATGACTCCAACATAAGGATGAGAGATTTTCTTAAGGAGCAGGGCATCCCTGTACAGTTCTACGATGCAATTTCTTCCGAGACGAGGAAAGCGGAACATGTATACGCCATCTCAGATCCTGCATGGCAGGAATCACATGCGGCACTGATGCTTATCATAAAGAATGCTGTCAGCTGAATTTGTACTCGTACTTTTCTACTATGAATTAGTCTTCGGTCTCTCGGTCTTCGGATCGGGGTTTACTGCGACTATACCCGGTATCATATTAAGTTCACTCTATATCGGTATACCTGTTGCCTTGCTGCTTTTGTGCTTCAGAGGTAAGGGAAGAGTAGCGGCTGAGATCATCGTGCGTGTCCTTACGGCGATCCCGTTCCTGGTCGAGTTCTTCATCAATATGCAGTTTAAGTCTTTGTACGATCTTCGCACTGTTTTCTTCGGAGGTGGAGATGCGCTTACAGGTTTCTCATCTACGATCCGCGGATTGATAGTAAGCCCTTCAGGTATAGGTCACATCGCTTTGTACCTTGTACCGACGGCTCTGTTTGTCGTAAGAGTTCTTCTGGGTAAGTTCCATCCTAAGATGCCGGACAGATGGAAGATTGGAATCCTCGCTCTTCTCATGCCCGTGTCATTCTTTTCCAACACGATAATGATCGCAGTTAATCCTGCGCTTAAGGCAATACACAATACCGAGTATACTTTCCCGGCGGCAGCTGAGAAGTTCGGTCTGTCGGAGGCTGTTGCTCTTGATATCAGAAGCCTTCTTAAAGGCGATTCCGATCTCGAGTTCCAGACTGTTGATGTTCCTTTGACGGCTCTTCCCACAGCGACACCGACACCTACACCGATACCTGTTCCTACAGTGCCCGGTGCTACACCTACGCCTTCACCTTCTCCTACGCCTACGCCGTATCCTCATGTGATGGATATCGATTTCGAGCAGATCGCGGAGGACGAGAGCGGAACGATAGCAAGCCTCGCGGCTTATTGCGCGACGCTCGAGCCTTCCATGAGTAACGAGTATACGGGGCTTTTCGCAGGGAAGAACCTTATCATGATCACTGCGGAGGCGTTTACGGCAGAGGCTATCGACCCTGTTATCACGCCGAACCTTTACCGTCTCGCGACGCGCGGAATCAATTTCACGGATTCGTATGTACCTGCGACCGCGGGTACTATCGGCGGTGAGTTCTCGCATATTTTCGGTCTGCTCCCGCAGGACGGAGGTGTGTCTTTCTATCACATGGCTGCGCGCGGAAACACTTTCCTTACGATGTCACAGCAGCTCAATGCCTTGGGCTATTACGGAATGGCTTTCCATAACAACGACTACCAGTACTACACACGTAATGTTACGCACAATCTCCTCGGATACTCCGAGGGATATATGGGCTGGGGTAACGGACTCGAGGCTTATGTCGATCCGGTCTGGCCTGAGAGCGACCTTCAGATGATCGAGGCGACGGTGCCGATGTATATCGACCAGCAGCCGTTCAACATCTACTACATGTCAGTTAGCGGACACTCGAATTATTCTCAGTATGCGAATGCTCAGAGCCGTGCGCACTGGGATGATACAGCTTCTCTGGCAGGTCAGTGCTCGGATACAGTGCGTGCATACATAGCATGTCAGGTTGACCTCGACCGCGCTGTCGGATATCTGCTCCAACAGCTTGAGGCGGCAGGTATCGAGGATGATACAGTAATCGCTATCTGCGCGGATCACTATCCTTACGGACTTGATAACGAGCACCTTTCTGAGTTGTACGGATATGATGTAACCAACACGGTTCTTCGTGACCACAACCGTCTGATCCTGTGGTGCGGATGTCTTGAGGATGAAGATCCGATCATTATCGATACACCGACGATGTCTATCGATCTGTTGCCAACGCTGCTTAATCTGTATGGTATCGAGTACGATTCCAGATTGCTGCCGGGCCGTGACGTCTTCTCTGACGCACTGCCGTTGTACTTCAATGCAGGACATGACTGGAGAACAGATCTTGGAACTTACTTAAGCGGAACGGCGACATTCTATCCGAATGATCCTGATGCAGATATTCCTGAAGGATATGTAGAGACAGTCCGCACGATCGTTAATAACCGAATCAATTACTGCAGCGGAGTTCTGTCTTCGAACTTCTTCCGCTACCTGTTCGGCGATCCGAACGGAGACTACACACAGTATATTATCGACACGGAGCCTGTTCGCATCTATGAGCCGGAGCAGCCTGTTGAATCGACACCTGTCGAGACCGGTGAGCCCGCTCCTACAGATGCACCTCCTACGGAGAGTGTGCCCGGCGAGACACCGCCTACGGATGCCGCACCAATAGAAACGGCACCGGCGGAATCACAATAACAATGTTTGCGAAGCGACCTCCGCACAAGCGAAGCGCGGAGGACCCGAGCGAGCAAACATTGTCATCGGGTTTTTGTATAAGTAGAGTTTATCAATTTTGATATCGGCTTATATACCCAGAAAGTGATAAATCCGATAACCAATCCCTTGAACAGATTGAAGGGAAGGAATACCCAGAAAACGAGGCTCGTCTTGTCTGAGATCATGGGGTTAACTGCTGCACCCATTTCTACGATTGCTTCTGTCGGGAAGTGAAGTACTGATCCGTAAAGAGGCAGTGTGATGAAGTAGTTAAAAGGAACTGCCAGAAGTGCCAATACTGCTGTCGCGATGAGCATGGATACAATCGCACCTTTTCTTGTTCTGATCTTCTCGTAAATCTTGCCTGCTGCAAATACATAGAGGCTTCCTGTGATGAAGTTACTCATCTCGCCGATGCCTGCAGTAGCTGTGACGGGAAGGTGAATGAGGTTCTTAAGAAGCTCAATTACAACACCGTAGATCGGACCCAATGCGAACGATCCGATGAGTACCGGAAGCTCAGAGAAATCGAACTTCAGGAACACAGGCATGAACGGGAGGTTGAACTCCAGATACATGAGGACTACTGCCATAGCAGTGAAGATGGCAGTTACTGCGATCTTGCGTGTGTTGACGCGTGAACGTGTTACAGAATCTTTGGTAATTGCGGACATAAAAAACAACTCCTTCCATCCGGACTCTAACCGTCGGCCGCGAAATCTCATCGCGTCAGTCCCGTCATAAGATTTAACGGGAGTTGCGGGCTTACCTTACTGCATATCGCTTTGAAGGCTCACCGCCGGTGGGGACTTACACCCCGCCTTGGATTCTGTGGAGATTATAAACTCAAGTCAGTTGATTTTGCAACAAAATTGTGCTGAGCGAAAAGCGTTCTGCGCTGCAAGTTGCGGAGGAGCGAAGCGACGAGCGCACTGTTCGCGGCCAAGCGCAAACGCTTAGAGCTCATTCATCCCAAGGTAATACCTGTTCGCAGCCGTAGTAGGCTTCGAGCGACATGTCATTCTCATACAGATAAGTCGCGATCTCGACACCGACATAACGGTAGTGCCATGCCTCGATATCGTAACCTGTCTCGTAGACCCACTGCTGCTGGAAGCGTCTTACAAATCCGAACTCATGGCAGTGCTCGTTGACCCACATTCCTGTAGTGGTCTCGCCGAACTCGTCGAGGATCTCGTACTGGCCCTCAGGCGTGATGTCGAGCGCGAGGCCGAGCTGATGCTCAGAGCGGCCGGGAATCGCGTTCTTTCTTACAGAGAAAGTGATTCCTCTAAGATTCGTAGACCTGTCGAAAAGGTACTGCTGTATATTCGCGTCTCTGTAACCCGAGACAAGGAAAAGACCCTGACCCGTTGCTTCGACGCATGCAGCATACATTGCTTCCCACGCTTCACATGCTTCTGCTCTTATCTGCTGGTTCATCGAATGAGGAGCATCGACAAGATCCGGCGGAACATAGTCCAGGGGAAGTGCGTAGTATTTGTTAACGAGCACAGCGATGTCTTCAGGGTTGTCGACGATCTGTGCGCGGACTGATCTTGCATCTACAAATCCGTTGTACCATGTCTCTTCAAACTGAGGCTCTACATACTCGGGAACCGGAGTCGGCACGGGAGTAGGAAGAGGTGTGGGAGACGGTGTCGGTGAAGGAGTCGGAGAAGGCGAAGGTGTGGGAGTCGCGCAGACGGTTGTCTCGATAACCGTCTCTACAGCGTCAGGCTTCGCGCATGAAGAAGTTCCGCTCAAGAAAGCGGAACCTGCGATAAAGACACATGCCAGCTTAAAGAATCTGTTATCTGTCTTCATATTCCTTACATGTCTTCTCGTAGTTTTCTAATGTACCGATGTCGATGCATGAACCGTCACCCTTGAAAGCGTAGACGGGCATCTTCTTGTAAAGCCATGAAGGGAAGTTGCCGGGTGCATCCGGTGAACCGCCTTCGGCGATGTATTCTTTGAGCATGGGGAGGATATCGCGACCGTAAAAATAAGTGGCATAGATACCCCACTCACTCTTGGGTTCCTGAGGCTTCTCTTCCATGTCGAGGACACGTCCGTCTTCATCGAGGACAGCGACTGCAAGCTTCTGTCTCTGATGAACTTCGGGAACGTTGATGGCAATCAGAGTAGGTGCTTTCTTCTCCTGATAGAAGTCGTACATATTCTTCATGCTGTATGTGAAGATGTTGTCGCCTGCGAGGATGCAGACGTCATCATCAATTTCTAACGAATCGATCGTGTAGATGATGTCGCCGATGGCGCCTCTCTTGTTGGAGTCGTCTGTCGTGCCGTCATCAAGAACAACGATGGGAGCCTTGCCTTCGCGGTCCTGTGAATCAGCCCACTCGCAGAAGGCAGGATAGAACTTCGAATTAGTGATCAGTGCAACTTTTGTAAGACCGGGAATGACGTCGACTGAATCCATAATGTAGTCGATGATGAGACGGTTGCCCAAAGGAAGAAGTGACTTCGGTTTGTCCTTCGTCAGAGGGTAGAGTCTGGTCGCATAACCAGCAGCCAAAAGAATAGCAATCATGAAGAATCTCCTCAATAGATTTTTACTTATTATACACTACAAGCCAAATTATCTTTGTTATAATTAGTGGACAAAAACTTTTCGAAAGAAGATGCATTTTTATGGATATATGTGCAGTAGTAATGGCGGCAGGCGATGGTAAGAGAATGAAGTCCTCTTACTCCAAGGTAGTACATCAGGTTGCAGGTAAGCCGATAGTAAAGTGGGTTTACGATGCACTGTGCGAGGCAGGCTGCGAAGAGCAGGTTTACATCGTAGGAGACAAGCAGGAGCAGATAAGAGACGTCTTAGGTGAAGGCGTTGCTTACGTGTTCCAGGAGAAGCGTCTCGGTACAGGACATGCCGTTATGCAGGCAGAGCCTTTCCTCGAGGGAAGAGGCGGATACGTTATCGTTCTTCCGGGTGACTGCCCTATGGTTTCTGCTACAACTATCGCGAAAGCACTCACTCACATGGAGCAGGGTGATTACGCTGCTGTAGTTATCACGGCAAGTGCTGATGATCCGACAGGTTACGGAAGAGTAGTAAGAGATGAGAACGGTAACGTTCTGAGAATTGTTGAGCACAGAGACTGCAATGAGGAAGAGCTCAAGATCAAAGAGATCAACTCTTCAATGTATGTGTTCAAGACATCACTTCTTACATCTGCTCTCGGAAGACTTTCCGCAGAGAATGCACAGAAGGAATACTACCTTACAGATACGATCGACATCCTGATCAAGGACGGCGGTGTTGTAGGTTCTGTTATCTGCGACTTCGAAGATACACTCGGAGTTAATGACAGATATCAGCTCATGCAGGCAAGTAAGATCATCAACAAGAGAATCTTGAGAAAGCACATGATGAATGGTGTCGAGATCGTTGATGAGGATACGACATGGATTCACTCGGCTGTCGAGATCGGACAGGATACGATCATCCTTCCCGGCACAAGACTCATGGGTAATACGATCATCGGTGAGGATTGTATCATCGGTGAGAATACGAGACTTGACGGTGTGCAGGTCGGAAGCGGAACGACTATCGATTCATCTATCGCTTCTGAATCTGTTATCGGCGCTGACTGCCGTATCGGACCGTTCTCTCATATCAGACCGGGTTCACTCATTAAGGATCATGTAACGATCGGTGCTTATGTTGAGATCAAGAGTTCCGAGATCGATGAGTATACAAGAGCAAGACACCTTACATATATCGGTGACTCGAAGGTCGGTAAGAACGTTAACTTCGGTTGCGGTACTGTTACTTGTAACTACGATGGTGTTGATAAGGTCGGATGTACGATCGAGGATAACGTCTTCATCGGCGGTAACTCCAACATCCTTGCTTCGGTAATCTTAGGTCACGACAGCTACATCGCTGCAGGTTCCACCATCACAGATGACGTTCCTTCTCTTAGTCTTGGTATCGCGAGATCCAAGCAGGAGAATAAGAGCGACTGGGTAGCGAAGAAGAACCGTCTGCGCGGAGCAAATTACATCAAGCTCGATACACGCCGTTCGGAGGTCTGATCAACAGATGTCCGATGCATGGCTTATCGCCGGGTTAGGCAACCCCGGAAACAAGTACGCATATACATGGCATAACTGCGGCTTTCTTGCACTCGACATGCTTGCCGAGCGTAACAACGTGCGCGTGGACAGGACGCAGTTTCATGCTCTTTTCGGAAAGGGTAAGATCGGCGGGCACGATGTGTTCCTGATGAAGCCCCAGACCTTCATGAACAACTCGGGACAGGCGATAGGACCGTTCGCGGCTTACTACAAGATCGACCCCTCGCACATCATAATCGTGTATGACGATATCGACATCAATGTCGGAACGATTCGCGTGAGATCAAAGGGAAGTGCGGGCACGCATAACGGAATGAAGTCAGTCATTCAGCATCTCGGTACGCAGGAGTTCCCGCGCGTTCGTATCGGAACGGGGCCTGTGCCGGAGACGACGGATCTGATCACATATGTTCTCGCGGATATACCCAAGGACTTAAGGCAGAAGATGTATGATTCCTTCGAGGATGGCTGCAAGGCCTGTGAGGATATTGTAAATGGCAAAACAGATCAGTGAACTGCTTGAGAAGATAAGTCTGGATAAGACTTTGATGGCCGCCATGGAGCAGGCCGCACGCACAGGAGGTCCCGTAAATATTACGGGGCTTTGTGAGCAGCAAAAAGGTTACCTGATCGCGGCGCTCGCGAACAAGTACGACAAGATTCCGGTGGTCATAGTATCCGATGTGACGAGAGCCAAATCACTTACAGGTCAGCTCGCGCCTTTTACGGGTTCCGATATCCCGGTACTTAAACCTGCCGAGCTGTCGCTTGTCTCTGCCGTCGCATCTTCGCATGAGAATGAGAGCGACCGCACGGGCGTCGTGGCAAAGATCGTAAACAACGATCTTGATGCGGCTGTTATCTGTGCGCCGTCGCTTCTTAACAAGATGCCGCCGCCCGATGAGTTTAAGAAGAAGTTTATCAAGCTGTCGATCGGTAAGTCTTACGATCCGGTAAAGCTGATCGCGGATCTGTCGCTTAGAGGATATGAGAGAGTAGGCATGGTATCGGGTCAGGGAGAATTCTCTGCAAGAGGAGACGTCATCGACGTGTTCCCGCCCGACATGGATCAGCCTCTGCGTATCAGTTTCTTTGACGATGAGATCGACCAGTTAAAGACGTTTAATCCTGACGACCAAAGATCGATCGAGGGCATGAAGAAGGCAACGATCTGTCCTGCTTATCTATACACTTTTACTGAAGAACAAAGAGGCAGGTTCGCGGATGAGATGATTCGCGCGGCAGCCTCGGATATCAATAAGATGAATGCGTCTTCGCAGCGTTCCACGGGCGAGGTACTGGAGCGTTACTGCCGCGCTGACTCGGAGGCCATAAGACAGGGCATGAGGATATCTGCACTCGGCAGATGGATCAGCATAGTCAACAAAGAACCGAACAGTATTCTCGATTACATAAGCTCCAGCAGAATGATGCTCTTCGTAGATGAATTCTCTGAAGCGCGTAGCCGCATGGACGGTTATACTGCAGACTTCGTCGCGAGAATAAAGAGCGCATACGAATTAGGCCAGTCACCGTCTTGTGCATACGATTCCGTATTCAAGATTCCCGATGCGATGAAGACTCTGGATAAGTATCCGAGCGCAGTCACACTCGCGTGTCTTAAGTCGTCGACGAGCGGCCTTCCGGGAGGACAGACAATAAGCTGCCCCGGTATGTCTACGGACAACTGGGTCGGCCGCGATGACCAGCTGATCAACTACATCAAGAACGGTGCCGGCTCGTACTCTTCCGAGATAGTATTCATGCTCACGGGGGCATCCCGCTGCGACTCTTTCAGGCAGCGCATGCTTCAGGGCGGAGTCGACATTACCATAGTAAGCAACGCACTCCCTTCAGGCTTCGAGTACCCTGCGGCGCGCCTCGTTCTTATAGGTGAGCAGGAGATTTTCGGCAGCGAAAAGAAGCACGTCCAGAAGAAGAGCGGCGGAGCGAGGATAACTTTCTTCGGGGACGTTGCTCCGGGCGATTACGTTGTACATGATGTGCACGGTATAGGTCTGTATGAAGGCATAGTCAATCTTAAGATGGGTAAGTCCTCTCAGGACTACCTCAAGATCAACTACGCGAAGGATGCTGTTATCTATCTGCCCGTCGATAAGATCGACAAGCTGTCAAAGTATGTCGGCCCCGGCGGAAAGCAGCCCAAGTTGTCTTCACTCGATTCGCAGGAGTGGAAGAAGAATGTAGAGAGGGCGAGGTCTTCTGTTAAGAAACTTGCGTTCGATCTCGTTAAACTCTATGCGGTAAGACGCGCGAACAAGGGATATGCGTGCGGACCTGATGATTCATATCAGAAGGAGTTCGAGGAGAACTTCCCGTATGAGGAGACCGCGGATCAGATTGCTGCGATAAGCGAGATAAAGAAGGACATGGAGTCGCCGGTTCCGATGGATCGTCTTCTGTGCGGAGATGTAGGTTTCGGTAAGACGGAGGTCGCGTTCAGGGCGATATTCAAGTGTGTCATGAACGGACGTCAGGCATTCATGCTCGCGCCTACCACGCTTCTTGCGCAGCAGCATTACGATAACTTGAAGGAGCGCCTTGGAGGCTTCCCAATCAAGGTCGTTCTTCTGTCGCGTTTTGTGCCTGCGAATGTGATCAAACAGAATCTTCAGGACATCAAGGAAGGCAAGGCGGATGTTGTTATCGGAACGCATCGAATACTGTCTGATGATGTCGTGCCGAATAAGCTCGGACTTCTCGTTGTCGATGAGGAGCAGAGGTTTGGTGTTAACCATAAAGAGAAGATCAAGGCGATGAGAGCGAACATTGATGTTCTGACTTTGACGGCTACGCCGATCCCGAGAACGCTTCACATGTCGATGTCGGGAATCCGCGATATATCGATGCTGTCGGAGGCGCCGCTCAACCGCCGTCCCGTCCAGACGTATGTAATGGAATACGATGAAGAGATCTGTGTTCAGGCGTGCCTTCGCGAGATAAGCAGGGGAGGACAGGTATTCTGGCTTTATAACAAGACTGCAGATATTGATTCAAAGGCAGCACACCTTAAGCAGATCATGCCGGGCGTGAGAGTCGTCTATGCTCACGGTAAGATGAGCGAGCATCAGATGGAGAAGATCGTCGAATCGTTTATTCAGGGCGAGGCGGATATTCTGGTGTGCACCACGATCATCGAGTCGGGCGTTGATATGCCGAATGTAAACACGATGGTTGTAGAGGATGCCGAGAGGTTCGGTCTGTCACAGCTGTATCAGATCAAGGGCCGTGTCGGAAGATCCGACCGCCAGGCATATGCATATATTACATACAAGCCTGATAAAGACATGAATTCAGATGCGCGTAAGAGACTTATGGCGATCCGTGAGTTCACTGAGCTCGGTTCGGGAGTTAAGATCGCTATCCGTGATCTCGAGGTAAGAGGTGCGGGAAACCTGCTCGGTGCGGAGCAGCACGGTCAGATGGATGTCATCGGATACGAGTTGTACTGCAGAATGCTCGATGAGGAGATCAAGCATCTTAACGAGACCGGAGATACTGAGTTTAAGGTTCCTTTGCAGGTCAATGTCGAGATCGACTTCGATTCTTACATCCCTCCGTC
>OCTX011873286.1_pt1 | contig 22043 bp, 17 predicted proteins | sample 1539691 | NCBI WGS metagenome assembly OCTX01 (sample SAMN02144231, study PRJEB22623) | gut metagenome | biome: sheep rumen | host: Ovis aries | place: New Zealand
GTCAAGAAATGCGGTTAGGAAACAGTCCTTCGCAATAAAAGATGTTCCTCAAATCATTTTATAAAACTTCTATATAGGTGCTACCCTTAAACGCAGCCTTTATATTATATATTCATAGCATCCGTTACGGTGACGTATTCGAGGTTGGAGCGGAACACTCCGCCGTGCTTTTCGCCCGTATAAACCAGCTCGCCGTCCTTGTATGCCGTGAGCTGTGCTGTGGGAACGTCGTGCCAGGTCTGCCTGTCAAGCGGCTTTGTCGCAAATATCACTCCGCTTTCCAGGCGGCGGTATTTCATTGTATCCTCCATATTTTTATGTATGTAAAGCAGCTCTCCGTCATATATCATCAGGTTGAGCTTGTTGCGGTATGAAAGCTCGCAAACGAACCTGTCCACCAGCTCAAAGCGCTGCGATGAGCTTAATTCTCCGTTTTCGCTTGCTTGGTTTATTCTTTCCAAGAGGTATAAAAACATAGCCTCGGAATCGGTGTCGCCCTTGCGCTGAGAGTAGGTGTGCACGAGCTTTCCTGCCTGGTAGACTGTGCCGTTGTGCGCAAGTGTCCAGCTCCTGCCGGTTATATCTTCGGCGCTGAAAGGGTGACAGTTATCTGTAGTCACCTTTCCCACTGTTGCAAAGCGTATATGCCCTATCAGCGCACGCTGCGGCTGAATGTTATCAAGTATCCTTTCAAGGCGCAGACTTTTGTCTGCCCGTATGCCCTCTCTTTCGCAGGTGCCGCTGTAAAGCAATCCCCAGCCGTGCGGATTGCTATCGCAGTGAGCAAAAAACTCCCGGAGCTGTTTGTTTATATCCGTTGCTTCCCTTGCTGAAAAACCGAGAAGCTCGCACATAGCTATCACCCTCTTTTTTGTTTATATATATCTCATCGGTGCGCACTCGCATACACGGTCTGTGGTACAGCTTGCGGCGCTCAAAGGCTATCAGCTCGGCTGCCACGGCATCGTCTGCAAAGAACCATTCCATTTCGTCAAGTATCCTTGCCGCCTTTTTTATCATTCCCATGCCGCCTGTTTCTATGCCCGAAAGATCGCACAGAGCAGCGTTTTTGTGGTCGCTTATCGCCTGTCGCTGAAGCTGCTCGGTGAATTCAAAGTCATCCTTGCAGGAAAGGAACATGAGCAGCAGGTGCGCAAATTCAAGGTCGTTCACGTTCACGCCTGCCGGGCTGAACGGATCAAGATCGAACATTCGCAGCTCGATGTGGCTGACGCCTTTTCTGAGGTTTTGCATCGTGTATTCGCCCTTTGGCTTGAGCCTTACGGGAAGATAAAGCTCGCTTGCGCTGAGCAGTCTGCCGCTTTGGGTGTATTCCTCTATGCTGTCGGCAAAGCCGCAAAGCGAATCGTGGCGCAGGATGGGGATAAAATCGTTCCAGTAGCCTCTTTGCGAATTTCTCATCGAGGAATATCTGCTCCTTATCGCACCGATTGCATTATCCCTGTCAAGCGAAAGATCGTAGGCGGGACTTGAAGCTGTGAGCAAAAGCACGAGCCAGCTGTGCGTGAACGTATGCTTATAAAGGCGCAGGTAAAATTCGCCGCAGAACTTTTCAAAGTCTGTGCCGGTACAGATCGAGCGAAGATATTTTTCGGAGAAGGAAAAGTTGAAGTGTACGCCGCTGTAAAGCATGAGCCTTTTTCCGTAGCGCAGTGCAAGCTGTTCACGGTAGCGTGTTTTAGCAGACTCCTCGCCTGTGAACTGCGCAATGCTGACCTCGTCCTCGCTGGTGATATGAGGTGGGTTGCTGTATAGCCAGAAGTGCTCGCCCAGGCGGTCAAGTGTTTGTTTAGCCTCACTGTCAAGCCGTTCAAGTTCGCATACTGCTTCCTTGACGCTTGGACAGACTCCCGTAACTATCTCGGTCTGGCTCTCACAGAAATCTCTTGTGAGCGCACTGCTTCTGAACGGGTGGGAGGTCTGCGCTATCCTGTCCTGTGAGTCAACACGCAGGCTTTCCCTTTCAATTCCGAAGCTGCCTGTGTAAAATAATTCGCTGATCATTTTTATCACCTCTTGACAATGTAACAAAAGCGTTCTATACTCAATTCTGCAAGGGCTGTTAAAGCCCCTGGCATACAACAGTTTTTAAAACGATAACGGAGTGACATTTATGTATACTGAGATAGTGGATACCCTAAAAAACAGCAGCTTTGATATACACGCCGCAGAGTTCATCTCTCACGGTGAGACCGTGCTGCACGAGGCATTTGCGCCTGATGTGAGGTATCCTGTTTATTCGGCCGCAAAGTCGATCACCTCGGCAGCATTTTCGCTTTGCTGCGATGACGGGCTGCTTACGCCCGAAACGGTGCTTGCAGACAAGCTCGATGAGCGCTGCCGAAAGCTGATGAGCGAGCAGTTTTCACAGCTTTCGTTTGAGAGATTTCTGACGATGACGGCAGGAAACTATCCTTTCCGTCCGAGCGGTGATGACTGGCTTGAAAATATCCTTTCGCTTGAGATAGATCACAGCGACAGCTCATTCCACTATTCAAACATTCCCGCTTATCTTGTGGGCGTGGCTTGTGAAAATGCCGTAGGTGAGCCGCTGGAGCGGTTCCTTGAAAGAAGGCTTTTTGCACCGCTGGGGATAGAAAAGCCCGTGTTTTCGCTAAGCCCCGAGGGACATTTTTACGGTGCAACGGGAATGGAGCTGACCGTTCACGAGCTTGCACTTTTCGGGCAGCTGTATCTTGGCAGAGGAGCTTTCAACGGCAGGCGGATAATATCGCAAGGCGGCGTTGATATGGCGCTGACGCCAAGGGTGGAAACGGGCAGCGGTGACAGCTACGGTTACTTTTTCCGCATTGCAAGTGACCATTTTTCCGCAGTGGGAAAGTGGGGACAGCGGTGCATGGTGTTCCCCGAAAAAGAGCTTGTGGTGGCTTATCTTGCTGACGAGCCTGAGCGCAGCGGTGAGCTTTACAGGTTCATGCTCTCGCTTGCAGACAGGCTCTGATGTTGTTTAAAGCTCGCCGTACTCTTTTATTATCTCTGTCATCGGCTTTCCCTGCGAAAGCTGTTCAAGCATTTTTGCGGCAGGGCTTTTAAGCGTAAGCGCACGCTCATAAAGCGGCGAAAGAAAATCTTCCTCGCCCAAGCCCCTTGTCTTTAGTCCTTTTGCAGCTATATCAAGTATCTTTACAAGCTGCTGCGAAAGGGCTTTTTTGTCGATGAACGCAGGCAGCTCTTTTCTTGAAAGCATATCCGCAAGCTCCTTTGCGCTGTAACCGTGAGAGTAGATGACCGTGTCGCCTTTAAGCAGCTCTTCAAGCTCGTCAAGCTGATGCGCAAGCCCTGTGTGAAAGGCTGCAACTGTCATCGCCTCGCTGACGGGCTGACAGCAGCTGCTGCGGTATTCTATCGTTCCACGGAAGGTAAGGTCTTCAAATTTGAATGTGCGAAGATACTGTATATCATCAAGCTGCGGTGAGAATTCGATGCTGCGGTAGCTTTTTCCGTCAAAGTATTCACCGCTCAGCTTTTTTGCTGCAAAATATTCACGCACGGTGACAGGCTCAAAATCAATATATCTACCGTCACGCATGGTACAGTATATGGACTGGGATTTTATATATTCTATCAGCTCGCCAATGCTTTTGAGCTCCTGGCAGAACATTCCCACGTTGTGCGGATTGTAGCCCTGCATACTTCTTTCCCAGAGCATATTCCTTGAACACAGCAGATCGGGATATTCGGGCATATATGAGTTGGCAAACAGCACCGATTTATACGGCTCGAGCTTTGAGAAAACATTGAGTGTCTGTATAAGCTCACAGTATCTGACATCGAGCTGCACCTGCGAGGCGCTGGTAAAGGTGCCGAACTCGGGATACTCGTGAAAGCGCATATCTATTGCAGAAACATATTTGCGGTAGGAATGAAGGTAGTGATAGAGCATACGGTAGCGCTCGTTCGGGACGGGGCGGTTGTTGTTGACGGCATATCCCGGGTTTATTCCCATTCCCGTAAGCGCAAGATCCTTTTCGGAAAGCTGCTGCTGAAGATAAGCGTAATAGGTCTTGAAACGCTCGTTTATTTCACCGATGGTCAGCGCTTTGCCAAAGGAAAGCTCAAGATTTGAATAGCAGCAGTCAAACGAGAGGTTATCGCCGCTTTGCTGCTCGGTCATTGAGTTGACACACCCGTTGTCATCGCTGCCCGAGGGCGCAAAACCGAACTTTTCACGAAAGTCCGCAGATACCTCGATCACCGAGCCTTCATCAACAGGCTCACCTTTAAGGCTCACAACAGGCAGCTCGATCTCGACACCGATATGATCCTGTTTGGGCTTTTTTGTCGGCTCTATATACTTTTCAAATATCGCTTTATCAAGTACATCGGTATCCATGCTGCTCCCCCCTCAGCTAAAAAACGTTTATCCTACAAAGTTGGTAGGACTTAATAGTAATATAGCACGAATATCCTACCTTGTCAATAGGTTTTTGCGTATTCCGGCGATTTTAACATTTTGTCAACAATCACTGGTGCGCAGCTGCATAACGGCTTGGGTAACAGCTTTGATGATCTGATCTGCTTGCTGCGGCGTATTGTATCTGCTAAGGGAAAGCCGCAGCGAACTTTTGGCAAGACTGCGGGATCTGCCGATGGCAAGCAGAACGTGGCTGGGTTCGAGCGAACCTGAGGTGCACGCCGAGCCTGATGATGCGCATATTCCCTGTTTATCGAGCAGCAGCAGCAGGCTTTCACCCTCGATGCCCTCAAAGCAGAAGCTGACGCTGCCGGGCAGACGTTTTTTTAGATCACCGTTCAGGGTGCTTTGCGCAATGGCTGAAATGCCCGATATCAGCTTATCACGAAGTGCGCAGACATACTGAGTGCTATTTTGCATTTCATCGCAGCACTCTTTTAGTGCAGCTGCCATTGCGGCAATTGCAGGGACGTTTTCCGTTCCCGCACGCTTTCCTCGTTCCTGCGCACCGCCGTTTATAAGACTTTCAAGCATGACTCCCTTTCTTGCATAAAGCACGCCTGTGCCTTTTGGACCGTGAAATTTGTGAGCGGAGATAGAAAGCATATCTATATTGTCATCAATGACATTTATGGGGATGTGACCTGCTGCCTGAACGGCATCGGTGTGGAAAAGCACGCCTTTTCTGCGGCACACAGCGCCTATCTCACGCACAGGCATAACAGTACCTATCTCGTTATTGGCATACATCACGCTGACAAGACAGGTATCCTCACGGATAGCTTTTTCGACCTGCTGCGGCGAAACAGAGCCGTTTTGGTCAACCTCCAACAGCTGCACATCAAAGCCCTCTCCTGCGAGCTTTTCAAGGGTATTTAGCACAGCGTGGTGCTCAACGGCGGTGGAGATGATATGCATTTTTCCGCTGCGCCTGCCTGCTGCTGCGGCTGACAGGACAGCCTGATTATCCGATTCGCTTCCGCCTGAGGTGAAGAATATCTCACGGGGACGGGCACAAATGCACTCTGCTATGGTCTGCCTTGCCTCAAAAAGCACTTTTGCGGCATCACAGCCTGCACGGTGCAGACTTGATGGGTTGGCATAACATTCGTTCAGGTATTTCATCATCACTTTGCACGCTGTTTCGCTCATTGCGGTGGAGGCGGCATTATCGGCATATATCATATAATCACTCGATTCGGTCAAATTCCTACCGATGCGGTAGGTCAGCTTTGTGATTATAGCACCGAAATGACGATTTGTCAATAGCTGTGCAGGGGAATATTTGTGCAAAGTGATAGCAGCTGTACGGCGCTGTTGTGATTGACTTTTGAGGTAAAATGTAATATAATTATATAGTATCTTTTGTTGTGCGCAGAGCGCATCGATAAAGGGAGAAAATGCGATCAGGGGAAAGGTGGGGAAGTATGGAAGAAGAATCGACGCAGCTCGGCTTGGACGAAGAACCGAACGAGAGCAAAACAGATTCTGCAGCTGAGAACGTGAAAAGCAGTGCTTGGCACAGGATAAATGTTCTCAGAGTCGTTTGTTTTGGGATCATACTTATCCTTATGACCTCGATAGCGGTTTTTTTGTTTGTTAAGGAGGATGAACTGATAGCTGATGACAGCAGCAGTTCCTCTATTAAGGAGCAGGAAAACAGTTCACAGGCGCAGCAAAGCAGTTCTGAGCAGGATAGCAGCAAGGCTGACAGCAGTGTTCCCGAAAGGGTGGACAGCGGCAAGCAGGGGGAACTTGCGGGGCTTGAAACAAAGCTGACCGAAAGGCTGAAGGATCTGCCGGGAACGTGGTCGGTGTATGTTAAAAACCTCAAAACAGGCGATACGGTCATCATCAACGATACTTCGTTTTATCCTGCGAGCGTTATAAAGCTGTTTGCGATGGGCGCATCATATCAGCAGATAAATGACGGGCGGATAAATGAAAAGGATTACTACGGCGAGATATACAACATGGCGGTGATGAGCAATAACCGCTCGTTCAACAAAATGGTTTGGACGCTTGGCAGGACGTATATAAGCGAGTGGTGCGCAAAGTGCGGATACACACGCACTTTCCAGAATCACGGGCTTCATCCTGCGCCGAACGCTGACGGGCTGGAGACCTCGGACAAGCCGAACTCGACCTGTGCGAGAGATGTGGCGCACATGCTGGAGGATATTTACAACGGAAAATGCGTTTCAAAAGAGGCATCTGAAAAAATGCTGGAGATACTTAATCAGCAGTATTATGTGAACAAGATCCCTTATGGGCTGCCTTACGGAACGAAGTTTGCGAGCAAATCGGGTGACACGGACGACCAGTCGCACGATGCGGCGATAGTGTTTTCTCCCAATGCGGACTACATACTTGTGATAATGAGCGAGGAAAAAGGCAATGCACGCAACCATTCACAGTATTTTATAGAGTTATCATCAATGGTTTTTTCGTATATAAATCCGGGCGTGCAAACTCCGGTACCACAATAAGCTCTCGGGCAGGTGCTGCCGGGAGCTTATTTTTTTGCGGTAAGGCTCAAAAGGGAATTAAAAAAATCACAACAAAAAGTATACTATATATTAACAATTGTTATCGACTTAAACGGCAGAATATGTTATAATATAAAGGATATTTTCGGTAACTGTATCATCGGGTATCGGAGCAATCGGATGAACACAAAAGTAATAATAAAAGCATATAGAAAAGGAGCTGAGGAAAGTGACTTCATCAAGGAACAACAAGTATCCCGCAAAGCGCATCACAGCGTGCTTGCTTGCTGCGGCAATGCTGATGACGGGCACGGGAACAGGCATAACGAAAGGAATGAGCGTCAGCGCTGCGCAAAGCAGTGAGCTTATCAGTATGGCGGACAGCTATGCTGCACAGACGTTCAGCAGCCTGCCTTTTGGCGAGCTTATGCAGGAAGTGATAAACGAGGCCGACAAGGGTACGCCTGATATGAAGGCTATGGCTGCAAAGCTATCGAAAATGGCTGATGAGCTGAAGCAGAACTACGTCAGCGTCAGCAGCGTTATAGAAAAGCTGGATTCGGAAAGTGACTTCGTAAGGACTTTTATCAGGCTGAGCGAAAAGGCACAGGTCCTGACAGAAAAGTACACCTCGCAGGAGTTCGCCGGGCTTACAGCGGACGAAAAGGCTGTTGAAACAGCTTATGGGCTTTTGGAGCATGGCAGCTTTGAGGAGGATATACACAAGTTAGCGCAGGCAGCAGCAGGCAAAAACGGCAGCAGCCCGTTTGAAGAGCTTTATGAGGCTGCGCAGAAGGAGTGTATGTTCAGCGGCGAGGCACTGGAGCAGATACAGGGAGCAGCACAGGGAATACTTTCGCACTATGTTTTCCTGTATGCGCATTATATGGTCATGCTGGACGAGAGCGCACAGGCGGCTTCGCTGAGCGAGCAGGCAGTTGATGCGCTGAGCGAGGGCATAAGGGAAAAGTATGATGAGATAAAGGATATTATCAACAAGGCGGACGCACAGGCAAATGCGGACGATCAGATGAACAGCCTTTTGTTCGTGCTGCGAAATTATTCAGAGGTAATGGGAACGGACAGGAACATTTACATAAACAAGGGCGAGGACTTCAAGATAATCAAAAAGACCGACCACGTTGTTTATGAACACACACGCTACACGACAGACAGGGATATAAGCGCACTGTTCTCGCAGAACACGCTTTCGGCTGATGAGCAGAAAAAAATAGCACAGTACTGTGCTGAAAAATATTCCTTCCGCACGCTGCTGGATACCTTTGAAAAGGACGGGATAACGCTTCCCGTATCCTCTTATCTGGTCACCGGCAACATTAAAAGCACCAGCACGCCAAACGACAACGGCGGTTATGACAGATATTACAGCTATGACGGAGTTCTTACGACAGACACTCAGATAGCTGATGCATCGCACGATATTGCGGTCTACAAGAGCAGCAGCACAGCACCGTCATACGAGCTGCTTATCCCGGGCAGCGCACTTATCCTGCAAAAGGACAACGACAGCGCTGTATGGAAGTGGGAAAAGCAAACGGATGAGAACAATGATTTTGCCGAGGCAGGATACAAGGCTACCGCTTATTTCAACGACGGCAGCGAGGAGGCCGAGGTAAGCGTTGAGAAAAAGGTATCAAAGAGCTGCATGAGCGATGATGCGAACATTTACACCGCAACGGTAACTCACGCAGGAAAGACTTACACGGCGCAAAAGAGCGATTATCTCGGAACTCACCCGGGGCACAAGGCTGTAAAGAACAGCGAGAAGATAGGCTTTGATACGGGTAAAGTTCCGCAGTCGGTGACATGGAGATGCAGCGAGTGTTCAAAGCTGTTTCTTGATAAGGAATGCACAAGGGAGATAACTCCTGCGCAGGTAAGCGACATTAGGATAGAAAAAACGGGCAGCAGGATAGACACGGTACTGATAGATACATTCAGCATCACAGGCGTGAACCGCCCGACAGATGTGAAGAATATCGTTATCCCGGGAGTTATTTCCGATAAGGGAACGAGCTGTGAGCAGATAGACACGATAACCGGCGGCGCACTTGATGACGTTGGCGACATCGAATCGGTATTCATCCCTGCGTGCATATCGTTTGTCGGTGCAAGGGCACTTCCGCAGAGGGCGCTGACGGTAACTATTGCCGACGGCACAAAGCTGACGGCTGAAAACATCGGTGACAAGGCTTTCGGTGTTGGCTCAACGATAAAGGTCTCGCACAGCATCGACAGCTCGGTAGCTGATTATCTGCGCAGCAATCAGGGATACACGGTAGTTTATACCGATGAGCATACACCGGGTGAATTCTCGTGGGAGTGGAGCGAGGACCTGACGAGCGCAAATGTAAAATATAAATGTGCGCACTGCGGCAGCGAGCTTGAGGCAAACGCTGAGGTCACAAGCAGTGAGCAGGGCGAAAACACCGTGTACACGGCAAAGGCAGTCATTGGCGGAAAGGAATACACCGACAGCGTGACAAGGACTCCCGAGAGCGTTGATGAAGCAAGAGACCGCTACGGTCTGATGCTCAGCGACAGCATAGATATGCGAATAGATATGGACATTACCGCTCATGTCGGAACGAGCTTTACCGACAGAGCAAGGATAGTTTTCACCTATCCCGACCCCGACAGCGAGCAGCATAAGACAAAGAGCGAAACTGTTGCACTTAAAAATGCAAAGCTGAACAACGGCGTGTTCACAAAGGTTATAACCGGCTCGTTCGCACAGATGGGCGACAGCGTTACGGTAAAGATATATGATAACAGCGGCAATCTTGTTGTTTTCGCAAACGGTGAAACTAAAAAGCAGATGAGTGCGGCGCAGTATTGTAACAGGATAATAAGTAATGCGGCTTCTTATGATGATAAGACTGTTGCACTTGCACAGGCTGCGCTTGATTACGGCAAGGCTGCAAAGGAGCACTTTTGCTATGAGGGCGAGGAGATAAAGGGCGCAAAGGAAGCTGTTATACCGCAGCAGGGCGAACTTACAGACACCACTCAGTTCAAGGCAGGCACATACATAAAGAGCCTTGGGGAAACGACCTTCAGAGCGATCTCTCAGACAGAGCTGCGTTTTTATACTCCAAGCATCGCAGGCGGGCTCAAGGTCATGAGCGCAAAGATGTCAGCAAGCGGAGAGGACCTTGCACCGTACTGCTCGATAGTCAAGTCCGGCAGCGGCTACTGCATAAGGGTAACATCACTTTATGCAACAGACCTCAGCGACAGGATAACGCTTGTCATCTCCGACGGTACGACGATAACATCGGGCGTGGGAGCTTATGCGGCACAGGTGATCAATTCGCAGAGCAGCAACAGCGAAAAGCTGCTGGCAGCTGCACTTTACAGATACGCACAGGCTGCAAAAGCATACGCAGCATAACACTTTTTGAAAAACTGATCAGGAGCGGATAAAATGAAAAAGACTATAAAACGCAGACTCGCTGCCTTTTCACTGGCTGCGGTCATGGCTGTCGGAAATGCGGCAGTTTCCACGGGCGGCTTTACAGCTATGGCGGCACAGGGCGCTTACCGCCCGATAACGAGCTGGGAAGAGCTCGGTGAGCTTATGCAGCAGGGCGGAAACGGCAGGCTTCAGGGAAACATAAAGGCTGCGGCAGGCGACAGTTATCTTACTGTCGGCGCAGGAAAAACCGTTTCGCTGGACCTTAACGGCTTCAGGCTGGACAGAGGACTTGGAAAGGGAAGCGACAGCAGCGGATATGTTATAAGCAACCTTGGTGCGCTGGTGATAGAGGACAGCGGCGAGAATGCAACAGGTGTGATAACAGGCGGCTGCGCAGGCGCTATTTCCAACAAGGGCGACCTGACGATAGACGGAGGTTCGGTGCAGGATAATAACGGCGGCAACGGCGGCGCTATAACCAGCATCGGCGGAAGCGTTACGATAAACGCAGGAGAGATAAGTGGAAACAGGGCACAGCTTGGCGGTGCGATATATGCAAAGTCGGCAAGGGTAATGCTCAACGGCGGCGAGATAACAAGCAATGCCGCTTCCGCACAGGGCGGTGCGCTTTACGCAGTGGACTGCGATGTGCGTGTTAACGAGGGAAGCATAGAATACAACGTTGCTGATACGGGAGCAGGCATTTATGCTGCAGGAAGCAGCAGCTCGTATCTGCTTTTCAGGGGCGGAACAGTAGCAAACAACAGCGCACTGAAAAACGGCGGCGGTATCTGCGTTAAGGCAGCGGGAAACAGCTTTTCTGCTGAGATAACAGGCGGAAAGATCAACAGCAATACCGCACAGCAAAAGGGCGCAGGCGTTTATGCCGACGGCTGTGAGCTTTCACTTTCGGGCAGTTTGATAAGCGGCAACAAGGCTGCGCAGGCAGCAGGCGTTTACTGCTCGGGCGATATTAAGGTGAACGATTCACCGATAGTATGGGATAACATTGACACGAACGATAAGCAAAGCAATATCTGCGCAGGCGGAAAGCTGATAACAGGCACGCTTTTTGAGGGCGCAAAGCTGGGCATTTACGCTGAGGATATGAGCGCTTTCACACAGGGATACACTGCAAATAACAGCAAGCAGCCGAGTGAGTTCTTTGTCAGCGATAAGGGACTGCACGTTGTGCTTTCGGGCGATGAGGCAGCCTTTGAGGGACACGTTTTCGGCGGTGCTCCAAAGTGGGAATGGTCACAGGATCACAAGAGCGCAAAGGCATATTTTTCGTGTGCAAAGTGCAGCGAAACGCTTGCGTGCGAGGCTGAAATAAAGATGTCGCAGGCAGACGGAAAGATAACCTACACGGCGTCCGTGGTTTTCAGCGGTGCGACATTTACAGACACTAAGGTGCTTGGTGCACCGGTCGACAAATACTCGGTAACGGTCGGCTCGGATATAAAGATGAATATCTGGCTTGATGCTGAGAGCAGGTTCGGAAACAGCTTCAGCGACAATGCAAAGGCAGTCGTTACCTGCATGGATGCTCAGTCGCAGACTCCCAGACTGATAAGAAAGGTCTTTCCGCTGAAAGAGGCTGTTCTTGAGGACGGTGCGGTGAAGATAACGGTGGACGTTTCGTTTGCGCAGATAGCTGACAGGATAAAGGTAGAGCTTTACGGCAACGACGGCAATGCAGTGACTTTCAAAAACGGCAGCACAAAGCTCGATATCTCTGTGGAAGACTTCTGCGGTGAGCTGATAAGAGATGAGAAGACATACGGCAAGGAATACGCAGATGCGGCAAAGGCGATAGTCAACTACGGCAAGGCAGCGCAGGATCATTTCGGCTGGAAGGGTGCAGCTGTTACAACAGCAAGTGAAGTCAAGACTGCCGATTGGAGCAAGATAGCTTCGCAGATGAGATTTACTGCGGGAACAAAGCTGGGCTCGGTATATTCGCTTAATTTCAGGGCACTTAGCAGCACCGAGCTGAGCGTTACATTCAGCGGCGATGCAAGCGGCGTGAGCGTTACATCTGCAAGGATAGGCGGCGGAAATGTTACGAGCAATATGATACTTGAAAAGTGCGGCAGCCGTTGGAAGCTGCGCATAAAGGGGCTTACAGCAAACGCTCTTGATGAGCCTGTGAACCTTGTGTTCTCAGACGGCACAAAGCTCAGCCTGAGCACCTATGATTATATCAGAGAGATACTGAAGAACTCGGTCGATGATACCTCGAAAAAGCTGGTGAGCGCACTGTATTATTATTCGCAGGCAGCTTCGGCGGTATGAAATAACGGGAGGTAAAAGGACACGATGAAACTTAAAAAACGTTTTACAGCACTTGTAACCGCTGCGGTGATGGCAGCTTCAGCTTTTTCAATATGCGTAGGTGCGCAGGAAAGAGATGCATTCGAGGGTGAGGAGTACCGCATGGTGTACTCAACTCGAATATACGGCAGCACGAGGTTCGATACGGCTATGCAGATAGCACAGCGTTACATGGAGGACTCGGGAAAGGAAAAGCTGCAGTGCGTTATAGTTGCCTCGGGCATGGCATTTCCCGATGCGCTGAGTGCGACTTATCTTGCAAAGGTAAAGGGTGCGCCGATACTTATTACTCAAAGCTCGGCTGATAAGCAGGTAGCTGATTTTATCAGGGAAAACTCCGCTGAGGATGCAACAGTCTATATCGTTGGCGGAACGGGTGCGGTCAGTGCTGAAATGGAATCGCTGCTGAGCGGACTCAACGTTAAAAGGCTAGCAGGCGCAGACAGATTCACTACCAATCTTGAGGTGCTCAAGGAAACGGGCGTTAAAAACGGAAAATTCATTATTGCCAATGCGATGAACTACCCCGATGCGCTTTCAGCTTCGGCTGTGGGACTGCCGATAATGCTCGTTTCGGGCAACTCGCTTACTGCGGAGCAGAAAAAATTCGTTGCCTCGCTTGACAGAAAGGGCGAGAACTGGGAGGTAGTCCCCAAAAGACCTAACGAAACAGAGATACTGCCGGTGCTTGATGCCGATGCAGATGCAGTTATAATCGGCGGAACAGGTGCTGTCAGCAGTGCGATGGAATCTTCGCTCAAGTATGAATTCAACAGTGTCAAGCGTCTTGGCGGAAAGGACCGCTATGAAACATCGGTAAAGGTCGCACAGGAGTTTTTTGCTGCGCCGACTACGATAGCTGTCGCTTACGGATTGAATTACCCCGACGGACTTTGCGGAGGAGTGCTTGCCAATTACTACGGCTGTCCGCTGATATTTGCGGCAGGCGCCGACTATGCGGCTGCAAAGGATTACGCTAAAAAGTCGGGCACGAAATACACGGTAACTTTCGGAGGACCTGCACTTATCCCCGACGAGTCGCTTGCAGGGATAGTTGGCTGATAAAGCCGGATAGAATAATAAATACCGCTTGGTGAGAATTCATCAGGCGGTTTTTGTTGACGAAAAATGTCGGGTATGGTATAATATAAAAAAGCTGCGCAGGCAGCGGAGAGAATGTAAGGAGAGGAGCGTTTAAAAGTGAAAAAAGCAGCGCTGAAGCATTTTCTTACTGTACTTGCGGTGACGTTTGCCGCATTCATCATGGCGGTGAATTATAAAACGTTCGTTTCAACGGGCGGACTTTACCCGGGCGGAGCATCGGGAATGACGATACTTATACTTCGTCTTTTCAAGTCGGCATTCGGGCTTGATGTTCCTTTCACGGTGGTGAACGTTGCGCTCAATGCGATACCGGTATACATAGGCTTCAAATTTATCGGGCGGAACTTTACGCTTTATTCCTGCCTGATGATAATACTAACGAGCTTGTTCACCGACCTTATCCCCGAATATGCGGTAACAGAGGATATTCTGCTCATTTCGGTGTTCGGCGGAATAATCAACGGTGCGGCTATCTCGATATGTCTTAATGTCGGGGCAACGTCGGGAGGAACTGATTTTATTTCGATATTCCTTTCGGAAAAGCGTGGTATGGATTCGTTCAACCTGATACTTGGGTTCAACGCATTTATCCTTTGCATAGCAGGCATCATTTTCGGCTGGGACAAGGCTTTGTATTCGATAATCTTCCAGTTTGCAAGCACGATGATACTGCGTATGCTTTATAAGAAATTCCGTCAGAGCACGCTGTTTATCGTTACAGTGAAGCCTGCGGAGGTATGTGATGCGATTTACGATGTGAGCACGCACGGTGCTACGATACTTGAAGGCGAAGGCTCTTTCGGGCACTGCGAGCGAAACGTGGTCTACTCGGTCGTTTCGGCAGCGCAGTCCAAAAAGGTGATAAAGGCGGTGAACGAGGTCGATCCCGCTGCATTCATCAATGAGGTGAAAACGGCAAAGATACTGGGCAATTTCTTTCAGCCCAAGGAACACTGACAACAACAAAGGTCACACTGATTTAATAGCGTGTGACCTTGTTTTTTTATTTATTGGCTTTGCGGCTTTTGCTGTTTCCCCTGTGTGAAAAGGAATACCCCGAGCACAGCGGTAAATCCTGCTGCGGCAAAAACGCTGAACCGTTCGGGTATGCCGAAATACTGCTTTGGTAATGCGCCTGTGCCGACTGCACCTGCAAACATCAGCGCAAGGCAAATGCCTGCGCAAACGGCGAGCCATTTGTACTTTTTATCCTTAACGCCGCCTATGATAATGAGCGTGAGCGATGCGATGGACAGCAGAACTACTATCGGAGTTACAACATAGATATGCATCTTATCACGGGCGCTTCCGCCGTTGCCGCTTTGCGAGAGCGGAAACATTTTATACCCTATGCCCGATATCCACGACATCAGCGAGAACAGCCATATACCAAGCCGCAGCGGCTTGTTGAGCCTGCCCTGGATATACACGCTGACAAGTGTGACGCAGCTGACTGTGCACAGGTCATAGACTGCGCTGAGCTGCTGCCAGAGCAGGCGTGAGGGTGAAGTCTCAGCGCTGAGGTCGCTGACAGCCTGCGACAGTGAGCTGTAACCGGGGTAGGCAAGCGGCGCAAAGATAACGGCAGCGGTGTAGGACAATAATGCTGCGACACCGAGCAGACCGAGCTTGTTTATGAGCGGCATTTTATTATTCATTTTCGGCACCTCCCAAAGCAATGCAGAACCAGCGGATATATGAACGTATCTGCTCGTCGGAAAAATCCTCTCCGCAAAGCATTTTATCATACTGATGTTCTGTCATGGCGTGTATGGTCATCGCAAACGAGACAGCTGCTGTGTCTATGTCATCGGCTGTGAGCAGCTTGTGGGCGCAAAGCGCATAAAACAGCGCTTTGGTCGCATTTATCATTTTGTTGGTTTCCTCGCACATAATGGCAGCAGCGGCAGGATCGACAGCACGCTGAGAATAAAGGAACTTGTAAAAAGTGAACATATCCTTTTGCGTGCACATTTTAACGTAGCTGCTCACTGCGGAATAAAGCACCTGATAGGCGCTTTTTGCATTTGCGATCAGGCTGATATCCATATCTGACTGCGGCAGCACCTTTTTGGAATTCTCCCTCAGGTATTCATACAATGCTGCTATCAGCGCACTTTTGGACTTGAAATGATTATACAGCGAAGGCTTTTTTATCCCTGCCTTAGCGGCTATCTGCTCAAGCGAAACGCTGCCGAGCCCTTTTTCTGCCGCAAGCTCGATAGCTGCGAGCATAATTTCTTCCTTTTTATCCATACTGTCACCTCTGTAAGCCGGGTATCATCAATCAAACTAACGTCTGGTAGTAATTATACTACCAATCGGTAGTTTTGTCAAGGGGTACAGAACAAAAAACAGGTACACCGATATCGTGCAAATCTATTGCAAACATAGATCGCAACTGAAAGGTCTGCTCAAACTTTAAAGACCTGCCAAAGACAAAACAGGTTTTTCGTGTCCCAAAGTAACCGTATAAACACAATGCCCCGAAGCACTTTGAAGCACTTCGGGGCAAAAATCCTATATGGGTATCTGTATTACAGGCACGCTTTGTTTTTGAACTCCTTTTGCTTAATCTCTGTTGGAGGTGATAAGCTCGCCGTTGAGCACAAAGGAATACCTTCCTGTGTAGACATTCAGCTTGTCCTCACTCATATAATCGCTGACATCAAGCGAAGACTCCAGCTTGATATCCGTATCCGCATTGTTCAGGAACACATCTATTCCGCCCGAAAGTCCGCCGAATGCAAGCGACTGATCCGAGCCTACTCTCATTCTCAGTCCTGCTCTTGCAACAGTCAGCTTTGTATCGCCGTCAATAGCAGCAATAGCCGAGGTCCTTACGCCTCGTATATTAAACACCGTACTTGCATCGTGCAGATCGACATCAGCATTAGTTCCTGCGATAGTTCCAATGCCGACAAGCTCATTGCCTGTCATGAACGCTTTGAGAGAGGTCATTGAGATGACGACTTTGCAGCTGTTGACGATAGAGCCGATAGCAACGCCCTTTGAAAGCGTCATATCAGTATTGAGATCACAGGTGCGGATATCAAGGTCGGCATCGCCGTAGAGCGCACCTATGCCAAGACCTGTATCGCCCGAAAGATTGAGTTTGTACTGTCCTGCACGGATATTTATCTTTCCGCCGTCGCCCGAACCGATAGCTACCCCCTTCTGACCGTGAGCATTTACAGTGATACAGCCGTCCTGGCGGAAATTCAGCTCACCGTGAACCAGACCGATACCGTTTCCTATTCCGTAGTACTCGGCTGAATCAAGATCAATGGTAAGGTTGCCGTCGCCCAGCACTGTGAGCCTTGAGCTTTCGGGGACATGGATGCCGCCCATATGAAGATCGCTGTCGCCTACGAGATTTATGGTAACATCGCACTCATCTGCAATATCGATGCATGGCCTGTTTTTAATGTTGGAAAGGCGCACGTTTTCAAGCGTTATGCTGCCGCTGAAGCCCTTTGGAGTTTCGATATGCACATTTGTATCAAGCAGCGGACTTCCGATAACGGTGACATCGGCGCTGCCGGACTTACCGATGAACAGGCAGCGGATATCGTCCTTAACGAGTCTGTCAAGGCGCACACGCTCTGTAACATCAGCGGTGTAGATCTGCTGATCTCTGCCGTCATCACGTTCACGCCGCCAGTGGCGGATCTGCCGTTTGATATCATCGGAAATGCTTTCGATAGGCTCTGAGGCAGGCCGTGCGGTATAGTACCCCTGAATAAGATCTGCGCCGAGCAATATTACCTCACGCAGCTCGTCAGCGGTCTCAACACCTTCGGCAAGGGCAAGGATATTGTTTTCGTGGCAGAACTCGATTATCTCCCTGACAAAATGCCGCTTTTTAGGGCTGTCCTGAAGGTCACTGAGCAGTGAACGGTCAATTTTGACATAGTTAGGCATATACCGCAGCAGGTTGGTCACATTGGAATAGCCTGTGCCGTAGTCATCGATAGCGATCGGGATACCGAGGTTGTTATAGCGCTCCTTGAGTGCATTCAGCTCATCGTCATCAGGCTCCGCCTGTTCGGTAAGCTCAACGACCACTGTGTCGCTGTGCTTCATCAGCAGCTCGCCGATACGCCTTGTATCCTCCAGAGAGAGCTTGGTCTTGGGGATACTGTTTATAAATACCTTGTGTCCGTGAAAACGCTCTTTGTCAGCATCCACCATTTCAAGCACGTTTATAAAAGTAGCACGCTCTATATCGCTCAGCCTGCCCGTAAGCTCGGCATATTTGAGGATATGGTATGGCTTGTGGCATAGCTCGCTGCGTGGCCGCATAAGCGCTTCGTAAGAATATATCTCACTGTCAATGGTGCTGACGATAGGCTGGAACTTATAATCAAAGCGGTTCTCGCTGATAACGAGCTGTGTTTCCTCCAGCTCGGCACGCTCCGCCTTTGACAGTGCAGCGAGTCTTCTGCTTCGTGAGGCATCTGCGCCGCCTGTTTTAAGGCATAATATCTCCCTGCCCAGCTCTTCACCGTCAGCGATCAGCTGCAAAAGGTCGGGGTCGTCACCGATATGTCTTCTGCATTCATCGGCAAGCTGAGTAAGCGCTTCATCCGTTGCGGTATGCAGCACGTCACCGAGATATCTATGTAAAATGTGTAGGTCTTCGTTCATAAAATCATTCCTGTAAACAAATCTCCGACAATACTCTATACAGTAAATATTACCATAAAAATGCCTGTTTGTCAACGTTTTTTGTGCAAAGAACCACCCTTACAGTGTAATTTCTGCAAGGGTGAGAGGATATTGGTAATTACTGTTTATCGGACATTACCTTGACCATAACGGCTTTCTGAGCATGGAGCCTGTTTTCAGCCTCCTCAAATATCTCGTTTGCGTGGGCTTCAAATACTTTTTCGGTTATTTCCTCCTCACGATGAGCGGGCAGGCAATGCTGCACCATAGCGTCTGCTTTAGCGGCAGCCATTATCTCATCATTGATCTGGTAGCCCTTGAAAGCGAGCTTGCGCTTTTCTGTTTCAGCCTCCTCGCCCATAGATGTCCAAACATCAGTGAACAGCACATCTGCGTCCTTAGCGGCTTCAAGCGGAACATTGGTCATTGAGAACATATCTGCATACTGCTTTGTGAACTCAAGCACTTGCGGATCAGGATGATAATCATCGGGGCAGGCGATGCTTACTTTCATTCCGACTTTAAGACCGCCGACGATAAGTGAATTTGCCATATTGTTTCCGTCGCCGATATAGCACATTTTCAGTCCCTCAAAGCGTCCCTTGAACTCTCTGATAGTCATAAGGTCGGCAAGCACCTGGCAGGGATGACAGAAGTCGGTAAGACCGTTGATAACGGGGATAGAGCCGAAGTTTGCAAGGTCCTCGACCTCTTTCTGCTCAAAGGTACGGATCATGATTCCGTCAAGGTAACGTGAGAGCACTCTTGCAGTATCCTGAACCGGCTCGCCTCTGCCTATCTGCAGGTCACGGTTGGAAAGGAAAAGTGCCTGACCGCCGAGCTGGTACATTCCCGTTTCAAAGGAAACTCTTGTACGGGTAGATGATTTCTGAAAGATCATTCCCAGTGTTTTGCCTTTCAGTATCTTGTGCTCGATGCCGTTTTTGTTCTCATATTTGAGCTGGTCGGCAAGGTTGAGGATATCAATTATCTCCTCTTTTGAAAGGTCGAGTAATTTGAGTAAATGCTTCATTTTATTTTCCTCCTTAAAGTATACTTATTTTTCAAGTACCTCTTTGACTATCTTCATTCCGCTGATTATATTCTCATCGCTTATATTCAGCGGCGGCAGAAAACGCAGCTTTTCCTTTGCGGTGAGTATCAGCAAGCCTTTTTCTGCGCACTGTGCAAGTACGTCTGCTGCCTTTTTGGTTTTAAGGCGAACGCCGATCATAAGTCCAAGACCGTCAACACCCTCGACCTCGTCTATTTCCGAAAGCAGCTTTCTGAAAAGCTCGCCTTTGCGGTTTATCTCACTTATGAACTCAGGATCGCTCACCTTGTTCAGAACAACATTTCCTCCTGCGCAGGCAAGTGGGTTTCCGCCAAAGGTTGAGCCGTGAGTGCTTTTGGTAAGCACATCGCAGCAGGTCTCATCTGCAAGGCAGGCACCTACCGGAACGCCGCCTGCAAGGCCTTTTGCAAGGGTGGTTATATTCGGCTTTACGCCAAACAGCTTTGATGTGAGCACTGCGCCCGTTCTTCCGACACCCGTTTGTACCTCATCGGCAATGGTGAGTATATCTTTTTCAGCGCACTGTTCAAAAATAGCGTCAACAAATTCCTTTGTCAGCGGGCAAACGCCGCCCTCGCCCTGAACGAACTCAAACATCACAGCGCAGACTTTGCCCTTATTCTCGGCGAGTTTTGCTTTAAGGTCATCTATATTGTTTGCCTCAACGTTGACAAAGCCCTCGAGGAAAGGAAAGAAGTAGTTGTGGAAAACATCCTGTCCCGTTGCCGAAAGGGTAGCCAGCGTTCTTCCGTGAAAGCTGTTCACAAGGGTGATGATGATGTTCCTGTTTGCATCCTTGCCGTACTTATCAAAGCTGTATTTTCTTGCGAGCTTTATTGCGCACTCGTTAGCCTCAGCGCCCGAATTGCCGAAGAACACTTTGTTATAGCCTGTCGTTTCGCAGAGCTTTGCCGCAAAGTCCGCCTGTACCTTTGTGTAAAAATAATTTGAGGTGTGCTGAATGCTTCTTGCCTGTGCGCAGATCGCATCAGCCCAGTCGCTGTCGCAGTAGCCAAGGCTGTTGGTTCCTATGCCCGAGCCGAAATCAATGTACTGCTTTCCGTCCTCATCAGTGGCAGTCTGCTTGCTGCCTTTGTCAAGCACGATGTCCAGCCTTCCGTAAGTGGGCATAACGTGCTGATTGAATTTTTCTATCGTATTCATTTTTACTTCCCCCATTCAAAGTATTGCTTTCAGAAAAATATAAGTATCGTTACTGCTGCGATACACACGCCGTAAACAAGCACCATGAAAAATCTTGCTGCACCTTTTTTTCTTATGCAGGTATCGGTGAGCATCGTTATAAGTGCGATGTAGGCGATGATGAAGTAAAGCATCTCGCTCAGCGGTGTAAACCGTGACACCACACCGACTGTAAGCGCTGCCAGCAGGCAGCAGACGGTTATGATGCTGGTTATTTTCAGGGCGGTCTTTTTGCTTTTATCGTCCATAGTGTTATTTTATCAGATGAACTGGGTACCGATACCCTCGTTGGTGAGCAGCTCGATAAGTATCGAGTGCGGTATCCTGCCGTCGATGATAGATGTCTTTCTGACGCCTCGTCTGACTGCCTCCACGCAGCAGTCTATCTTGGGTATCATTCCGCCGCTGATGATGCCTTTATTCTTGAGATAAGGCACTTCGCTGACATTAACGGTAGGTATCAGGGTAGAATCATCGTCCTTGTCCTCAAGCAGACCTACGATATCGGTCATAAGTATAAGGTTCTCTGCACGCAGGCAGGCAGCAATGCGTGAAGCTGCGGTATCTGCGTTGATGTTATAGCTTTGTCCGTCCTCGCCGATGCCGACAGTTGAGATTATCGGCACATAGCCGTTGTTGAGAGCATCTATTATCGGCTTGGTGGTTATCTTTTTGATATCGCCGACATAGCCAAGGTCGACCTCACCTGTGAGCTTCTGCGCAACTATCATCTGTCCGTCGCAGCCGCAAAGTCCGAGAGCTTTTCCGCCGTGCATCTGCAGTGCGCTGACAAGCTCTTTGTTGACCTTTCCGCAAAGGACCATTTTAACGATGTCTATTGTTTCTTCATCGGTATAGCGAAGCCCGCCGATGAACTTGCTTTCCTTGCCGACTCTTTTGAGCATTGCGTTTATCTCAGGTCCTCCGCCGTGAACGAGAACGACCTTTATGCCGACCATGCTCAGCAGCACGATATCGTTCATAACGGCATCTTTAAGCTCGTTGTTGGTCATTGCATTTCCGCCGTACTTAACTACAACGATCTTATCGTGATATTTCTGGATATAGGGCAGGGCATCTATAAGCACCTGCGAACGCATATTGTTTTTAAGCTCCATTTTACTTTACTCCTCACTGTCTTTATAATCATCGTCAACGGCAAGCAGGGCATCCATAGTCAGCTGGTCGGGCAGTTCAAGCTCGTCCATATCAGAGCTTACGTGCTGCTTATGCAGCCCCTCGGTGTAGTCGGTAACGATAGTCCTTTGA
>OCTX012282543.1_pt1 | contig 22037 bp, 15 predicted proteins | sample 1539691 | NCBI WGS metagenome assembly OCTX01 (sample SAMN02144231, study PRJEB22623) | gut metagenome | biome: sheep rumen | host: Ovis aries | place: New Zealand
GGTGAGTGCGTTTCCTTTCAGGAATCCCTGTGAGATCTGTGCGTTCCAAATCAACTCGTTGGTGTTCATCGAACTGTCGTTGTATCCTCTACGGCTCTGGTTATGCAAGTCGGTAGAGAGACTGGTACCCCAAGGAGCAAAGATGTTGATGGTACCACCATAAGAGAACTGCCAGGTATCGAGGTCGCTCTGGCTCTGCAGTTCGTTGCGGGCATGAGTATAGTTGACAGAACCGTCGATGGCAAGCTCGAACCAATCCTTGCGGTAACTACCCTGCAGACGTTCCATGATCATGGTGTTACGTGTCGTGTTCTTCTGATCAACTAAGTAACCCACGTTGTTACTGTGATTCAACATGGTGAAGGTATTCACGTTCCATACACCGACGCTGTCGATGGAGGTGTTGAACATCAAGCCCATACTGGCGTTCCAGTTTCCATTGATATTCTCAGGACGGGAGGTCTGTCCACCAGTCGTGGTATCATAGTACACCCTGTTCGCGATGGAGTTACGGGTATTGCTATAGTTACCGAACACCATGATAGAGCGCATATGGCTCTGCATGTATGTATTGTAGAACAACTGGAGACTGTTAGTGAACGAGGGCTTCAGTCCCGGGTTACCCTTCGTGATGCTCAGCGGGTTGCTGTCGTCGGTGATATCGAGCAGGTCGCTCATCTGCGGCTGTGAGGTAGATCCCCGATAGGTCAACTGGAGCTGAGTGAGGTCATTAGGACGATAACGGAAGTCAATGGTCGGTGATACGTTGAACACGTTGCGTGCAGTATCCGTATGGATCTTCTGGTAGTCCTGGATGAACTTCGAGCGCTGCGGCTGGAGCATCACACCGGCATTCAACTGGTAGGTGTCACGGATTCTGCGGAACATCAAGTTGAACTCATGGATATAGTTCTTATACTCAGAGAAACGGCTCAGTCCCAGATTATAGTAGTCGGCGCTGAACGGATCGGCCACATGCGAGAGGTAGTTGTTAAAGCCACCATAGACAGGGGCCATAGAACCGCTATAGAAGCCGGGCACCAAACTGTAGTCGTAGGTGGATCGGTCGCTCTTGTTGTAGCTATAACTGTATTGGTAGCTGAACTGGAGGTAGGTGCGGTCAGCAATTGGCTCACTGTAGGTGAGTTGTCCTGAATAGCTCCAGTTCTTTGTCGGAGTCAGGTTATAGCGGTTGGTATAATAAGTAGAGTCACCTGATGCCACCTTATACTGATGGAGAATTACCTCAGAGAGTGAGAGGTTCTTACTTTCCTGATCACCATAGTTGGCGTTACCCACAAATGTAATATTGCGTCCACGGTTGTTCAGACGACGGTTAATCTGCAACATCGCACTGGCGGACGTGTTGTTGTTCGTACCCAGTGAACTGCTTTCCTGATGGTTCACAATCAAGTTATCGGCTGCCAGCTGTTCGATAGAGGCCTGTGAGAAAGGATCGGCCACATACTGATAGGGATCTTTGTTGAAGGTGAGCGAACTGCCCTCACTGGTATTGTCACTCTTAGTGATTCTCAGCGTGGGTCGGAACATGACATTCCACATCTCATCAGGCTTCCACTCCAAACGCATCTGGAAGTTATAGTTGTCGGAGCGGTTATAGCTCTGACTCAGTCTGTTGGAGAACATACTGGTACCGAAGTTCTCAGTAGTGCTCTTCGACCACGTATCGCCATCGTTGTGGTTCCAACGCAGACTGGCATCCAGTTCCAGCTTCTCGTCGTTGGTGGCGAAGTTGTAGTTCAAACCACCCATCTTATTTGAGGTAAGACCGTTGCGGCCACCCCATCGGCCACCGCCACCACCACCTGGGAATCCCATGTTATTGGTGTTGTTGGCGTTGAACATACCGGTGAGTCGCATATTACTGTTCTGATAAGAAGCCATCAGTCGCTCAGCATAACGGTTCTTTGTTCCAATACCGAGATCGGCATTGCCGAAGAAGCCCTTGTTCATACCTGGCTTGATACCGAAGTCGAGCACGGTCTCTTCGTTACCATCCTGGATACCCGTCACACGGGCCATGTCGCTCTGCTGATCATAGGCACGGATATTATTGATAATAGAAGTAGGCAGGTTCTTCAAGGCCGTCTCGGTATCACCCGTCATGAACTCCTTACCATCCACGAGGATCTTCCTCACCTGCTTACCGTTAATGGTAATCTTTCCATCGTCATCAATCTGGGCGCCAGGCAGTTTCTTCACCAGTTCCTCCACCACGCTACCCTCTGGGGTACGATAAGCTGCGGCATTATAGATAAAGGTGTCTTTCTTCACTGTCACCTTCGCTGCTTGTCCTGTCACAGTGGTCCCTTTCAGCATGATAGCATCGGCGCCGAAGACGATCTCACCTAATGCCACATCCTTACCTTCTTTCACAGTGACATCCTTGGTGAGCGGTTTATAGCCCACACTGGTCATTTTTAAGATATACTTGCCGTCTGCAGGAGCCTCCAAACTGAAATGACCCTCCTCATCGGAGAGCGTTCCCACGACGAACGTGCTATCGGTCTTGAGCAGCTGAACAGTCACCTGCATCACTCCCTCTTGCGTATCACGGTCGGTGATTTCGCCCGTTATCCTACTCTGGGCGTTAGCGATTGCTGATATCGTCATCAGCAGCATGAGTAAAAACGATTTTTTCATTTTTCTTTGTGTGAATGTTTTGCTTGTTTTGACGAATCAAAGAATCATTGGTTTAATCAGAAAGACGGAAAAAAGCAAATAAATTTGTTTTTTTGCTTACTTTCCTTTAATTTTGCACCCGAAACGTTCGATTACTCTTTGGATCAAAGAGCTTTCGGCGATATGACAAAAAACGAATCTTTAATTACGTGAGTATGGAGCAGAGAGTGATATTTTCCAAGAACTTACAAGAGGAGCTGACCATGGCCATAGCAGAGTGTCATCATGACAAGATCTTTGTCTTGACTGATGAGACCACTGCCGTCTGCTGCTGGCCCATCATCCAATCGTACCTTTGTTTAAAAAACGCACGTCTGATCACCATTCCTGCCACCGATAGCCATAAGGACCTTGACAGTCTGGCACAGGTGTGGACAGCCTTAGGGAAGGGTGGTGCCACCCGACACTCCTTACTCATTAACTTAGGAGGCGGAATGGTTACCGACTTAGGAGGCTTTGCGGCCTCTACCTTCAAACGTGGCATCAACTTCATCAACATCCCCACTACCCTGCTCGCCATGGTCGATGCCAGTGTGGGTGGTAAGACTGGTATCAACTACAACGGTCTGAAGAACGAGATCGGCGTCTTCAACGAGTCAAGATTCGTCATCCTCGATACCTGTTTCCTCCGCACTCTCGATACAGAGAACCTACTCTCCGGCTATGCCGAGATGCTCAAGCACAGTCTGATTGCCAACGAGAAGATGTGGGCAGAGCATCTGAACTTTAGTATGGAAAAAGATATGGAGAGTGATGAGTTCGCGATCCTACTCAGACAAAGCGTGGAACTGAAAGAGCGTATCGTCACAGAAGATCCCAAGGAGAAGGGTATCCGCAAGGCACTGAACGTGGGACACACCATCGGACATGCCTTCGAATCGTTCTCCATTCAGACCCATCGTCCCATCCTTCACGGCTACGCTGTGGCCTACGGTATCATCTGTGAGCTATATCTATCTGTGGTGAAGACAGGATTCCCCACCGACAAGATGCGACAGACTGTAAGATTCATCCGTGAGCACTATGGATCCTTCCCTATTACATGCGATGATTATGACACGCTGATCGAGCTGATGACTCACGACAAGAAGAATACGTCGGGAATCATTAACTTCACTTTGTTAGGCGGCATCGGTGATATCCGTATCAACCAAAGCGCCACGAAGGAAGAGATCAAGGAAGCTCTGGACTTCTACCGCGAGTCATAAGGCAGCAATGAGTTTCTCCACCAATCGGGGAAGAGCATAGTTGTCGAGGGATGTTTCGGATATCCACTGATAACCTGATGGCAGTTCTGGTTGCTGTTCGGGCTCCCAAAGATACAAATCGGCCAACAGAACACGATGGGTAAGCACATGTTTTACTCCTTTCTGTACCAGACGACAGTTGTCATCCGACAGCTGTCCAGGATATCGTGCTGCCCAGTCGGCAAACGACTCCTGTGGCTGCTCCACCAGACAAGGTTCCCACAGTCCTTGCCAGATATCACCCGCCTCCCGACGGTGAATGGCCGTCTGTCCTTTACACCTTATATATATATAGGTAAGGCACCGCGTCTGGATTTTCAAGGTACGCTGTTTTACAGGCAGCATATCAACCCTTCCTGAACGCAAGGCCTCACAGGTATCGGTCAGCGGACAGAGCAGACAACGTGGCGACTGCGGTGTACACTGGATAGCACCGAAATCCATCATAGCCTGATTGAATGCAGAGGCATGGTCGTGCGGTAGCAACTCCTGGGCCAATGCTGTGAACACCTTCTTTCCTTGTGTGGTATTGATGGGCGTATCGATGCCGAAATGACGGGCAAGTACACGATAGACATTCCCATCCACCACAGCAGCTGGCAGGTTAAAAGCAATGGATCCGATGGCTGCAGCTGTATAGTCTCCCACACCTTTCAGTGCCTTGATACCCTCCAAAGTAACAGGAAAACGTCCTGCCGCCACCACCTGTTTGGCAGCAGCATGCAGATTACGCGCCCTGCTGTAGTATCCCAGTCCCTGCCACAGCCTCAACACCTCATCCTCGGTAGCCTCAGCCAAAGACTCCACGGTAGGGAACCGATGCATGAAGCGTTCCCAATAGGCCTGGCCCTGCTGGATACGTGTCTGCTGAAGAATCACCTCACTCAGCCAGATGGCATAGGGATCGGTGGTATGGCGCCAAGGCAAATCGCGCCGGTTCTCTTGGAACCAGCGCAATATGGCCGTGGTAAAGGGATGGTTACTCATCTCTCATCCTTCATCTTTCATCTTTCATCTCTCATCTCTCATCTATCATCTATCATCTCTTAAATCATCCCCAGTTTACCCACGAAATACAGCATGGAGTATCCGATGAGCATGCTGATGATACCCACGATGATACCGATCTTCACCATGTCTTTCTGCTGAACCAGATTGGTAGAGAAAGCCAAGGCGTTGGGGGGTGTACTGACAGGTAGGATCATCGCACTGGAAGCAGCTACGGCTACACCTATCAACACCGTGGGTGTACCACCGATAGCATCAAGCTTATCACCCATGGCCGTACATACCACGGCGAGGATGGGCATCAGCAAGGCTGCAGTGGCCGAATTACTGATGAAGTTAGACAACAGATAGCAGATCAGACCTGATAGGATAAGAATTGCGATGGGAGAGAAATCGCCGAAAGGAATACTCTCCACGGCATTCTCAGCCAAGCCCGAGGCATTCAGGCCATAGCCTAAGGCAAAACCACCGGCAACCATCCACAGCACACTCCAGTTAATCTCTTCCAAGTCATATTTAGTAATGACACCTGTCATGGCAAACACCACAAAGGGAATCAGTGCCACAGTATAGCTGTTGATACCTGTCAGTGAATCCGTGAGCCAGAGCAGGACGGTAACACAAAATGTCACGATAACGATCCAGGAATTCCTGCCTTTCTTCATTCCACCTTCAATCTCCAGCTCTACCGTCTTCTGAGTAAAGGGATAGATACGTTTCAGCAGAATCCAGCTGATAAACAGGAGGATTGCCACCAACGGCAGCATGAAGAGCATCCACTGACCGAAGCCCAATCCCATGTTCATGCCTTCAGGATCATTCAGATATTTTAAAGCAATGGTATTCGGCGGCGTACCAATAGGCGTACCCATACCACCGAGGTTGGCGGCTACAGGTATCGATAATGCCAGCGCGATACGACCTTTCCCCTCAGGTGGAAGTTGTTTGAAAACCGGTGTCAGGAAGGTAAGCATCATGGCTGCTGTGGCAGTGTTCGACACAAACATCGAGAACAAACCGGTAATCAGGATGAAACCCAGTAGCACGTTTTCGCTCTTCCTACCAAAAGGTTTCAGCAGCACCTTGGCCAACTGGGCATCCAAACCCGTCTTGCCTGCTGCAATAGCCAGTACGAAACCACCGATGAACAGCATTATCACCGGATCAGCAAAGCAGGCCATGATATTCTTATATGGCAGCGGATCGCCTAAGTTGTCACCCGTCATCATAAAGTTAATTCCACTATTCGACGTGAAAAGGAGCATCATGACGATGATACCTACCGAGGTAGCCCACGATGAAACAACCTCCAGTACCCACATCAGGGTGGCAAAGGCAAAAATAGCGATGATACGCTGCTGGATGACCGTAAGGTTATGAATGCCGAAGACCTCCGACGGAGCATTCCAAAGGAGCAGTGTTACGATGGCCACAAAGATGGCCTTGAAAAACTTTTTGGTAACTGTGTCTGGATGATACTTGTGTGCATGGCGAGCTTGATGATACGCCTCAACAAGATGAAATCCGTGAAAACTTTTAAACATGTCTGTCTGCTAAAAATGATTAATGTATGATTGATAATTGAAGAATCTGCCCAAGATCATCAAAATCAGCGGCAAAGGTACAAATTATCTCTGATACACAAAAGCAAAAACAGTCTTTTTCCACCTCTTTTTCCATCATGATCTACCACAAAAATAACCTGCGGTCAGCTTTTGTAAAGTCGGCTTAGCAGAACAGGATGTTAACGTACACGGTTCACCATCCGCTCTGCTTCAGCACGAGCTGGTTTTCCCGTTTCGGTCATAGGAAGTCGAGGCACAGCTATCACCTGTCGGGGATGCCAATAGGCAGGAAGAGAGGAGAAGCTACGGGAAAAGACATCCTCTGAAAAAAGAACAGAGGGCGAATGTCCATCGAGAATTGTGGTTTCAGCAACAGAAGGATCCTCGATCAAAAGCACAACGATTTCTCCAAACTTCTGGTCTTTCTTCTTGGTAATCATAAAAGGCATGGAGAGAACGGGTCTGAGCATCTGTTCCACTTCCTCCATCTGAATCTTGATGCCACCGGAACAGATTACATTGTCCTTCCTGCCGATGATTCGAAATTGCTGATATCCATCCTTCTCCTCCAACAAAGCGATGTCATGGGTGACCAACTGATCCTGACATACTTGGGGAGCATCAATCACCAAGCACTGGTCTGTATCTAACGAGACTTGCACCCCAGGGAAAGGCAAATAACTATCACTGGCAGTCTCGCCGCTCAGTCGTCGCAGAGCGATATGTGAGAGCGTCTCTGTCATTCCATAGGTACTCCACACGGCATTGGGGAAGAGTTTCAGTTCCTGTGCCATCGCCTCATCGATGGAGCCTCCACCGATAATCAAATGACGGATATGTTTCAATCGCTCCCGTTCCTCGGAAACATGGAGAGAGTTATACACCTGCATGGGAACCATGGCTGCGAAAGAGATCTGTGAGCTGAATGAGTTTAAAGGATGTCCCGAGGGAGGGACAACCACCAACCGCAATCCTCGCTCAATGGTCCGCACCATCATCATCTTTCCCGCGATATAGTCGAGTGACATGCAAAGCAAGGCCGTATCGCCCTGCTTCAGACCGAGAAAATCGCAAGTGATACGTGCCGAGGCCAACATACGTTTCTTTTCCACCCATAGGGGTTTGGGGTGTCCCGTGGAGCCACTAGTATGTACCAGTAACAGATCGTTACCATTGTACCACTCTTCCAGGAACTGGCTCACAGCCTCTTTGCACTGCCTGACCTCCTCTGCTGTACCGCAATAAACAATATCATGCACTTTCATCACGAATGCAAAGGTACAAACATTTGCGAATAAGCCCAAAGATTCGGGAGGTCATATACCAAACAATCTGGAGAAACCCGTCATGGTGAAAATCTTCAACACCTCACCTTGCACATTCTTGAGTTCCAGATTCCCGCCCTTGGCCGCACTCTCCTTCTTGAGTTTCAGAAGACCACGGAGTGCCAAGCTACAGATGTATTCAAGAGCGGTGAAGTCGAGGACGATGGTCTTGTCGGCATTCTCTTCCAGGACTTTAATATCATCCAAGAATTGCGTGGCTACATTGGTGTCGAGCCAACCTGACAGCGTTCCTACATAACTGCCGTTTTGTTCTTTGATTTCAATATTCATCACTTTATGGATTTAATGGGGTTAATGGATAAATCATGTTCACTATGAAGATGTTGGCTACTAAGATGATGAGATTCATCAGCAGACCGATACGCATGAAATCACTGAAACGGTAACCTCCAGGACCATACACAAGCATGTGGGTGGGTGAGCCAATGGGCGTGGCAAAGCTACTGCTTACACTGACCATCAGGGCGATGAGGAAAGGATAAGGCTCGTATCCCAACTTCTCTGCCGCCTCATACATGATGGGGAAGAACATAGCACCTGCAGCAGTATTCGAGATAAACTCCGTGATGAATGTTCCCACGAAACAGACGGCAGCCATAACCACTATGGGATTCGTGCCACAGACATCAAGGATACCGAAAGCCAGTCGTTCGGCTATGCCTGTCTTCTGGATCGCAATTCCCAGTACCACACTTCCCGCAAACACCATCAGGATTTCCCAGTTGATGGCTTTCATGGCCTGGTCAACATTACAGCACCGGAACAGCAACATCGCAATGGCTGCCAGGAAGGCACATTGCAGCAGTGGGATCACATTCAAGGCAGAGAGCACAACCATGGCAATCATGATGGTGGTAGATACCAATGTCTTCTTACCAATATTCGGCACCTGTTCAGAATCGAAGAACTGTAACTGTGAGGACAGGCGCTCCGTGTGGATATTCACCCGTGGCGGACACTCGAAGAGGAGGGTATCACCCGCTTGGAGCACCACCTTTCGCGGTGACTCGTTGATGCGCTTGCCCCGGCGTGCCACAGCCACAAGAATCATGTTATTGTCTTTCTCGAAGGTACTGTCTCCAATAGCAGTATTGATCAGACTACTGCCGAAGGTTACATATGCTGTACGCAACTGACGGTTCTTGTCCATCTCATCCATGGTGAACACATGATGATCGGCATTTACAAAGCCATGGCTCTTCTTCAAGTCGAGGATCTCATCAATCTGTCCGGCAAAGACCAGACGGTCACCTCCCATTATCATCTCGTCAGCAGCCACGGGCGAGATCACCTCATCGTAGTGAATAATCTCTATCAGTGTACCACCAGAGAACTGGTTAAGACCAGCCTCCTCAATAGTCTGTGCCACATGGGGATTGTCTGTCGGAACCAATAGTTCAACGGTATAATCGGATGTTGACTCAAAAGCCGACTCGGGAGCTTTCCGGTCTGGCAGTAATCGGCGCAGGGCAATGATGGAAAGCACCCCGATGAAAAGACAGAACAATCCCGGTAACGTGGTGGTGAGCACATTCATCGCCACACCTGTTTTCTCTGCATAGAGCCCGGAGATGATCAGGTTCGGCGGTGTACCAATCAGCGTACATACACCACCCATGCCAGAGGCATAGCTCAGCGGTATCAACAGCTTGGAAGGAGAGATATTCAGTTTCTTCGACCACATCTTGACGATACCCACGAAGAGGGCTACCACGGTGGTATTACTGAGAAACGAGCTCAAGGCGGCTACAGGGAGCATCAATCGAACCACAGCCTTTGAATAGCTTTTCGGCTGTCCTAACAGCTTCTTCACAATCCATTGCAGCACTCCGGTATGGGTAAGTCCCGCCACCACAACGAAGAGTACGCCGATGATGACTACTGAAGTACTGCTGAATCCCGAGAATGCCTCCTTGGCATCGAGGACTCCTGTGACAAACAGGATGGAAATGGCGCCGAGGAACACCAGATCGGCCCGAATCTTTGTGAACAACAAGACGGTAAACATCGAGAGAACCGTAACGATAGTAATCCACGCGTATAGGTTAAAACCCCAGAAAACGATCGATTCCATAGACTTTGGTTTTTAGTTATGAATAATATGTTTTGTTAGTGTCACAATATTGTATCCGTCTTCAGTACGTTGGTAAGAGAAGTCGTCCATAATGGATCTGATCAGGAAGATTCCCAAACCGCCTATAGGACGATCCCCCAATTCTGAACGAACATCCGCCTCACCATGCTTCGTCGGATCGAAAGGAACACCGCTGTCTTTAATAACCAAGCGCAGCAAGTCTTCGTTCATCTCTGCAGTGATATCAATATGACCGCGGCTACCTTTTTGATAAGCATAGTTGATGACATTAGCCACCCATTCCTCAAGAGCCAGATTCAATGATTTCCCCAGCTCATCATCAATACCGTATTCTCGACAGACAGAGAAGAAGAAACTCTTCACCCGACTGATCTCAGTCATCTCGTTCTTCAACAAAATATGATTAGGTGCAGAGACAGAGTGATGCTGGATACCGTCTGTTCCATGCCGTAGGAAAAGCAGCGTGATATCATCGCATTGCTCTGTGCCGTCACCAAAAATAGCCACATGATGGTTCAGGTAATCTACAATCTCCTGGGCACTGGCATCACGTTTGATCTCCAGATCGTAAAGCATTCTGGCTTCGCCAAACAAACGCCTGCTGCCGTTTCGGGACACATACGTCGCTTCCGTCAGGCCATCGGTATAGAGCAGCAAGGATGTTCCCAAGGGGAAGTCCATCTGCTGGTCCTCATAGTGGTATCGGTCTTCAACACCCACTGGCAGGTTTACCTCCACATCCAACAAGCGGCAGTCGCCATTGACAGGCAGCAACACGGGGGCATTATGGGCAGCGTTACAGTAATTCAAGTGATGGGTCTTCATGTCAAGGACACCCACGAAGAGGGTCACGAAAACGAAGGAATCATTGGTGGAGGCAATGGCATGATTCATCTCGCGGACAATGTTCGCAGCACTCTGATAGTTACCGGCGAGGTTTCGGAACAAGGTTCGTGTGACAGCCATATAGAGGGATGCGGGTACCCCTTTCCCTGCTACGTCACCGATGATGAAAGAAAGCTGGTCACCTTCGATGATGAAATCATATAGGTCACCTCCCACCTCCTTAGCAGGAACCATGGAGGCGTACAAGTCAAGGTCGTGCCGTTGGGGGAAGGTGGTAGGAATCATTCCCATCTGGATATCATGGGCAATCAAAAGCTCACTCAGCAAACGTTCCTTACTGGCCGTAGTGATCTGTAAGTCCTTAATATACTGTTTCAGGGATGTCTGCATATACTCGAAAGAATCTCTCAGCTGCAGCAGCTCATCCTCAGAATGTATTTCCGGCAATGGGGTGTCCAGGTTCCCACCGGCAATATTTCTGGCAGATTGGGCAAACAAATGGAGGGGGGCTACCATCCGGTATATGGTATAAGTACTAAAAAGGAATAGTGCCAGCAACCCCACAATAAAATAGACGACACCATAGAGCAGAATAGGCCCATAGGTGGATAGGATATCCACACGAGAGCAAACCAGCGCCACAAACAACCGACAATCCTGAACGGGTTCATGGAGGAGGAGAGAGAGGTCACTCCCTTTAAAGATCTCCTCCATTCCCGCTGTATTGCTCACCACAGCAGTCATGATCTCCTTCTTCTGGGCAAGGGGAAGAGTCAGAATGGTGTCATTACTCGTAAAAAGCAATTCCCCAGAATCATCCGCCATCAGCGTAAAAGAGTCCTTGTATGGCTGTACAGTCTCAAGGATACGGATAAATTCCTGTGTGGTCAGCGTATCTCTTTTCACCAAAGCCTCAGCATTCGCTAAGCGCATCTGCATGACCGCATCGTGAAGCTGCGCCTTTGCTTTTGAAGCCGTTTTCTCTTTCAACTGTTCCTGCTGGAAGTAGATGATAGAAAGCGTTACAACCAGGAAGACACCTGCCACAATCAGCAGGATGGCAAGACTGAGTCTGGCTGCAAACGACTTGTATAAAGCCAACTCGTACTTAAAATCAAAATTCGGCTCTTCAATCATACAAACTTATAACAAAGCTGCCACCCCAAGGAGGCTGCTCTTCCTTGGGATTTCTTAAGCCCTTGTCTTATTTTCCATCATAGGTTCATCACTCAATGGTCAAAGATAGGCATAAATAAGCAAACACTTGTAAACTTTCTGGAAAAAAAGAGACGAAAGGGGAGTATCTTAACTACTGTTAACTAAAACAACTTTGACTGTAAACCATACCACAACTGATCACCCCGGATTTCCAAGGGCATGTCAATATTGTCGGTAAAGAGCTGACCGGTTCCCAGTCCTTGCGGCATCCTGATTCCCGGACCATACACATGAGCAGTCAAATGGGCAATGGCATTTAAACCGATGTTACTCTCCAAAGCACTAGTGATCCAGGAGCCGATACCTCGCTCCTGAGCCATAGAGATCCATTCTCTCGTACCGACCATTCCTCCGTGAAGTGAGGGTTTTAATATAATGTACGCAGGGGAGATTGTATCGAGAAGTGATGCTTTCTTAACTGGGTCGTTCACACCGATCAATTCCTCATCGAGGGCAATAGGTAGAGGTGAATTCTTGCACAACCGCGCCATATCGCTCCATTGACCTTGACGGATAGGCTGCTCAATAGAATGGATATCGTATTGGGCAAGGCGTTCCAACTTCTCCAATGCCTCAGCTGGTTGGAAGGCACCGTTGGCATCCACACGCAGTTCTATTTGCTCACGACCATAATAGCGGCGGATATGACGTATCAGATCTATTTCACGTTCAAAGTCGATGGCCCCGATTTTCAGTTTAACACATCGGAACCCTGCCTTGAGCTTCTCTTCGATTCGTGAAAGCATCTCGTCGTACGTACCCATCCATACCAATCCGTTAATGGGAATGCCCTCTTCTCCACGGCCAAACGGGGTATCAAAGAGAAGAGAACCTTGTCGGAGATTCAGTAGAGCCGTCTCCAGTCCAAAGAGCATGGAAGGATAGGGGCGCAGGGCTTCGTCATCGATCACACCACGCTGCTCCGTTTCATCACAGAATGTACGTAGAATCTTCCCATAGTCGGGGATATCATCACAACTTAATCTTGGCAAAGGTGCACACTCCCCCACGCCGACAATCTGTTTCTGGGTAACAGGATCTTCCATGATGGCACGTACCAGCCATATTTGTCGTTCGGTATAAACACCCCGGGAGGTTCCTGCAGGTTGTTTGAAATGTAGGGTCCGCTCCTCTATCTCTATCCTCATCGTCTGTTCTGTCATCTCACTAACATCAGTCATCCTAAGGCAGGATCGGATACTGATCGAAATCAGGCTTTCGCTTCTCTAAGAAAGCCCTTCCACCTTCCTGCGCCTCATCAAGATAATAGTAGAGCATAGTGGCATCACCTGCCAGCTCCTGAATACCTGCCTGTCCGTCAAGCTCCGCATTGAGTCCAGCCTTAATCATACGCAGAGCCAAGGGTGAGCGCTGCATCATAATCTCTGCCCATTCCACACAGGTGTCCTCCAGCTGTGCCAGCGGCACCACTTTATTCACCATTCCCATTGCCTCCGCCTCTTGAGCAGTATATTGCTGACAGAGGAACCAGATCTCACGCGCCTTCTTCTGACCAACCATCCGGGCCAGGTAACTGCTACCGAAACCTGCATCGAACGATCCCACTTTCGGTCCTGTCTGTCCGAAGATGGCGTTCTCTGAAGCTATAGTCAGATCGCAGACGACATGGAGCACATGACCACCGCCGATGGCATAACCATTGACCATGGCAATGACAGGTTTCGGCAAACGACGTATCTGCATCTGTACATCAAGCACGCTCAGACGGGGCACCCCTTGCTCATCCACATAACCGCCACGGCCTTTCACATGCATGTCACCTCCACTGCAGAACGCATGCTTCACGTCTTCCAGTCTCTTTCCTTCAGGTACCTCCGACATCGCTCCCGTAAGGAGCACGACACGGATGTCCTGCATCTCACGGCACAAGGCAAAGGCCTGACTCAACTCCAAGGTCGTCCTTGGCGTGAAAGCATTACGGAAGCGTGGTCGGTTAATCGTAATCTTTGCGATATGATGGTACTCTTCGAAGAGGATCTCCTCGAACTTCTTAATCTCTTTCCACTGTCTGTTTGCCATACTCTATTCTTTTCTGCAAAGGTACAAATAAGTGAGAGAAATACAAAATAAATCAATTTATTTTTATTTCCGAACGAAAGTACTTTCGGCGGAGCCAAAGGTACAAGAAATTTGAGTAAGTGAGTAGAAAATAAATGCATTTATTTTCTCGAGTGGAAAGATTTTTCGTACCTTTGCAGATAGAAACCTAAAAGACAATCGCTGCCTATGCTTCAAATCCGTTGCAAAAATAACAATACAACCAAGAGTTTCCCCGAGGGAGCCTCCTTATTGGATGTTTATCAGGCCTTTGCCGATGAGATCAAACTGCCCTACCCTGTAGTATCCGCCAAAGTAAACAACACCTCCCAGGGATTGAAGTTCCGACTCTTTCAAAACCGCGATGTGGAGTTCTTAGATGCCCGTGACGGATCAGGACATCGCGCTTACGTGCGTTCCCTTTGTTTCGTACTGTACAAGGCCACGAGCGATCTCTTCCCAGGAAGTAAGCTGTTTATCGAACACCCGTTGTCACGCGGTTATTATTGTAACTTCAAGAAACAGGAAGCCAGAGGAAAGAAACCGAACGAAAAGACTGCCCTTACTGATAGCGATGTCGCTGCCATCCGTCACCGCATGCAGGAGATTATCGGTCTTGACATGCCGTTCCGCCGCAACGAGGCTACCACCGAGGAGGCCGTTCGTATCTTCTCCGACCGCGGCTTTTCTGATAAGGTGAAGCTGTTGGAAACCAGCGGACAGATCTACTGCGACTACTACACTTTGGGCGACACCGTGGATTTCTTCTACGGTCCGCTGGTACCCTCTGCCGGTTTCCTGAAGGTCTGGGGACTGGAACGATACAACGAAGGACTCCTCCTTCGAGTCCCTGATCAAAACAACCCGCTGCAGTTAGCCCCCAAAGTGGATATGCCCCGTACATTCGAGGTGTTCGCCGAGAAGGTGCGGTGGGACATCATCATGCGCCTTTCAAATGCCGGTGATGTAAACAAGGCGATTCTAAACGGTTATGCCTCGGAACTGATTCAGGTGAGCGAGGCACTGCAGGAGAAGAAGATTGTACAGATTGCCGAGGAGATCAACCGACGCTTCCATGCAGAGAAAGATCCCATACGTATCGTTCTTATCACCGGACCGTCCAGCTCTGGTAAGAGCACCCTCTGCAAGCGACTCTCCATCCAGTTGTTAGCCTGTGGCCTGCGACCTCTCTCCTTCTCAACCGACGACTACTTCGTGAACCGCGTAGATACGCCCAAGCTCCCTAACGGACAATACGACTTCGATAACATCGAGACTGTTGACTATCATCTGCTGGAGGAACACCTCACCCGTCTGATGAAAGGGGAACGCGTGGAGATTCCAGAATACAACTTCGTTACAGGAAAACGGGAATATAATGGAAAGAAGCTGAAACTGTCAAACGACACCGTACTGATCATCGAAGGCATCCACGCACTGAACCCGCTACTCACGGAACAAATCCCCGACACAGCGAAATTCAAGGTTTATGTCTCTGCCCTCACCAGTATATCGTTGGATGATCATAACTGGATACCCACCCGTGATAACCGTTTGTTACGCCGCATCATCCGCGACTACAACAAAGGAGCCTTCACGGCCCGTGAGACCATCAGTCAGTGGAAGAGTGTGTGCGAGGCGGAAGAGCAATGGATCTTCCCCTTTCAGGAGAGTGCCGACGTGATGTTCAACTCCGCCCTGAACATCGAGTTCGCTGTGTTGCGCACCCATGCCGAGCTCATCCTGTCCACAGTCCCCAAGAACTGTCCTGAATATGCGGAAGCCCATCGGTTACTGAAGTTCATCCATTACTTCATTCCCGTGAGCGACAAGGAGATACCCCCTACTAGCATCATGCGTGAGTTCGTGGGAGGATCGAGTTTCAAGTATTAAAAAGTCTTCTCACTTCAGTTCACGGTAATAGTCCCTGAATACACATTCGTCTTGATTGACGTCGGTAAGCACCTCCAACAACAAGGGGCGCTCACCTTCTGAATACAACAGCCACTCAATGCCCTGCTGCAAACTGTCCTCATCAGTGGCTTTTCTGTAACCTACATCGTTCTGACGACAACTTCCCTCAGCAGAGGTGTCATGACTGGCGGCCACCAGATGGTCACGGGCAGGACTCTGTTCCAGGCCCTTCAACATGTTGAAAATGCCACCCTTTCCGTTGTTCAGAAGGAGGATGCGGAGATTTCCATTCAGATTCTGATTCCAAAGGGCGTTTTGGTCGTAGAAGAAACTCAGGTCACCGATGACACAGATGGTAATGGGGTCTGTCTCTACTGTTATAGAATAGCCAGCTGCCACGGAGAGAGAGCCTTCGATACCATTAACCCCACGGTTGCACCATACGTGGTGATGGGCATAAATGTTTGCAAGACGCACTGCCGAAGAGTTTGCATAATGAACTTTGTAGGTCATTCGGTTCATCCCCTGCAGTTCATGTTCAAGACACCTGACAGCCATCATCTGTGAATAGGCAGGTTCATAGCTTTCGGCATGAGAAGCGGCTTGCTGTAACAGACTATTCCATAACGACACATAACGGGTTGTATCGGCTATGGGCACATCTGTCTCTGAAACCTCATCGAGAAAGGATCCTCTCTGACAACAATCATCCAGTTTTCCCAGTAACTCACTGGCTTCGCCTTCCACCAGATAGTCGAGGTGCATGAAGGTGTCCACCAGATTGCCATCGGAGGAAACGCGGATGAAGGTAGCGTCTGAAGCACGGCGCAAGAACTGTTTCAGTCGTTTGCTCACCAGCGTACCACCTATATAGATGACGCAATCGGGGAGAAGGGCTGGATTATCACCATGGGCGTAGAGCACTTCATCGAAATGCACAGGAGAATGATTTCGGCAGAACAGTGACTCATAAAGTACCACGGCATGACGTTGCAAATGCTTAATGTCACCCACCATCCCTCCACTGCTCATCTGCCCAAAAACAATCATCGGACGATGGGCACAGAGAAGACTTGGAAAGACCATGTTGGTAAGCAGCTCCGGACTGTCACCACGGTAGAATTTCAGTATCCTGCGCACCGATGGCAGTTCACTCTCTGTAAACTCAAACAACGGTTCACTAATGGGCACATTGATATGCACGGGTCCGTCACAAACAATCAATGCCTCCTGAACCATTCGCTGACAGTACCACCGCTCTTCTTCATCATGCGGTTCTGGTAGAGACACTGCCTTCCTCACAAAACGTCCCAAGGCATCAGACTGTGGTAAAGTCTGTCCATCCAACTGATCTATCCATTGCTGTGGCCGATCTGCAGAGATCACCACCAAGGGAATATGCTGGTAATAAGCCTCCGCCACAGCAGGTGCCAAATTGAGCAACGCCGTCCCAGAGGTGACACACACTGCAACAGCGCTTAGGGTAGCCTGCGCCATTCCCAAGGCATAGAATCCAGCACTGCGCTCGTCGGTGACAGGGTAGCACTGGATATCCGGACACTCATTGAGGTTATGCACGATAGGCGCATTCCTACTGCCAGGACATACCACAGCATGCTGCACGCCATGAGCCACCAGCAGGGCTGTCAGTATATTGACATTCTCCTTATTACTATACACGTTATCTTTGAACTTTGATCTTTATTGCATACCGAATAGATTCTTCATCGTCTCCAGCTTTGCCTCTGTCTCTTCCCATTCCTGCTCCTCCACACTATCCCGCAGCAGTCCACCACCTGCATAGAGCCGGTAATGGTCTTCGAGAATCTGCATACAACGCAGGGATACATAAAGATGCGTTTCCTCCTCAGGGTTGAACGGTCCTGAGAACCCACTATAGTATCGTCTCGGCTCCGACTCGTTGCGGCGGATGAAGTCAAACGTCAGCTGCTTGGGCAGTCCGCACACAGCAGGTGTGGGGTGCAGGGCGCGGATCAGTTCCCCTATCCTCCTGACATCATCTAACACGAAGTTAAAGTCACTGCGCAGGTGCACTAGGTTGGCCGCCCTTGTGGTATAGGGTCCCTCCTCTTCAATCTGGTGAGAAAAATGTTCCAGGCACTCCATCAGATAGGTCGCCACATAGCGTTGCTCCTGGATATTCTTGATATCCCACTTCACATCTTCACGATAACGCATTGTACCCGCCAGGGCGATGGTACACCACTGCCGACCGCTCCCCTCCAACAAGATCTCCGGGGTGGCCATCAGCCAGAGTCCGCTCAGCGGCGTATAGACCAGTGAGATAAACATCCGGGGATACAATTCGCATGCCCTCTCAAACAACGTCAGCGGCGTCACTTCTTCCCTACGTTCCTCATGGAGACATCGTGACAGCACAATCTTCCTGAACTCTCCATTAATAAGATGGGAATGGAAATTGGAGAAGTCGATGTGGTAACGCTGACGACCTAAGAATGCAGAGAAGGTAGAGGGAGATGATATACTTATTGTTTGCAACCCTCCAAAGACAGATTCTTCTATCTCACTACGATGCTCATACCATGCCCCACGTTCCACTGTCCTCACCTCATTCGGTTCTATCAATAGAATCGGCTGTTCGGTAGTCACAGCGAAAGGGGCCACCACAAAGCCCTTACGTCCGTTCAGTTCGGTAAACGACCTCAAAGACCGGGGTTGTCCTTCATGCTGAATCATCAATACATACGGATGGTCCTGACGGATACCTTCTTCCTTGCCACCTTGTTGGGGGAGTCTGTAGATAGCAAAGCTGCGCATCATTCCTCCTTCCTCGGTGTGATAATATAATTGGTGACATGGACATTTGAGATCAGCTCATTCGCCGAGTTCACGATCTTCACGTCCCAGACATGCAACGCGCGCCCTTTGCTCACCAATTTGGCATGGGCTGTCACTGTATCACCTTCCGATACAGCCTTCACATGGTCACCGCTCACACTGATACCCACGCAGATCTTCCCTGGACAAAGAGCTGTACTACCTACGCCCGCCACATTCTCCGCCAATGCCAAGGAAGCACCGCCACTGAGAAAACCGAAGGGCTGACGGTTCCGCTGATCCACTTGCATCACCGCCATACACGTATCGTCTTCGGGTGTGGAATAGAATTCCATCCCCAAAGCTGTTGAAAGGTTAGGTTCCTTCTCTATAATCTTTTTGATTGCTTCAACGTCCATAATGCTATCGATTGTTGGTGCAAAGATACAGATAAGTGAGAAAAATACAAAATAAAACCAGTTTATTTTTCTCACATCAAATCAGATAACGATCATTTCGGATGATGATCTTCCTGAATCTTTTACTGGGAACCAATACTACAGGAGGAAAAACAGTGAGACACCAATACAGGAAACGATGGCACCGATGATACTCTTCAAGGTAATGGGCTGTTTGAAGAGATAGTATGAAGGAATGAGAATGATGATGGGTGTCATCGCCATGATGGTGCTAGCAATGCCTGCCGCCGTATATTGCACAGCCATCAAGGAGAAGCTCACTCCCAAGAACGGTCCTGTGAACACTGCAATCAGCATGGCTGCCAATCCCTTCTTGTTATGAATAGATGCCTTCAACGTCTTGGAACTATCATGATGGCGCATCATCCAATAGAAAGAGGTGAAGCATACAAATCCTGCCAAACATCGAATCAGATTGGCTCCAAACGGGAGATAGCTCTCCACGGTGGGAAGAATCTCTCCTGGGACATTGGCCGTATAATGGTCAAGACCAATCTTACTCAATACCAGTCCTACACCTTGTCCAAGACCGGCACCGATACCAAATAAGATTCCCTTGGTGGGCAGTTGCAGGGAAAGAGCATGGTGTTCCCCTCGTCCTAAGACCGAGATGGCGATACCAAACAGGGTGACAGCCATGGCCAGTAATGAGTTCCATCCCAAGGTCTGCCCGATCATCAGCCATGCGAAGATAGCCGTGAACATGGGAGCCAAGGTCATGAACAGCTGTCCATACCGTGATCCGATGGTGAGATAACTGTTGAACAGGCACCAGTCACCGAAGAAATAGCCCACCACACCTGATAGCAGCATCCACAACCATGTGGTACTGTTGGCATATACTGGATAAGGACTGCCAAAGACGTACCACATGAGGAGAATGGAGAAAAGCAGGGCTGCAGCCATGCGCCATACATTCATAACGAATACTCCCAGTTGCTTGCTTCCCACCTCACTGGCTAAAGCGGCAACTGTCCATGACATAGCTACTCCCAAGGAAATAATCTCACCCAAATACTGCATCCTTCAATTATGATTTATCTTGATTTGGGGTGCAAAGGTACAAATATAATGTGAAAAGTGAAGAATGAAAAGTGAAATATTTGCTACTGCACCAAACACTTTTACTGAATGCCACAGCTACAGCAAATATTTCACTTTTCATTCTTCACTTCTCCCTCCCTTTGGGAAGGTTGGGGTGGCTCCTTTTACTTAAACTGTACCCAGTCCACACTTGCCGAACCATCCTCGCATGTTACGAAGAGATCGGTTACACCCTTGGGCATTCCTTTTGCCTTCACGTTGATGAGGGCCCACGGGGTACTGCGTTTGATCTTTGCCACGGCAATGGGCTTGGCATCAGCACTGCCTACACGAATCGAAAGCGTTGCTTTGCCATCAGCCTTCACCATCAGGGTGGCCTGACTTCCTACCTTACTGAAGTCCACTTTATTATAGCGCACCCAGCTACCTTTCTGGAAATTCGTTGCCCATCCCTTGAAATAGTTCGTGGTGTCGAGATACTGAATGTCAGCATTCTTGCTGATGGCACTATAGCGGTCAATCTGAATCTTCTGGGTAGCATCTGAAATGCCCACGCCACGCAAGGTGGGTTTCACCTCCTGGATCGTACCATCGGGATTGAAGAACAGGGAGTCGATGCAGACCGAACGGCGCTTGTCATCATTCGGTGAGTATTCATTATGGTGATAGAACAGATACCATTGTCCCTGATAGTTGATGATGCTATGATGGTTAGTCCAGCATCCGTTGGCATGCTCTGCCATGATCAGTCCCTTATATTCGTATGGTCCCATCGGACTCTTACTCATGGCGTATGCCAGAACTTCCGTATTCTCCCTCACATAAGGATATGTCAGGTAGAAGTTTCCGTTGTATTCGAAGGCAAAAGGACCTTCTGCCTGACGACTGGGCAACCCCTGTAAGCAGTTCACACCTACCATCTCCATCTCACGGTTACCCCATCTGACGGTCTCCTTCGGATTGTCTTCGGCAAGTTCCTTCATATTCTCCTTGAGTTTGGCACAACGTCCGTTGCCCCAAAAGATATAGGCATTGCCATCAGAAGCCTGGAGCACACACGGGTCGATGCCATTGATACCTGCGATGGGTTCCGGCTCAGGAATGTACGGTCCTTCGGGCTTGTCAGCAATAGCCACACCGACGGCAAAGCCTCCTCTGCCAGCAGCAGGGGCAGAGGGAAAATAGAAATAATACTTCCCGTTCCTATAGACACAGTCGGGTGCCCACATCGAATAGGAATTCGGTCTCACCCAGGGTACCTTGTTCTGCGTGACGATCATTCCATGGTCAGTCCAGTCGGTCAGATTCTCCGACGAGAAGACATGATAGTCCTCCATGCAGAACCAGTCCTGCCGCTGACCTTGCGGCGGAAGGATGTCGTGTGATGGATACAAATATACTTTTCCATTAAAAACACGGGCTGTGGGGTCGGCATTGTACTGATCATGGATAATAGGATTCTGTGCCGATGCGGATAGTGTGCTCATGAAGAGCAACGCTGCGAATACTTTTTTCATTTTAATATGCAATAATAGTTGATGTTCTGTTTGCAAAGGTACGATAATTCCTGAAAACATACAATATGAGATGTTACATAAGATTTACTTTTTATACCAAAAACGAATGCTTGTTCGGAAATATTTTGTACCTTTGCAGCGTTATATCGATATATCAAAGGAAATATGAACATATTAGAATTAAGCGAGCAGGAGATA
>OCTX012239536.1_pt1 | contig 22011 bp, 18 predicted proteins | sample 1539691 | NCBI WGS metagenome assembly OCTX01 (sample SAMN02144231, study PRJEB22623) | gut metagenome | biome: sheep rumen | host: Ovis aries | place: New Zealand
TCCACGAAAAAAGCACGGCAGACGCCGTGCTTTTTAAGCGGGTATTGGGTTGGTTCGGAATCAGCCGTACAGTACTACGATGTAGTATTTGTCCGTCTCGGGCTCGTAGCTTGCGTATATGTTGCAGCGATATCCATCGATAGTGTCGCCGTCCGCTGTCAGCATATCAGCTGTATATTGGACATTTGCAACTACTTCCTGCTTGAGAAACTCCATGCTGTAGCCGCCGCCATAATATCCGGGATAATAGCCGGAGTTTGACAGGTTCATGGTTTTGTCAATCGTGAAACCGAGACTCTGTGCATAAGCGCGTCCGTGGTCGATTATCACCTGCAAATCGAAGACTTCTTTCAGTTTGTCCTTGTAGTTGTCTCGGTAGCTGTCGCCGCAGCGGGAGCAGGTATGCTCCGTGTAGCCCTGCGAGGTAGTGGTCGGGGCGACGACAGTATCGCGGTAATCATGCCCGAGAGCAGGAGTCTCGTTTTCCCGTTCCGATGCCCCACAGCGGGTGCAGGTATGCGAGGTATAACCGCCCGTCGTACAGGTTGCCGCGACGGTTTCCTCTCGAATGCTGTGACCTAAGGCGTCAGTGTAACTGTCCTTATAGCTGTCGCCGCATGCGCATCGATGCTCCGTATATCCCTTGTCTGTGCAGGTCGGCGCAACGACATCGGCCATATAGCTATGGACATGTGCAGGCTGTGATGGCGCCGGTTCCGTAGGTTTAGGATCAGGCTTGGAGGGTTCCGTTGGCTTTGACGGTTCAGCTGGTTTGGGTGACTCTGACGACGGCTGAGGCGGATCAGTGGCGGCGGGCTCTGATGGTCCGGGTGGGTCAGTCGGCTTTTCCGTGCTGACAGGCTCCAAACTATCAGTAGAGGATGTTGCTGTCTCTGGCGGTTGTGCCTCTGTTTCTGGAACCAACTCCTTTGAGGGCAGTCCCTCGGTATTCCAGACAGTTGCTGTTTCAGACACTGATTCAGTCATGCTGGAAGCTGGGACTTTGGCAGTGCTTGAATCCGAATATGGTTCGGCCGGATGCTGGCAGCTTGCCAGAGTAAACAGCGAAATCACAAGTGCTGTAACGATAACTGTTTTGCGGTGCTTCATTTTTTTATCACCTCGAGTACATCATACCGCGAAACTGTCAAAAGTCTACCCCAAATATCAGAAATACTTTTATTTTTCCGATTTTGGCTTCATTTTGACAGCAAGCTTGTAGATTCGTTCTAATTCTGGCGGGAAAGCTAATCCGAGATCAACGTATACAGTACAGAAACCGTTATCATGCTCGATTACGACCTGCCAGTGAACTTGTAGAGTGTTAAAGAAAGCATTCTTTTTCCACTTCTCCCATCCGTCCGGGCTGTCAAAATGTTGAACTATAGCGGCGTCGATACCGGCACGATGCCAAGCTTCCAATAGCTGCTTTATTTGGGGATAACGCTTATCCCGATAGGAGCGGAATACGGTTTTTTCACTCAGACTTCTCATATTGCAGAAGTCGAGCATCTGGATCGGGAAATCTAAGGAAATGGCAATTTGTTTTTCGCGCGATAGGCACTGTCCAGAGCTTAGATTTTCCTTAAAATAGATAAAAACTCGTTTCATTGATATCTCCTGTGCGGACCTCTTGTCAGCACGAGAGGCTTGTTTTGAAAAGCCCGGTGGCCGGTTGAACGACCACCGGGCTGGATTGATATTTGGTCGTTTTGTATGTTTGCTCCCCATTTGATCTCATCACCCTGGGAGCGGGGCATGCAGCAAGCTGCGGCTGGTTAGTCCGCATCATGGGAGTTTCACCCCCTCGAGGATCTCTCGAGGCCGCCCCATTCTGTGAAGAGTGCAAGGCGGAAGTATCATTATGTGCGCTGCCTGTCGTCGCCCTACGGTTGGAACCGCCAACCGTTTAAAGCAAAACAGTCCTGCTCTGCCAGGGTGTTCTGTTTCTTCGGCTTGCCCCTCATCGGTAAGCAGCAGCGGGAATGTACTCGCTGAAGGTATATGCAATTGCCAAGCTGCAGCAGGGAAATGTCCCTTCACTTATCATCTGAAAATCGGCATTTTTACCCCCTCTTTTTCGAGTTTTTATAGAATTTTTTAATTTTTCTTTCCGCAGCCACAATAGATTTAGAAATTCTCTGCTGTCCAACCGATTCAAGATTCGAAATTTGGGCTTCTGTCAACGCTTTTCCGTGGTAGAGCAGAAGGCGTCGAAACTGACGGTCTGTTAAGATGCTTCGGATCTGCGCTAAATGTGAGATGTCTATTTCTGCCTGTTTCTTATGATCCTCTTCTCGAATAAGAAAATCCTCAACGCTTGGCGCTGAAATTGTAAGTTCAGGCAACGCATCAACTGAAACTGTATTGTTGTTTTCTTCGGTATTCTCCCTATCGCGGAGATGATAGTCCTGGTCGGACCAGTTCTTCCAAAAGAGAAATTCCTCCTCTGTGCTGAAATCGTCCCGCGTCAATCGTTGAGGAGTTCCCGTAACATCCGGACATACAATGGCCTCTGAGTCCATCTTGTTTAGCGCATATACACTTTTGGGATCAAACATGTTGTTACCTCCAATCAGTTTTTTGCAGAAACCAATTGGAAGCGGAGGCCCGCGGCAGGGACATAACAAACAGCAGACGGCGCGTACAGGCATAACCTGAAGCGCTGTCTGCTGACAGGATGTGAAGCGTAATTCAGTTACAAGGCGAAGAATGCAAGCAGAGGAAATAACAGAAAATACGGGAATCCCTGTAACTTATTTGGATTTTTCGCAGTGTATTTCCTCTGTATGTGCATTACATTTCACCTCCAAACTGAAACGTGTTACATTCAATTTGCGGGCCGTGCATTGTAAAATAACAAAGAGGTGAATTGCAATGCACGAGTTTGCTGAATCATTGGCAACAGCGGTTCGCGAAGCCCGGAATCGATTGGGAAAGACTCAATCGGAGTTAAGCGAACTGATTGACGCCTCGCCGAGAACAATCTTGAACATTGAAAACAGAGAAGCCAACCCGAAGCTGCATATCTTATATCCTTTGATTCGGAGCTTGAATATTGATCCGTCAGACATTTTTTACCCTGAACGGGAGGCGTCAGCTTCTGCCAAGAAGGGCTTGCACGCTGAAATTGATCGGCTAAACGAAGAGGAAGCTGCGTTGCTGACAGAAACAATTCACGCACTCATACAAATGGCAAAAACCAGATCCGGGGTATATTTTGGCCCGGAGCAAATGAATGCCGATAAATAGAAAGAGCCCGCCCACCATTGGAAAATGGTGAGCAGGCTCTGCGTCTAAGCGTCTGGCTCTTCGCTCAATGATATCTTGAATTGTAGGACATTTACGACGGTCTCCCGCTTACATCGTGGACAGTACAATGGAAAATCGAGCAGGACAGTGTTTTTGGATACCTTAGTTCGTGTTTTTTGCCCACATATTGGGCATGGAATCCACGTGGCTGCTTCTTCTGTGGTCATATATTTCTCCAGAAGTAACTTATATCCGAATAATAAAGTGACTAATGTAACATGCTGGTTTATACGGATTATGGGCTATGGAATTACTGGAGCGGAAACAGTTCTAGTTTGAACGGTTCTTGTATCGGATCCTCCGTTTTTGGCAGCGTAATATGTAACTCGGCAGTAATAAGAGTATCCAGTAGCGACGGTAAAGCTATAGATATCGCTTGCTTCGAATGTGTTTTGCTCAAGGAATCCATTTGAGACAGTACCATAAATCGTTCTGTACCGTGTTCCGTCTGATTTGTATACGACAATTTTGGAAATACCTATAGTATCCATAATGCCAGTCCCAATAATACTGTAGCTCAACTTAAGCTGACCGTTGCTTGTCCCTTGCGACAGTCCTGTTGAATAACTGATAATGTAGTCACTGGCATAAGTGTTCGCAGAAGCAGGAAACGAAAACAGGCCAATGACCAACACAAAAGCGAGGCAAACTGCGAAGGTTCTATTTTTGATAGTTCTCATTTTTATTCCTCCCCAATCGATAACACAATTGAAATTAACTCTTCTTTGCTAATAGTTCCGTAGATTGAAATTGAGTCGTTTCCATCACTCCAAACTGCAGCCATATTGCTGTTATTCTGGAAAACGTAAAAGGTTTTGTCAAAAACTACAACGGTTTCAACTGCTTCCGTATTTTTCTCAATACACACCGCGTCTCCTGTGCTTGAGCGAGAGATATCAATAATCAGGTACTCGGATTCAAAAGAAAACAATGCATGGATAGAACATCTACTTTCATTGCGCTCTGCTTTCATCTCTGTTATTTCGAAACGATCAGGCAACCAAGACGGCGCGTTTTCTTGAGAAAGGCCCTGAGCAAGTAAGGAGTATTTCAACTGATCAACAGATGAGTTTCTCATTGGATCGGTATTGACACTACCAATAGTCTGTTCGTAGGAAAAAACACTTTCAGTCCAGCGAGCAATTGCACCCAAAACATCAAAACCAGCCGCTTGTGCTGTGAACATCGAACCAACAAGAATGGCTATTGTTGCAGCCGCAACACCTAAACGCCGGAGCCATTTTCTCGAACGCTGAGCAATTTGATTATTGGGAACAACATCCAATGTGTTCTCTACTGACTCAGTTGTTGGTTCAATGGGCTCATTGTAGTTCGCAATAAACTGGCGCAGCCGTTTTTTCATATCTTCTGGCATCTCAGGAGCCTCGCCGCGTCTTTTCGCTTCCTCATACTTGTTTTGTAGTGACTCTCCTAAATCGTTTAGGTAGTCATCAATCATCAGTGCAAATTCGGCTTCATCCGCGTTTTCCTCTAATCGCTTGCGGTATTCATCCATTCTGATCTCCTTCCTTTTTCTTGGGCTTCAAAATCTTTCTCGCAGACGCTCGAGCTCTGCTTGCAATTGATCTAATACTTTCTGTCGTACACCCAAGAGCTTTTGCCACACTTTCCTTAGGCGCACCCTCTATGTATAACTGTTGAAGAACATACCATTCTCGTTCCTGCATCCGAGCACCAAGATCCAAGAGTATAAGATGCGTGTCAGAACCCGGTACAAGTTCCTTCTGAGATTTGATTCTTTCCAACACATCATCGCTGAGTGGAATGATATCGACTTGCTTTTTGCGACGATAATCATCAACACATAGATTATAGATAGTTCTGGCAATATAGACGTTTCTCCGCTTCGTATCGAGGTGGAGAAACTTATCGATGTGCCGCATCGCGTGAAGAAAACTCTCTTGGATTACATCTTCTGCGTCATCAGGACTTGTAAGGAACAGCAAAGCAATGTACTGAAAGTAACCTGAATTAGCGTCAAAGTATTCATCCATTTCTCGACGCTCCGAATCTGTCAGTAATCGCTGGGATTTGTCTTTCTCTGTTTTCATAAGCAATCCTTCTTTTTGTTTACATAGATATAGACTTGTTTTTCCCAAAAACTTTGATTGCAAAAACAGAAATATTAGTAATACTCATATTATTTTATAGTTAATACAAAATAGTAATATTTCTCCTCATAATTTAACAATAATATGAGAAAATAGTATAAAATCATTCTATTCAATAGAAAGGGGAGGGATTTGCTTGAAGGGCTACATATTGCGAAAATTGCGAGAGCAGAAAGGATTAACGCAGGCTGAGCTCGGCAAGCTTATTCATGTGTCGCAAACAGCTATCTCCCACTATGAAACTGGGAAAGGCACTGCTTCCCGAGAAACTGAAAGAGCAATAGCAGACTTATTCCACGTTAGTATCCAATTTCTTAACGGCGAGTCCGAACACCAAGAGCTCGGTGAACAGTTACACGAAGAATATGCTGCTGGTGTTACCCTCTTGCAAATTCTTCAAGATATGGTACAATTACCACGAAAACATAGGGCCTCCCTTGTTGATGTTATTCAATCGTTTGCCGAGTCGGGCAGAAAGAAATAACTTATCTATATAAGGTAAGGTGTTGCGAAAACGTGGAAAATAGAAACAGAAAAAAAGATCTTGAAGAGTTTGGGCTGTTCTTTGAGAAGTATCAAGGTTTACTCTATTCCTTTGCTAAAGAATATCTCGAGAAGATAGAAGATTGCGAGGATTGCATTCAGAGCGTTTTGGCTGAAATTATTAAGCGGCTGGATGTGTTCCTGACGTTTTCTGAACCAAGGCGAGTAGCATATTGTAAAAAAGCAATACAAAATGAAGCAATTGATCAAATAAAAAGGAAGGCCAAACAATCATCAGAAGAACTGAACGACAATATTCCAAGCGATTTAGACATTGCGGATGATTACATCGTCAAAGAGAGAAATGCCGTTTTACAGCAGTGTTTGCGTTCGTTGCGTCCTGAATATCGAAAGGTTATAGAAATGTTCTACTTCTATGGACTTAGTGCTTCAGAAATATCTCTAAAAATGGAACTGTCCGTTGGAACAGTCTGGACCTATCTATCAAGAGCTCGAGCAGAGCTAAAACATCGATTCGAAGAACAGTATAAAGAATAAAACACATGCAATCAAAGCGCCAGTTTCGGCGCTTTTTTATTTTTCCCCTCCAGAATATACTATTGAGGTTTTGCTTGCTTTTTTCATTATTGGAATTTTTATGTTTCATTTTTGCCTTATTTTTCGTTTTATACCGTGGATTGAGGTAAATGCAGCCCAGCAAAGGGCATTTGCCATTGATTCAACTATTATATCGATTTGTAAGGAAGGAAAAAACATGAGAATCAAAAGAATAATTGCGTTGTTTTTGGTAGTTGCGTTAAGCGTGCAGCTTTTCCCTGTCAGCACATTTGCGGACGACAGCACGACGGTTCCACCGACTGAACCCGATCCCGTGGTGTATGTCACCGGCGAGATCGAGGCGCTGCGTACTTCCAACGAAAAGCACTTCCGCCTGTCCGACGGAACATTTGTCGCCGTAGACTACGGGATGCCGGTTCACTATGAAACGCAAACCCGCAGCGGCACACAGTGGAATGAAATAGATAATACACTCCTGCTTGACAGCAAAACCGGTGTATATCGCGTGGAGAACGGCGCGGAAGTCAAAACATTTGCCGCGGAGCTGACCCCGGATGAGCCGCTGTTTTCCTCTTCCTGGGAGAACTACAGTGTGTCTATGTCTTTGCTTCAGCCGAGCTCTGCCGAAAGCATGTCCGCCAAGAATGACAGATCCGCTGAAACCAGGAGCATTTCTGCCGCGTCCGACATGCCGCAGGGGAAGAATAGTTTCATCTCTTCTGATGTTGAAGATCCGATCATCGCGGTTACTCCCGCGCAGGTGATTGATAACGGCGAAGATGACCCGGAAGATAATGAGACATCAAGCATTTCTGAACAGGTCGAACTTCCTAATTATGCTTCTTCTATCCTCTACCCCGACTTTATGCCTGACGTAGATCTTCAGTATGACGCCTATGGTCAGAATATTAAAGAAAGCATCCTGATTAATGCGCCGCAGGAAGATTATAGCTATCGTTTTTTCCTGGAGCTGACGGACCTGATTCCCTCCTTGCAGGATAGCGGAGCTATCGTTCTGTCGAATGAAGACGGAGAAGAGATTTACATGATCCCCGCGCCGTATATGATCGACGATGAAGGCGTCTTTTCTGATGATGTCCATTTTTCTCTTGAAGCGGTAAATGGCGGTTATCTTTTGACTGTTACAGCTAGCGAAGATTGGATCAACGAGGATGATCGAGCTTTCCCGGTTACGATTGACCCTGCCCTGATCCTTATTTCCGGTGGTACGCAGGACGATATTGTCTCGAATTTTGTAAAAGAGCAAAACCCGACCCAACATTGCAACGGCAGCCAGCTCTATATGGGTAATAACGGAGGAAGCGGCAAAAACATGAATGCGTATCTGTATTTTAAGACGCTGCCGACCATTCCCACGAACTGCTCCGTGATTGGAGCGAAGTTTAGCCTCTACAAGATGGGCTATAGCAATGTCGGCCTGCCTAAATTCTACGGGCAGGTCCGCGAAGTGACTGGCAGTAAACCCAGCTCGTACTCCAACTATCCCAGTTGGATTTATGAGATCACCTGGGATACGGCCCCGACCTACAGCGATACGGTAGAGGACTATGCCGAACTATACCCCACGGGAAGCACCGGTATGGATATTACTTGGGATATTTCCAGGCTTGTTTGCAAGTGGTACGATGAAGGCACGGAGAATCGCACGATTGCGATTACACCTTATTCTTTCAATGGGTTTGCCAGCAACCGTTACGCCTGTGCGGCGTTCTATACCTTCACCGGCACGACGCAGCACCGTCCTAAGTTTATTGTGCAGTACCGCAATAACGTCGGCATCGAAACTTATTATTCCTATCAGAATGTGGACGCCGGTCGTGCCGGCACGGGCTACATAGGAGATTATACCTCGCAGCTTACGCTGGCCAATACGATTGTTTCCTCCAGCAGCAATACGATCCCGTTCTCTATCACGGCCTATTACAACTCTGCAAACCGCAATACTTATTTTACGGACAACGAAGCTGCCGGTATTCATTCCGTCAACTATACCGGCATGAGGGTCGGCGCTGGATGGAAGCTTTCGATTCAGGAATCTATCAGACTGATTACAGTATCAACCAATGACGCTCGCCTGGAGTATTACGTTTACAATGACGCTGACGGCAGCGAGCATTATTTCTTGAAATCTGGCTCAAGCGGCTCATATGATGATGAGGACGGCTTGGGCTATAAACTGACTGTCAGCGGCACCACATATACATTGAAAGACCAAAAAGATAACGAAAAGGTTTTTTATAACGGTTACCTGGGGAAGATTCTCGACGCTAACGGGAATGCGATCTACCTGCTGTATAACGGGAAGGAATACAGCGCTTCCAACACACAGTGGCAGCCGCGAAGCAGTACAGCCAACTATGTCAGTAAGATTGTACGCGTGAACGACAACGGTTCCGCTGCCGACGTTGTTACCGAACTGTTCAACTTTACATATTCCGGTGGTTTCCTGAAATACGTCACAAACGCGGAAGGTCTCCAAACAAATCTGGGTTATACAGAGATTAACGGCCTCAAGAGAATGTTCCGCTTCTCCTTTACGGACGGATACCGTGCGGAATATAAGTATTCTTCCGATGGCTCCATGACCAAGGCTTACGACTGCGAGGCAAAAGTCGGCGTCGGTTTCGACTATCATACATTCCTCGGCACAAAATGTGTCCAGAAGGTTCGGGAGTTTGCCGCAAATACGATTGATGGGACGGAAACAGTTGGCAGCCAGTGGCATTTTTGGGTCTATAACAAAGGCCTGAAAGAGTATCGCTTCTATGGCCCTGATCAGACGCCGGAAACTTCAGACGATACGATTGCTCGTTATGTATTCGACCACACCGGCAAGACTGTCACGATTACGAATTACGATTATAATAAGGCCAACATTCTCGGCGTCACCAACACCAGCTATACCTCAAATGAGAACACCAAAACGAAGAATCGTGTCTCCGGTGCTTCTGCAACGGGAAACGTAGCGGTCAACCTTCTGAATAACGCTGGTGTTGAACGTCAGGATGATACCAGTGCCTACGCCTGGACCGTTGCAAAATCTTCTACTGCCGGTATGGCTACAGCCTTCAGGTCTTGTGTGGAAGAAGCAAATCCGGACGTGGCGCCTCACACTGGCGGCTATCTCTTAAAGACCTGGATGAACAACAGCAACGTATCGAACACTTCGGATACATCTTCTGTTGGCATGTATCAAAAGGTCTACCTGACCCAGAACACCACCTATGTTTTCTCCGGCTGGGCAAACACCCGCGCAGTAGAAAACTACGGGTTGCACGGTGGTCTGGTGCTTCAGTTCAGAAACACTTCCGGTTCTGTCCTGGCAGAGAGCGAGCTGCTGGATTTTGCAACGACCAAAGAGATTAACGATGGCTGGTCCCGGCTTGAGGTCTCCTTCCAGCCTACCTCTACCGGCTGGTATCGCGTTTATGCCGTGCAGAAGAACGCTGGCGGCTACGGTGCCTTTGACGATCTTCTTCTTGAAACGAATAAATCCAATACCTCAGTCAGTGGGGCTTCCACGGCGAACCTTGTGCAGCTCGGCAGCTTTGAGCTTTGGAATGGTACAACTGCGGATCGGACACAGGACCCGGCCTATTGGACCTATGACACATCAAAGGCTACTCCCAGCGCAAGCGGAGCCTTGTCTGGATACAGCATGTATATCCTTGGCAAGCCCACGGAGAAGCGCCGTGCGTCTCAGATTATCCCCATCAACAAGCCCTCCGACACGACCTTCGTGCTGACTGCATGGGGCAAGGCCACCTCTGTTCCCGGCTGCGCCTATGCAAACGTCATGAAAGGGGATAACGACGAGAACAAGCGTTTCTTCGGCCTGATTGCAAAGATCAACTATTCCGACAACACCGATCCAGATTACAACTATCTCGTTTTCGACTGTAACTATACCGGCTGGCAGTACGGTTCCGCAACAGTTGCTCCGAAAAAGTCAAATAATATCGTATCGAGTATTGAAATCTCCACAGCGTATGACTATAATATCAACGATGCTCGGTTTGATAATATCTCCCTGGTGGAGGAGCCTGCACAGACTTATACCTATGATGATAACGGCAATCTGAAATCCGTTACCTCCACCGGCAACGGCACTGACAGCTACACCTACAGCGGCGCGGACCTGACAAAGGAAGTAGCGGGCGGTTACGGCACCTATACCTACACCTACGACACCGCTCATAACATGACCTCCGCGGTCAATGGCGACATCAAAATGACCGCCACTTATGACGCTGCCGGTAATGCCAATGGCACAGAGCTGAAGAATAAGTCATCCTCCAACAGCCTGTTTTTGAAAACGTCTTCAACTTTTACAACTGACCTTGATCACACGAAGACGGTAACGGACGCCAACGGCGGCTATACGAGCTACAACTATGATACAATAGGCCGGAATACTTCAAAAACCGTCAAGCAGACGTCCAGCAGCAACGTTACCACCAGCTACGACTACTTTACCGGCAGCGACCGGCAAAGCGCATCCGGCATTGCGAATGTTGCCAAGCTTGCTTATGGTTATACCCGCGGCGGACTCACGGATTTCAGCCGTCACGCACTCTCCGGCAGCAGCCGTCCCTGGCAGCAGTATCACATGGATACTGACGCATGGGGTAATGTGACCTCCATCCTAGTCCGCAGCTCCAACAGCACATCTGATACGGTTCCCACCTCCTGGAGCGCAGCTTTCCCGCTGGCCAGCTATGAGTATGCTGGGAACAATGGTTATCTGAATCAGATGACCTACGGCAACGGCGATTATGAGACCTATGTCTATGACCGCTATGGCCGCACCGACACGGTGAATCACTTTAACGCTGGAAACATGCTGCAATACTCTGAGAGCTTTGTTTATGACGGCAGCGGCAATACCGCAAAGAGCGTGGTAAAAAATGCCTCCGGTGTTGTAATTGCGACGTATCGCTATGAATACGATTCCCTGGGGCGCATGATTCGCAGCAAGCAGTCCGGTTCTTCCGTCACTGGCCTGTCCACGGAGCATCTGTATGACCAGGAGAACCGGCTGACCCAGCAGAGCTACCAGCTCGGCGGGAAGGGATTTGCGGAAACATATAAATATGCGTCCAATGTTGACGGCTCCATGACCGAAATGCAGACCACCAGCGGCAGCAGGCTTACCCTGGCCTATGATACGATCCGCCGTCTGCAAACTCTGACCGCAAAGAACGGAGATTCTACACTATATACAAAGGGATATAGCTATCGCGCGATTACCGGTCAGCAGACTACAACCCAGGTTACTGACGTAACATTTGGAGGCTTCTCTAATGCGCCAACCTTCCATTATACATACAACGCTGATGGAACAATCGCATCTGAACATGAGAACAGCTTTCTTCCGACACTTTATCAATATGACAAACTTGGTCAGTTGACCAGTGCTGATGACCAAGACTGCGATCTGCACTATTCGTACACTTACGATAGCGCAGGCAATATTCTTTCGACATCGGTGCATGGTTATGATCACCATGAAGACGACTATTCCAACACATACAGCTACGGAAATGCACGTTGGTCTGACCTTCTGACCGCCTTCAACGGTCAAAAGATCGCGTATGAGGGCCAAACCTATAACTCTTCGGTAGGCTCGGTCAATGGTGTTGCTATTTCCGGCAATCCGATCAGCTACTACAACGGCAGCCGCTGGACCTTCTCCTGGCAGAACGGGCGGCAGCTTGCCAGCGCCAGCAAATCCGGGACAAGCATCAGCTACACCTATGATCTGAACAGCATCCGCACTTCCAAGACGGTAAATGGCGTCCAGCATTCCTATGTCTATGCATCTGGCAAGCTTCTCCGTGAGACCTACGGCAATACGATCCTGGACTTCTCTTATAGCCTCAACGGAGCCCCCTACTCTTTGACCTATACCAATGGTTCTGATTCTCCTGTCACATACTACTACATCACAAACCTGCAAAACGACGTGATGTATATGGTTGACGCGGACGGTTCTAGAGTCGCAGAGTATAAATATGATCCGTTTGGAAAGGTGATTATCGCTACCGGAAGCATGGGAGAAATCAATCCCATTCGGTATCGCGGATATTATTACGACAGCGAAACTGGTTTCTATTATCTCCAAGCTCGTTATTATGATCCGACAATTTGCCGGTTTGTTAATGCAGACTTTGCTGAGTATACCACCTTGTCTGACGCATCATCATCGAGTTCCAACTTGTTTGCATACTGTCAGAACAACCCTGTTAGCACAGATGACGAAAATGGCGAGTGGCTAAACATAGTCATAGGTGCTTTTGTTGGAGCCGTTGTTGGTGGTGTTTCAGCTGCAATTTCATCGTATAAATCTACAGGTGAAGTTAACTTGGGATCTGTCGTTATTGGTGCAGTTGCTGGAGCAGTTGGCGGTGCAATTAGTGCTACCGGAATGCCAGCTGCTGGACAGGCTATTGCATGTGGACTTGTATCTGCTGGAGCTAATTTTGCTAACCAAACGATTGTGGAAGGAAAAAAACTGAGCGAAGTTGATTATTTAGATGTCATTGTTGACGGTGTTATTTCTGCTGGGTGCTCTGCCATAGGTTCTGCCGTGACGCGAAAAGCATCTGAGGCGGCTAAAAACGTTATAAATAAAGGCGTTAAACGTGTTGTCTCAGGATTAAACCGCTATAATGCTGGCTCTCGGTTCTATAAAGGTGCATTAAAACGCGGAGTTACATTAATTCAACGAGGGGTTTATAGTCTCCACTATGCTCAAGGGAAGGCTTCTGTAATCGGAAGCGTATCTAATTTTGTAGCTTCAACAATAAAAACTATCATAAAACCAACCTAAAATAACGGGGTATTTTGAAATGTGGAAGATTCTATTCTATACGATGGCAGGTTATAAAAATGTAGAAAAGAAATTATGCGTTTTTGAAGAAGATGGATATCGTGTAGATAGGGTTATGCTTAACTATTTTTTTCATTTTAAGAAAGCTCCTCCTAAACGCACATCCTATTTTCTTACCCATCATTTTCTTAAAGAATATGATTTACAATACCTAGAAAAAGAATTGTCGCAAAACTATAATGCAAATCCTGTTTGTTGTAGCTACTCTCGAGTTAACCTGTGGAGAATTTGCTCACAATTTGAAAAAAAGGAACAGTTTGAAGAAGCACGTAGGAAATACTTTATTCATGTGGTAACACAAGAATTAATACTAATTGGCTTCTTTTTGATCTGTTTTATCCTTTCATTCGTTGCATTATACTTCCAAGGTACTACCTGCATTAAATCTCTCTTTTGCAGCATTGGGCTTTTTGTTTCATCCATATGCTTTACATGTAAGATAATTGAAAAGGTTGTCATAAAAAACAATATAGAAAAATGAGAGATAGTTAGTATTTATTGCAATTTTCCACGATCTCAGTCCACAAAAAATCCGGGGTGTTTACCGCAAAAACCTAGTTCTATTGCTCAGGTATTTACGGTAAACACCCCAGATGATTTCTTTCCCGGCCACAAGTGTCAACACGGGAGCATGGGCGTCATGGGGGCCGTGAGCTATGCTTGCGGCCCTTTGATTAAGTAGAGGAACGTCAGCGCCTCGGCGCGGGTGATCGTTCGATGGGGAGAAAAGGTCGTTTGGGAGGTTCCACTGGTGATCTGGTTTGCGGCAGCCCAGGTAACGGATTGATAATAATACTTGCCGCAAGGTACGTCATTAAAGTCGTTGCCGGCTGCATCCTCCGTAGGGCTGCCAACAGCTCGCCACAGAAATGTCAGCGCATGAACTCGGGTACAAAGCGTATCGGGAGAAAAGGTAGTAGCACGTTCCGCTGGCAATGTGCGGATCTGCGATTCAGGAAACGGTTGGGAAGCATTAGCATCAACGTAGTTGAAGCATTTGCTTTGACGTTTCCTTCTGACTTGCCTGTGGATTTTGGCATTTCATAGTTCGATTTGGAATAACACTCATCATCGGGGGATAGCCATCGGGGGCTGTCCCCCTTTTTCTTTAAGGGTATCGGCCATTATCATCATATGCCACATCTTTATCGAACACTTGTGGCACAGGGAATGGCCCAACCGGCTGTTCAGATGGCACGGTGGTATTCAGATCAACAAGAACTACAAGATTCCTGTCTCTATCTTTGACAAGAAAACACTCTACGGCAAAGACCTCACCATCCCAGCCGAGTTTTTCTTTTACGCATGTAATGAACTCAGCCCCAGATAATACCAGCGAGTAGCCTTCGTAAGTTGATTGAGGGACATCAACGGTTTGTTCATCGAGACTCACGTCTATGCTAATTTCGCTCCTCCGTTCATCTGCATCTGTATGGAGCTAAGGCGACACCGCACAACTCGCAAGAATTAAGCGGGCGCAGCCCGAATGAATGATTTGCTGTGGAAAACTTCTCGTTTTCATTTCACGCAGCGCACCGAATCAAGCCGTCAGGCAGGGCCTGTCAGCCAGAATCAGATTCGCCAGCGCGAACATGATATTGAATTTGGCGGTCTGTTTTCGCAGGCCTCGGTATCGGGTCTTCTTGAATTTCAGCAGACCCTTTACAACACCGAAGACGTGCTCCACCTTGCAGCGGACGGACGACTTTGCGTGTTCTCGTTTCTTGGCCTTGTACTGGCCACTTTTGCTCAGTTTCCTGATCTGACTCGGACGACGATTGATCTGGTAACGAATCTTCTTTTCTTTGTTATTTCGGACGATTGCATCTTCCCGCTTTTCAGCGCCGACATAGCCGCTGTCGCCGTTTACGGTTTCTTCCTCTCCGTGCAGCAGCTCCGGCATCATGCTCACATCGTGGACGTTTGCGCCAGTTGCTTTGACTGTACGAACAAGCCAACTGTCCCGGTCTACGCCGATATGTGCCTTGTAGCCGAAGTGCCAGGTGTTGCCCTTTTTCGTCTGGTGGGCGTCCGGATCGCGTTTCTTGTCCTTGTTTTTCGTGGAGGACGGCGCAGAGATAATCGTGGAATCCACAATCGTTCCCTTCTTGAGAATCAATCCGCGCTCCATGAGCATTACAACGACCTGCGTAAAAAGCTGATCCTGCAAACCGTGCTGAATCAGCAGATTGCGGAACGGTACCAGCGTATTGCCGTTGGGTCCCTGATTGCTTGAATCCACCCCGCAGAAGTCAGAAAAGGCACAGCTGTCAATTACTTCTGCTACCGTACCTTCGTCCGACAGATCGTAAAGGTTTCGCAGCATCTAAATGCGGAGCATCAATTCCCTATCGTAGGGTTTGTTGCTGTGCTCTCCTTTGTAATAGAACAGCTGAATGATGGCAATCCACTCCCCCCACGGAATGATGCGGTTGATTTGTTCCAGGAACTCTTTTTTTCGTCCGCACTTGCGCCAGCTCATCGGTGAAGGCGGACAGATTCATTTGGTTGTTCATACGTAGAGTATATCATACTCTGTGATTTTTTGCATCACCGTTTTCTGTGCGGTGTTGCCCTAAATGAATTCTGGCTTGCCGAGGATGTCCAACGCCGTGCTCGGAATACAATGTCACAAAACTATGTCGTATGAATAAACTAAGTTAATAATCTTGTTTCAAAAGTATGGTGATTTTCGTTTAATAAAAGGGTAAGGAAAATGTGTCAAAAATCTATCTCTTACTTGGAAGGAGGAAAGATATGAACGGAGAAACAAGATGCGCCTGCTGTGGAACACCTTGCCAAGGCTTTAAAGGCTCTGACGGAAAAATCTACTGCGCAGACTGTTATAAAAAGAAGTTCGGAAAATGGCCTTGGGAATGAAAGGTAATAACAACCTGTCGTAAACTTGACCCTTGTGTATGTATCTTCTATAGTTGTGTATTGACAAAGAAAGGACATTCATCCATTCAAAAAAAGAAATACGTTCCAGCTTCATCGGAACAGCGATTATTCGAAGGAGGTTGCTATGAAACGTCGCATTATCTCAATTTTATGTTCTGTCCTCATTGTGTTTTCAATGGTTGGAAATCTTCCTGCTTATGCAATATATCAGGAAGATTATTATGTTACTGTAGTAAGATGTAATGTTAGAAGTACAGCCAGTACCAACGGAACAATTCTTGAGACCGTTAATGCAGGGACACTAAAAAAAGACTATGAATGCAACTGTGCTCCAGAAGTTTGGAATTATTGTCCTGCAAGTTGGACTAAGGTATTCCAAGGAAATGGATTTGGATTTATACGAAACGATTTAATCTGTCCATTATTACAGGCTTACTATGTTGGTACTCCGAGCGGAATAAATTTGCGCACTAATCCATACTTGTCTGCAACAATAATTGGTGGGTTGTCTCAAAATACGATAGTTGCAACGCGTACCTTCATGGAAATGCATGACAACATTATTTGGAGTTATGTAGTAGTTATGACGGGGCCTTATGAAGGTGAATATGGGTGGGTGGCATACGATTATCTATCCACCTATGCACATTAGGATATATGCGTTTCTTTTTCTCAAACCAATCGTGCAGGTAGCTTTTTGCCTGCACGATTACTCACTTTCATTCCAAAATTCTTTGTTTATTGTTACCTTTTCCGTTGCCCAAGCGTTAAATATGTGAAATGCCTCTTCAAAGCAGTTTTCACACGAAGGCAGGTGGTGCGATCTTGGATCAACAAATCTATACGGAGGCGGTCAAGCGGAACAGTCAACGGGTGTTTCTGCTGGCACTGTCCTTTACCCGGCAGCGGCAGGACGCGGAGGACGTGATGCAGACCGTATTCCTGAAGCTGTGGAAGCATCCCGTCGAATTCACAGACGAGACCCACATGGACAAATGGCTGACCAAGGTGACGGTCAACGAGAGCCGCAATCTGCTGCGGGCCAGAGCCCGGGAGCCTCTCTCCATTGACGAGCTGGAGGCCCTGGGTACAACAGCCACGGAACCGGTTGAGTTTGATTTGATCTCCGCTGTATTGCGGCTTCCCGAGCCGTTACGCGCCGTCATCCACCTGTATTACTACGAGGATCTGCCGGTTAAGGAGATCGCAAGTCTGCTGAATATCAGTCAGGCGTCGGTCAAAATGCGGCTGGTCCGGGGACGAAAACGCTTGAAATCTGAATTAACGGAGGGCGAAGGATCATGACAAAAGATCAATATCGTGAAGCATTTTCCAAGATTCAGCCTTCCAAAGAGGCTGTCGATCGTTTATTGGAGATCCCGAAAGAACACCCAAAGCGTAGAGTATCGATCCGGCTCGGCGCGCTGATTGCCGTGGCCGCGGTGGTCATCCTGCTGCTGGGCGGTACGGTTTACGCGATCTCCCATTGGTTCCAGCTGACAGACGGAAAGCAAATTGAGGATCCAAAGCAGTTGGAAAGCGGCGAGCCGTCCCGCCCTGCCCCGCAGAACGGGATCAGGCTGGAAGACCAGGGAGAAGGAAACTATATCGGCTTCATCCTGGACGGCTGGAGCTTGTTGGACCGGAAGAACGGCTCAAACAACATCATGCTGAAGGCAGTCACGTCATACCGACAGCCCGATTCTCAGCCTGTGCTGGACGCGGAAACCCTTGCGGCTGCCTATACGCAGTATTTTCCCATTACGCCGGATGACGAGAAGCTCTGCGTTCAGATCCTGGACCGGGACGGTCTGAGCTACCGGGACTACTTTACCCGCTATGAGACGGAACTGGTAAAGGAAGGAACCCTGAATGGCATGGATACCGTCTGGCTCACCATCAAAGAGGCGCCCAATGATTTCGGCAGCCCGGAAGATACGTATCATCTCTTCTGTCACAGCGAGGAGCTGCACTGTACCCTGGTTGTCAGCTCCAACCGTGGCTTCGAGCGCTGCGAGGAGGCCCTATCCCACCTGACTCTGGTGGACTCCGGCGTGCCCCTGAAACGGGAGGCCCTGACGATCTGCGGTCTGCGACTGCCGAAGCTTCCGGAAGGGTTTGAGATCGACTGGGAACACACAGAGCTTCTGGAGGGCAGCCTGCCCGGCTGGGAGCGAAAGGATCCCAACGCGGATCTAAGCGGGGCCTATGCCCTCTTTTCTCTGGTCCGTCCGGCGGACGGGCTGTGGATCCTCCTCAGTGCGGATGCCTCCCACGATGACTATGAACACGTAAGCGGCTATACCCTCAACCGCACCGGGACGCTGAACGGTCACGAGGTCCTTTGGTTTGACAAGTCCGACGGCGTCGTACTGGTTTACCGCTTTGAAGACGGAACCCAGGCCTGCCTCTGCGCCAAAGGCAGCGGCGCGGAGGTCGAAGCGATCCTGGAGGACCTGGCGCTTCACGTGGAACCGGTCCCCATAGACTTGATCAAAGGAGCTCCCCTGGAATTCTTCGGCCTTGCTCAAGGTTGAACTGAATCAAGAATAAAAGAGGAATGATCTATGAAAAAACGATTGATCAAAATGATCGCACTTCTACTGACGCTTTTGCTGCTGTTGAGCGGCTGTGGAAAACCGGAAGATCCATCCAAACCGGAAAACACAGAGAAGCCTGCAAACACTGACGTGCGTGTTACAATGCCAGACGGTACGGAACCTTCCGCTTCGGAACGCCTCGAGTTGCCAAAAGAAGTTCGACTGGACGGAGAGACCTTGCTGGATATCTGTCCGTCTGAAGACGGGTATTTGTTGCTCTCCAGAGGCATAAAAGGCTATCATCTGACATCGCTGGACGAAAACCTGACCGTCGGCGAGACCGTCGATCTTACAGATCGTTCTCCGGAGACCATTCTGGAAGCGGGCGGCCACCGGTGGACTTTGGAGCGTGCGGACAACGGCTATGCCGTGTTTCGCGATGGGGAACTCTGGACAGAGACGGAACGGGAGTCTTTCCAAAATCAGCTTGTATGGGCGGACGACACGCTCTATACGGTTCAGATGCGGGAACTTTGGTGCGGAAAAAACAAGGTTGCAATGCCGAATCTGCCGGGCACGAGCTACGACGTGACCTGCGTGGTGCGCGTCAACGGTCAGACCTATGCGCTGACGGAGGCCTGGACGGATCACAAGCGTTCGGGCCAATGGCTCTGCCCCATCGACGGAAACACCACGCAGCTTAGCATACCGGAAACGGAGTTCCCTATCGTGGCCGAGTATGCCTGCTGGAACGAGCGCGAAACCTGGCTGATTGCCGGCTCCAAACTCTATCGCACCGATGGTCTCAGTGTCATCTTGCTTTGTGATCTGGCCTCGCTGGGAGTGAATATCTCGGAACTGTCGCGGATACTGCCTTTTGAAGATGGATCGTTTCTGGTTTTGCAGCATGACTGCCTGATACGTGTAGATCCGAATCAAAAAACCAGCGGAGAACTGACGATTGGACTGTATTACACAACACATGAGTGTGATGAAGCAATTGCCGCTTTCAACCGAACTGGGACCGGCTGGCGCGTTACACCCAAAATCTTTGAGGATCTGGAAAGCATGAATCTGGCGCTTCTGAATGGGGATTTAGATTTGGTCTGTTCCTCTGATATGGATGTTCTTAAAAACTACGCGGTCAAAGACTTCCTTGTACCCATCGATGAAGCGACTACAGCGCGGGTTCTGCCAAATCTTGTCTCGCTCTGCTTGGTAGACGGCTCATGTGTCTATCTGCCACGGAAGGTCGAACTGGAGTGCAGTAGCATCCCAGCGTCTTACGTCAGCGCAGATGATGTTGCCGATCTGGAGCGACTGATTTACCGGATTGAGGCTGCTTGTCCGGAAACTTTTGAAAACAACTCAAAATCCATCGTGCTGCAGGGCATTCTGACCCAGTGCGGCAGCGGCTGGATCGACTGGGAAACACACAGCGCCAACTATGACAGCGATTCTTTCCGCAAGGCGCTGGAATTCTGCAATCGATTTGAGAACGACGATTACACCGCTTCTATCAACAGCAACGCAAATTATTATGCGGGAAAAGAATGGTTCCGCCTCTCTGAAACTCTATGGATTGGTACCTATCACTACAAGGTCAATGACGACCCAGTTAAGAACACCCATGCGCGCAGGCTTTTTCCCTTTCCTGTGGGAGGATATAACGGTTTTGGGTTAAAAGGGCGCAGCTTCTACGCCATTGTAAATGGTGCCAACACTGTGGGCGGACAGGTTTTTCTAGATTTTCTATTTTCTGATGATCAGTGGTTTGACGAACCGAAAACGCCGGCGGACAGGGGAAATGATTACCCTGCCCAATTGTCCCACATCGATGAGCTATTGCGTCGACAGATTGGAGAGAATCCAAGCAGCGAACTGGAGCAGGATGCCAGGGAACTTCGAGAAGGGTTACTGGGTGCCGATCATCTGACAGATACGATGCTAAGCGAACCGGAAAAAATAATTCTGGAAGAAGCAGAAGCGTATTTCCAGGGTGATATTTCTGTCGAAGAGGCTGCCAGACGAATCCAAAATCGAGTGGAGATCTATCTTGCGGAGCGGGGATAAAAATGGTCCGAAATAGGATAGTGTCTCGGCTCCATCTTCCCAAACGAGGTCGACTTCTCCAGCGATTTCGGAACAAGCCGCACACGTTCCTGTTCCTCCTCACCAGCTTGCTGGGGGTGCTGCTGTTCTTTGTGCTGCCCTTTGGGATGGTGATCTACTACAGTCTGGTGAATCGTCCGGTCAACGGAGAATTTGTCTGGCTGGACAATTTCAAGGCCCTGCTGGAAAACAAGGCTTTCCTGCTTGGAGCAAAGAATACCGGCATTCTGTTGGCGGTCTCGGTGCCGCTGGCGGTGTTGCTGCCGCTGAAGCTGGCCCTCTGGCTGGAACGGGCGCTCCCCATGAAAAGCCAGCTCCGCACGGCCTTCCTCAGCCCCATGCTGGTGCCCATCGCCTCGGTGATCCTGGTCTGGCGGGTGCTGTTCCACCAAAACGGGACCCTGAACGCCTGGCTCGGTGCAAATACGGATTGGTTCCATTCCACCTGGAGCATTCTCATGGTGCTGCTGCTCTATCTCTGGAAGAACGTCGGCTACCACACGATCCTCTTCACGGCGGCTCTGGCGGCCATCCCAAGAACCTACATTGACATGGCAAATCTGGACGGGGCCGGGCGGACCCGGCAGTTCTTTACGGTGAAGCTGCCCTTCCTGGCCCCGACCATCTTCTTCGTGGTACTCATGAGCCTGATCGCCTCCATGAAGATCTTCCGGGAGGTCTGGCTGCTGACGGGCTCCTATCCCTACGAGAGCCTGTATCTGCTCCAGCACTTCATGAACAACACCTTCCGCACCATGGACTACCAGAAGCTCAGCGCCGCGGCCCTGATGCTGGCCGTGGTCATGGGCGCGGTGATCGCGGTCCTCCTGGCTATCGAGCGCCGCCTGGACCGGGACACGGAGAACGAATAAACCGTAGGGGGCGGCGTCCTCCGCAGCGAAGCAAGTCCTTTAGGGGACGCCCCGCACATTCCAATCCCTGAAACCTTCGGGCCGTCGGGGACGCCGGCCCCTACGCAGCTGAACTGTAGCGCGGGCAATCTGCCCGCAAATCCCGGGAAAGGAACAAATGCGGGCAG
>OCTX012040366.1_pt1 | contig 21997 bp, 9 predicted proteins | sample 1539691 | NCBI WGS metagenome assembly OCTX01 (sample SAMN02144231, study PRJEB22623) | gut metagenome | biome: sheep rumen | host: Ovis aries | place: New Zealand
CAATTTAGAAAATTAAGAAAAGTCTATGGGCAACGAAGATTAGGTGAGTTAATTTTTAGCGAGCGCCCATATAAGAGATATATAGCAAAAATCGAAAGCCCAATTGAGCTTTCCTATATCTGTTTTGATGAGCGTGGATATACAGACGATGGAAGTAGAGGAACGGGTATTAAAGACAGAGTACTAAGAACTATGTCTGATAATACTCAGCGAATCTATAAGGGCGAAGGTAAAATAACTTTTGTTGCTTATTTTCCTTTCGCTAAGTCTTGTTTTAAAACGCTCCCAACAGAAGGAAGCGCAGATTGGGCCGTTTCTAGTGGAATTTTATCAGAGGACGCGCGCAGTACAAATTCGATTGATATATGTAGAGATGGAGTTATGAATGTATATAATCCAGGTGATGTAGCTACGGGATTTCGATTTTACATACCTATGAGTGCGGCGGGTCAACAAATTACATTATCATATATACATTCTGGAGCACGTACTGGAGATGTAATACCGCAATTGGTACTTAATTCAATTAGTAAGAAGGACGAAGATGTAGGAATTTTAATTGATACTAATACTGGTCTTATAACTGGAGTTAGTTCGATGGGAATTGATGAAGATGAAAATGCAATCTATACAACTTCCGGTAATCTATATAATGAATATATCGAAAGCGGTTACTTTTTTAAACTTCAACCAGATGAACATGGAATGTTTTCAAAAATAGAAGGCTGTCCAAGTGAAAGCCAAATCTTCTATGATTATTTATACTTCTAGGAGGCGCAAATGGGTGAGCTATTAAATAAGCCATATGAAATTTCCGTTTGGGAAGATAAACTCACCCAAGACGGAAGAGGGTTCGAAGAGCAAAAAATTGCAATTATCGGTTCTAATACGATGAGTGGACCGAATAAAGTTTACGACCCAGTTTTTAATAAAAAAGCAAATGGAGAAAAGACACTTACTTTCTCTTTAAAATATAAATATTTTGACCCATATAGTGAGAATGATGAGGTTATAAACCCATTCGCGGCTTTGCTAGTTAATGAGCGTAAAGTCAAGCTTTATTATGATGATGAGTGGTATGAGTTTATTGTAAAAGACCACACAGAAGAAAATAAAGAATATACTTGGACTTATACTTGTACGGATGCGTTTGTTCTTGAACTATCAAAGACTGGATATAATTTGGAATTTAGCGCAGATTTAAATAATAACCAAGGTACTGCAGAAGAACTAGCACAAAAAACGATTGAAGATACAGATTGGCAACTTGGCGGAATAAGCGTTGGTAAACAGTTAATTGAAGAGCCAATTTATCAAGCAACCTTACGGTCAGTAACAGGTATTGAAATTAAAAATGCGAGCGGTGATGGGAAGAGAATTCCAGATGCTGGCGCGCAAGTGTACGTTTTTTACAGCTATGTTAAAAATCGGAATGGAAAATTCGTACAATTTATAAGTAGAGACGAAGAATCCTATACGATTGATGATAAGAATGTAATTACAGCTACTAATTTCCGAATTACAACTGACTTAGTTTATGATGAGCGACATTATCCTACTGAGAATGATAATATTGTTAAAGGCTTTTGGTTTGAAGCTACTCCAATACTCCAAATCGGTAATGCTGAAACTCACTATAAGGCAAACCGTTTAGCTTATAACCAACTCACAACCTATGACCCAGTTCTCCAACGTACAGTTGACCGCTTTAAAGTTGGTGATAGAGAAGTTTATCGTTATACCGATTATACCTACACAACTTCCAATGTAGTTATGAACTATATAGCTAATGGAGAAAACTTCAACGCTTTAGAAGATGGAACGCTTCAGGGTTGGAATCCATATGTAGGTAAAGCTAATGGAACTGAGCCAAGTCATGATATTACTAAGTTAAAGTTAGTTACAAGACCAGAGTTAGCTGAGGGAGTAGAGCTTGCAGATATCAATTTACTTTCTCAAATTGAAGGTTTCTTAGTTGCGCACTTTGACGGCGCGCTTAATTCAGATTACGAAAACGCAATCTATAATGAAGGTTTTAAATATAATACTTCGTTTATCAATGTAATAACACAAGGCGAACGATTCCTATTCAGATGGCGCGCGGGCAAAGGTACGCTCAACGAAATGGAGCCAGTTCAGAATCTTGGTTTAATTGTAGCTAAGTATACACAAGATACACCTACTTGGGGTTATTATTATAAACATATTGACCCAGAGAATATTATTTTAAGAATTGAAGGTTCTGTAAAAGAGCTTAATAATATAATTGAAGGTGGGTCAATTCAAAAAACAGCAGAAAGTGGAATTGCTTATGTAATTGATGGAGTTGTACAAACTCCTTCAACTAAATATATTTATATAGATAATGGCGAAGAATATATTTGGGATGGAGAACAAAGTAATTTTATACCACGTACTGATACAAACTACCTCCCATACTACTATGTAACTGGTGAAGCAAAGCGCGCACTTACAAATGCAGTTTTAACCGACCCAGCTGAAAAGATTGGTATTTTCATTTATCCAATCGGGGAATCTGCGGCAGGCGACTACTTCATTCAAGATATTCAATTAACTCGCTATGTAGAAGATGCAAATGGACAACCAGTTTTAATTGGTAATGTACCAACTGCAACTTCTAATCCAACTGAATACTACTATTTAAAACCATCAGTTGGTGCAGATGCGGATGATGTTGAAACATTCACTTCCGCAGCTGAGTTACTTGAGGATATGGGTACTACAGAAAAACTTATACCTCTATATAACGAAGGGTCTGAAAAGGTTCTTTCAATTAGTATTTCACAATCTAACTGTTTTAATGTATTACAAACAATCGCTGAAACGTTCGAGTGTTGGATTGATTTAATTGTTGACCACGACACGCGCGGTTATATAAGTCGTGACGAGGACGGCAGGCCGCGTAAGTACGTATACCTCAATGAATATGCGGGTGATAATAACTGGGCTGGCTTCAAATATGGAGTTAACCTTGACACAATTGAAAGAAATATTAATTCTGATGAAATTGTAACTAAGTTAATCGTTGACCAGTCTCAATCAGATTATGTACCAGAAGGCTATGTCTCAATCGCAAATGCGAAGTCAAACTCAAGTGGCGAATCATATATTTTAAATTTTGATTATTACTATAGTCAAGGCTTACTTGATAGAGATGAAGTTGAAGCTGATATAGTAAAGTTTGTAGCAGCAGTTAAAGATATTAATTTAAAATATCAAGAAAAAGAAGCTCAGCGTAGAGACCTTGAAGCTTCATTTACTAACTTAGCAAGTAAGCGTAATGTATATACAGAGTTGGTCGAAACTGCGAAAGATACAAAGAATCAAGCTCGCGCTGACTTCGAACAGCTTACTGGTTGGTCATATGATGATTATAGAAAAGAACAGCAAAAAGAAACTACTATCAAGTACGAAGATAGCTATTATATACCAACAACTGATACAGAAATTATCCCAGGAAAAGATTATTACTATGAAGATGATTCTGAAACCATAAAAATGGTTTTAGTAGAATCCCCAGTTATAGATGATATTAGTACTTATTATGAGATACTCGATGACTTAACTAAAGAAGAAACTATTTTTGATACACTCGGTGAACTTTATGTTAGTTCAGCAACAATTAACAATTATGCTGGTTTACTTTCTAACGTAGAAAAAGAGTATTGGGAAGTTAGAACTAAACTTCGTGGTTCAGAAAATTATAAGGTTTCAGTTTGGGTTAATAGAGATGAACTTAATGAACGTCATGTAATGATTGAATTGAGTGATTTCTTACCTGGATTTACTTTCGAAATTGGTGGAAAATCAGGCACCTCAACAGTAAGCACTAGTTTCTTTGATATTCCAACTGACGCTACTGAAATTACTTTTACAGCGCCAGAGGGTTATACAATTGATACTACAACCTATGAAATTAATGATAGTAAGGTTGCAAAGTTCAAAATTATAAACGATGAAACAATTGAAGGTCTTGATGATGAAATTGAAGACCTTTTAGATGAGAAGAAAGAACTTACTAAGGATTTTAATAATAGATATAGTCGTTTTATTCAAGAAGGTACTTGGAATTCAACCGATTATATAGATTCAGAACTCTACTATCTTGATGCATTACAAGTTAGTGGTACTTCTGCTTTCCCTGCTATTTCTTATACAATCAATGTAGTTGAAATTAGTCAGTTAGAAGGCTATGAATGGTATCAATTTGACGCAGGTGATAAATCTTATATTGAAGATACCGAGTTCTTCGGTTGGGCAAATAAGAATGGCGTACTAACACCGGCGCGCGAAGAAGTAATTGTTTCTGAAGTTGAATGGCATTTAGATGACCCAAGTCAGAATGTAATAACGGTTCAGAATTATAAGACTAGATTTGAAGATTTCTTTCAACGAGTAAATGCGGCGGTTCAAACAGTTCAATATAACGAAGCAACCTATGCGAAGATTAGCTCGCTGATGAACGCTGATGGAACAATTAATCAGAATGTATTACTTCAATCGCTTAATCGAATAGCGGGTCAACAATATAATTTGACTAGTGACGGGTCGATATATATTAATGGTGACCAAATAACAGTTCGGAATTTGAATAATTCTGCAAATCGTGTTATAATAAATAGTGAGGGAATTAGAATTTCTTCTGATGGCGGTACAACTTGGGCTACTGCAATCGACGGCCGCGGAATTAACATTGGTACAGTATATACTGGAATGTTGAATACTGACCAGGTTGTAATTGGCGGAACAGACAATCCAAGTTTCCGTTGGGACAAGAGTGGAATTAGCGCATATAAGTCTAAACGAAATGAACAAGGCGAATCAGAAGGAGCTTATGATTTACAGACTTATGTACGTTATGATGAATATGGTCTTTATGGAGTCAAAGAGGGAGGCTCTTTTAAAGCCAAGTCGCTTGAAGATATAAAGGATAAGGCTCATTTTGCTGTCACTTGGGATGGATTCTTTATTAGAAACAACTATACAGGCGGCGGCCGAGTTGAAATTACATCTGATAATGACTTTAGAGTTTTAAATACCGTTGGTGATAAAGAAAACGAAAAAATAAAAATTGGTGCATTAGAGTGGATAGTTCCTGCTGAGGCAACTTTCTCTTCAGAGAAAACCTATTATATTAAAGGTGAAAACGGATATGAGAAAGTTGAGAATCCGACTGCTTCAGAAATTAGTTCTTACTATGAAAAGAAATATGAACCTCAACCTGGAGTTGAACCTTCGCTTTATGGTATTAGAATAAAGAACAATGCCGGTAAAGATGTAATGACTACCGATGATGATGGTAATTTAATTCTAACTGGCGCGATTGAAGCTTTAGAGGGTAACTTCGGTAAGTTAATTACCGTTGGTAAGAATGATGAAACTGTACCTAATTGGATTGAAATTGATGGTACGCGTTCCGTTATTCGAACTTCAGACTTTAGTGACGGCGCGGGTTCTGGTTGGATGATTAATGCTGATGGTGATGCAGTATTTAATAATATAACCGCGCGCGGAGCAATTAAGACAGCCGTATTTGAATATGCAGAAATTCAAGCAGTTGGCGGAGTTTTCTTATTTAGACCGTCAAGTACCATAAAAAAGGCAAGAATAGCACCAAACAATACAGATTTAATTCTTGAAGTTGAAAAACCTCAATTATTTGTAAAAATAACTTACAATAAAATTGAAAATCCTGATTCAGGGGCTAACCCACAGAGCGCAGGATGGTATGAACATAGTAATTATGGGTATAAATTATCACAGGATGTTTCAGTAGTTAGCGATAAAGAATACTTTAACCGAGTAGATACTAGTGGTAGCTGGTGTAAAATTAGTAATTATATAGCTACTGGTAATGAACCAGATATTGCTCAAGGTATTTTAGTAAATAATGGATTAGCTCATGTATATCAAGTTATAGATGTTAATCTTGATAGCAAAGAAGTTACCTTAAGCGGCGCTGCTGTGATGGTTAATGGACAATCTCCAGTTGTTACTTTAGATGAATTAAAAGGCGGCGCACTTGTAGATATGGGGCGCGAAGATGGTTCTTCAAATTATGGAATTGGAGTTAATAGTTCTGATAATACTGTTAACTTACCAGCTCGCGCGATTAGCTTGTTTGAAACTAATATTAATAAATCAGCCGGCGCTCAACTTAAAGTTACTTATGATTATCGAGGTATTCTTGGCACTTTACCAATTTTAGCATATGAGGATAATAATGCTTTAGTTAATTCCTTATATCATGATTATATGGAAGGTACTCAGGGTATATATACTGATAATATGTATATTGGTAATCGTGACCAATATATTGCTTTTTACACTGCTGTTGATGATAAAAAAGTTAAAACTAAACATTTAAAGATTAATGCACAAGAATTAACTCTTAAAGCTGGTAGCTTTAGTCAATCTAATCCTGATGTAGAGCAAAACTTTATTTATTTATCGAATGAAGATTATGGAAATACGGTTAGTTTAAATACTATAGATGCATTAGCATCTACGAAAACTGATTGGAGACTGCTTATAGGTAATAAATTTGGAGTAGATAAGGCTGGTAATTTATATGCTAGTAATGCAGTTATTAGTGGTCATATTCAAGCCACATCTGGAAGTTTTGGTAGTACCGCATATATAGATAATGATGGTAATTTAAGAGTTACACAAAGTGCAGTTAATGGTTTAGAAAGTTCTTTAAATGCAGCTAAAGGATATGTTTTAACAGTTGAAACAGATTATTCGAATCAACAAAATGTTAATCTTACAGCACATTTATATTATGGCAATACAGAAGTAACTACTGATAAACCTAGCTCAATGTTCCGTTGGTATCGTAAAAGTGAACTACTTGATTATTTCATTGTAGAGAATCCGGCCGGTAATCCACAAGAAAAAGGTTGGTATGAGCAAGAAGAAATAATAGAAGATAATAAAACTAAAATTATTTATATTTTAACTACAGATACAGAAATAGTTGATGGAAAAGACTATTACGAATATACTAATATTGAGCCATTAGGTGGCGCGTATAGTATTCGTTTTGACAGAAATAAAGCTGGATACGGTACAACTATAATTTGTCGTTTTAATGACGAGGCGTTATTAACTACCCCAGATAATTATGCTGTTGAAACGCCAGATAATTACTTATTAACAGCACGAGTATAAAAGGAGAAACTATGGCTTTACCTAATCAAAGTATAGCAATGGGCGATTTAGAACGAGAAACTGCTGCTACCCTAGTGGGTAGCAAGCGGTTTGTCATGTTCGATGAAAGTGAAGGTAAATCTGCCTCATTGGAAGATATAAAAGAACATATCCTTGGAGATATGGATGAAACAATTGAACAACAAAAAGATTTAATTCAAGAAATTAATTCAAAACTTGTAAGATTTGCAGATGCATTGGAAGTTGATGATGAGGGGTTAGTATATTTATTAAATGATGGAGAGCGTATTGCTGGTCCTTATGGTCCATTCGCCGGAGGTGGCGGAGGTGGTGGAGGTGGTAGCAATAATGCTATACTTACTTTATCAAATACCTCTGGATGGTTATCAAAAACTACTGCAGAAGGTGCAGCTTGCCCTATTTTATTTAATTGGTCTTCTACTGAAGATAGTATTCCTACCGGAAATGGTATTCTTACTGTGACAGTAAATAAATCTGTTCGTGTTAATAAAAGTATTGCACAAGGTCCGATAGAAATAGATGTAAAAGATTATTTAGTATCTGGTCAAAATACAATTAGAATAGCAGTATCAGATGTATATAGTAATACAAAATTTATTAATTATACTGTTTCAGTAATTACTTTATCTATTAGTTCAACATTTGATGCAACTGTTCCAAGAACTGAACCTTTTTATTTTTATTACACCCCAGTAGGAAATATTGCAAAAACAGTATATTTTATATTAGATAATGAAGTTATTCATACTGAAACCATCAATACTTCTAATCGACAAGAAAGCTATCAAATTCCAATGCGTCCTCATGGTATGCATACACTTTTGGTATATTTTGAATCAGAAGTTGAGGGTAATATAATTAGGTCAAATGAATTATATTATGAAATAATATATGTAGCTGCAGGAAATGAAACCCCAATTATTACTTCAACTTTTAGAGAGACAACAGTAGAACAGTATACTGTTCTTAAAATACCTTATGTAGTATATACACCTAATGAACTTACTTCAGAAGTTAAATTTTATATTGATGATAATTTAGTATCTACTCAAAAAGTAGGTAGAGCAGAAAATATTTGGTCTTATAGAGTTGATACAGTTGGTTCAATCACTATAAAAATACAAACTGGTACAGTATATAAAGAATTTAATTTAACAATTACTGAAAGTAATATTAAAGCTAAAGTAACTACTACAGATATGGCTTTAGCTTTGGAAGCGACCGGCCGCAGTAACTCTGAAGCAAATCCAGGTACATGGACATATGGAAACATACGTTGTAAATTTGATAATTTTAATTATGTTTCTAATGGCTGGGTTTCAGATGATGAAGGAAACACAGTTTTGAGACTTAGCGGCGCGGCAAGACTTACAATTCCTTATCAGCCTTTTGCAAGTAATTTTCGTCAAAATGGTAAAACTATTGAATTTGATTTTGCAACACGTAATGTTTTAAATTATGATGCAACTGTGTTATCTTGTATGAGTAAAGATGATAATAAGGGTATTTTAATAACAGCTCAGAAAGCTTTACTTAAATCAGAACAATCACAAGTTAGCACTCAATATAAAGAAGAAGAGCATGTTAGAATTAGCTTTGTTATAGAACAATCTACAAATAATGTCCATCCATTGCTTTATATATATATAAATGGTATTATGAGTGGAGTTGTTCAATATCCTGCTAACGATGATTTTTCACAATTGTCACCTGAAAATATACTTATTGGCAGTGATGAGTGTATAACTGATATTTATAGTATTCGTATATATGATACTGATTTAAAAAGGTATCAAATTCTTAATAATTGGATTGCAGATACTCAAAATGTTGATACAATGCTGGCGCGCTATGAACATAATGATATATATGAATCTGATAAGATAGTTATTAATAAATTACCAAATGATTTACCTTATTTGATTTTGTCTTGTCCAGAACTTCCACCAAAAAAGGGAGCTAAAAGAGAGGTCAGTGGTACTTACGTAGACCCAATTGATTCATCTAAATCTTTTACCTTCACAGGAGCTTCTGCAGATGTACAAGGTACATCATCACAGTTCTATGCTCGTAAGAATTATAAAATTAAATTTAGTGGTGGATTTGATATGACACAGTCTGGTGAGCATGTGTCTAAATACGCTATAAATGATGGTATTCCAACTAAAACCTTTACTTTTAAAGCGGACGTAGCTTCTTCAGAAGGTGCGAATAACGTTGAACTCGTTAGATTATATAATGAGATTTGTCCTTATCAAACTCCTCCACAAAAGAAGAACCCTAAAATACGTCAAGGAATTGATGGTTTTCCAATAGTTATATTTTGGGATAATGGAGAAACCGTATCATTTTTGGGTAAATACAATTGGAATAATGATAAAGGTACAGAAGAGGTCTTTGGTTTTGTTAATGGTGATGAATCTTGGGAAACTAAAAATAACTCAGGTGCATATGCACTGTGGAAAGAGGACGATTTCACTAAAACCTATATTGATGATGAAGGCAAAGTTCAAATCCTATGGTTATTAGATTATGAGGCAAGATTCCCAGATACAGACCCAGCCTATACAGATTACACGAATTTGCGTGCTTTGACATCTTGGCTTAAGACTACAGACCCAGATACAGCAACAGGACAACAACTTTCTGAGCCTTTTATAGAATATACAAATGATATAAATAATCCAACTATTACACATACTTCAGATACTGTCGCATATCGTATTGCGAAGTTTCGTGCAGAAGCTCCAGACCATTTTGAAATGGATTCATTATTATTTATGTATTTATTTACAGAGTTATTCTTAATGGTTGACTCACGTGTAAAGAATGCTTTCCCATCATTTTTAAGTGGTGATAAATGGTGCTTCTTGCCATATGATATGGATACAGCTATTGGTATTGATAACCAAGGTGAATTAATCTTTGGTTATTCTTTAGAAGATATTGATTATATAAAAGACGGAAGTGAATCTGTATTCAATGGACAAAATTCTGTTTTATGGAGAAATGTTCGAAGCGCTTTTAGCACAGAACTTCAACAAATGTATCAACAATTGCGAAGTGATAATAAGATTTCGTATACAAAAGTTGAAAAAATGTTTGAAGAGCATCAATCCAAATGGCCTGAAGCTATTTTTAATGAAGATGCTTGGTTTAAATATATTGAACCATTACTTAATGAAAATAATGCTATGTATTTGCCTATGGCTTTAGGTTCAAAAGCAGAACAACGTAAGTGGTGGTTATATAATCGTTTTCGCTATATTGATTCTAAATATTCTGCTGGTGATACATTAACAGATACTATTTTAATGAGGCCTGGTGCAATTGATACAGGAATCACAATTACACCTTATGCAGATATTTATGCTTCAGTTATGTGGGATAGTCAGATTGCTAAACGAAGAGCTAAACACGGTGAATCTACTATGATTACCTGCCCATATACTACAGTAGGTAACAACGTAGTTAATATTTTAAATGCATCACAACTTGCAGATGTAGGAGACTTAAGTGGCTTTAAAGTTAGAGAAATCAACTTTAGTAATGCAATACGTTTACAATCTGTAAAAGTTGGTTCTGGTGAGGCTGGTTATAGCAATTCGAACTTAACTAGTATATCTTTTGGTAATAATGGTTTATTAAAAACTATAGATTTAAGAAATTGTACTTCTTTAACAGGTAATATAAATTTATCTGGAGCTACTAGTATTGAAGAAATATATTGTGAAGGTACGGCAATTCAAGGCATAACACTTCCTAATGGAGGTGTGTTAAAGGTATTACATCTACCAGAGACTACAACCAACCTTACAATACTAAATCATCCTAATATAACAGATTTATCTATAGCATCTTATGATAACATTTCCACTTTAAGATTAGAAAATGTGCCAACTATTAATATTAGAGATATATTAAATCACATTTCACCGAATACCCGTATTAGATTAATTGGATTTACTTGGGAAGCCCAAGATGCTGCCGAAGTAGAATCAATTCTTAATAAATTAGATACTATGCGTGGAGTAGACGACCGCGATGAAACTACTGATGTATCACAACAAATACAGGGAACGATAACAGTCGCAGGAGAACTAAGTGGCGCGCAAATGGCTTCTTATCATAATAGATATCCATATATAACAGTAATTCCAACGAGAGGAAAATGTGTTGTTACTTATTTAAACGCAGAAGGCGGAGTGGATTATCAAGAAGAAGTAGATTATGGAATGAACGCAGATTATGATGGAAAACCTGGAAAAGCATCAACTACGCAATATTCTTATGAGTGGATTGGCTGGTCAGAAAAGAATAATAATACAGTTAATTCACATGCGCAAGACTATATTATAATGGATAAAACTTTATATCCATGTTATAGACAACTGATTAATTCTTATACTGTATATTTCGTAAGAAGTAATGAAGACGGCGGCGGTATATTATATATACAAGAAAATGTACCTTATGGAGAGATGCCAGTATATAGTGGCGCGACGCCTACTACAGATAAAGGTGATGCTGAAACTTGGCCTTTCTATGGTTGGACGCCAGTACTAAGTCCTGTAGTAGATAATGCAACTTATACAGCAGTATTTAGAGATACTTCACCTATTACTAGACAATTAATAGGTAGAAGACTATTAGATGCTTCTGGTGCAGTATTAAATATAGGTAGCTATGCATTTGGTTATTGTTATCAATTAGATACAATAAGTTTTCCAACTGTAACTAATATTAGTAATTCAGCATTTTATGAATGTCGTTCATTAGCAACAATTAATTTACCAAATGTTACTTCTATTGGCGCGAATGCTTTTACATATTGTAATGCTTTGCAAAGTGTAGCTTTCACAAAAGTTACTTCTATGGATAGTAATGTATTTATGGAATGTGATACACTTATGTCAGCAGATTTTCCATTATTAGAAGTCGTGCCGCAGTCTACATTTGCAGGTTGTGATAATCTTAAAACAGTAAATATACCTAATGCCAGTATTATTTATCCTTATGGTTTTTATAATTGTGGATTAAACTCAATAGAATTATCTAATGCTACAGCTATTGGCTCATATGCATTTTATTATTGTAGTGTATTGCAAAGCATTAGTTTTCCAAAAGTAGAAAATGTTAATTATGGAGCTTTTGCAAATTGTGATAGATTATCAAATGTACAGTTGCCTAGTCTTAAAACTATTGGTGATACTGCATTTATGTCTTGTACTGATTTAATGACCGTTAGTTTTTCAAGAGTCCAGACTATTGGTCAAAATGCATTTGCTTCTTGTCCTAACTTAATTGCAGTTAGATTTTCAAACGCAACCGATATAAGGTCTAGCGCATTTGCTAATTGTCGTAATCTTAGAAGTGTATACTTTTTAATGTCTTCAAAGCCATCTTTAGCTAGTAATGCGTTTGAAGGTACTCCAATAGCCCCTACTTATCAAGGGGTTCCTGGTTCAATTTATGTTCCAGCTTCTATGGTTACGGATTATCAACGTACTACAGCTTGGCTACCTTATAAAGACCGCATCGTTCCTTATGAGGATTAAAGGAGGAGTAAATGAGCAATACTATAGATGTAAATGGAGATATAAATACTTATTTAAGTATTATTAATAGAACAATAAATGAGTATACGGATGATGTGATTGATTATATAGGCGCGGCCGCTTTCTATGGTTGCACTAATTTAAATACAATAGATTGTCCAAATGTAACAAGTATTGGAACTTCGGCCTTTGGCCGTTGTTCCAGTCTTTCCCAAATTAGTTTTTCACAAGTGACTTCTGTTGGGTCTAATGTATTTGAGGGGTGTTCTAATTTAAATTCAGTAAGTTTTCCTGTATTAACTTCTATTAATGATGGGATGTTTGCCAATTGTACTGCATTAAATACTAGTACAAACACATTTTCTATGGCTAGTTATATAGGGTCTTTAGCTTTTGCTAATTGTACTTCTTTAACAAAAGCAACTTTTCAAAGAGCAACATATATTGGTTATTCTGCATTTGCAAGTTGCACAGCTTTAACTACTTTAGGTAGTTTTTCAAAAGTAGAATATCTTGGTTTTGCAGCATTTTATAATTGTTATAATTTAATTGGAGCAAGTTTTCCAAGTATAAATGCAATTCATTGGAGCACATTTGCTTATTGTTCTAACTTAAAGAATATAAGTTTTCCAAATGTTAGCCAAATCGAAACCTATGCTTTTTATAACTGTCATCTTTTAAGTGAAGCTAGTTTTCCAGCAGCGACTAGGGTTGATGCTTATGCTTTTGCGAGCTGTTATCAATTATCAACCTTAAGTTTTCCAAAGTTAATTAGTATTGGGAATAGTGGTTTTGCAAATTGTTCAAATTTAACTATTATTGATTTTCCAACAGTTGAATCTATTGGAGATTATACTTTCGCAAGTTGTCTGACCTTACAAAGTGTTAATTTACCAAAACTTACTAGTATTAATCGAGGAGCTTTTGCTAATTGTTCTAGTTTAACAACATTAAACTTTTCAGATATTACTAGTATTGGTTCTGGCGCATTTAGCGGATGTTCAGGTTTAACACAAATAGATTTTCCAAAGTTAACTGCTATTGATAATTATACATTTTATGGTTGTAAAGCACTTACTGCTGCGAATTTTAATTCAGTATCAACCATTGGCGCTTATGCTTTTGGCGAATGTAATAATTTAACAACTATAGATTTCAAACAAGCAACTACGGTTGGAAGTGGTGCTTTTATTAATTGTTTTGAATTAACCACTTTAAATTCTATAAATTTTCCTAATTTAACAGCTATTAATAATGAAGCATTTTCAGGTTGTAAGAAATTAGGAATTGCACAGTTATCAAAAATTGAACAAGTTCCAAATGCTGCTTTTTATGGATGTAGTTTATTATCACAAGTAGATTTTCCGAATATAACTAATGTAGGTTCAGCGGCATTTTATGGCTGTACTAGTTTACAGACTATTAATTTTGCAAATGTTTCTAAAATTGATACTGAAGCATTTGCTGAATGTTATAATTTAACTACAGTTAATCTTGCTAATATTACTTCTATAGGTAGTAGGGGATTTAATAATTGTTCTATGTTATCAACAATAAATTTTTCTACACTTAGTTATGTTAATTATGAAGCTTTTGCAAATTGTATTAATTTGCAAACAGTAGATTTACCTTTATTAAATTATGTGCCAGGTTCTACATTTTATAATTGTCAAAAGTTACAAGAAGCGAATTTTTCAATGGCTTCTTATATAGGTGCTTATGCATTTGCTTATTGCTCAAGCTTGTCAACAGCAAGTTTTTCAAGAGTTCAACGTATTGATAATAGTGCATTTGTTGGCTGTTCACAATTATATTCGTTATATTTGCTGTCTACATCTGTGGTAACTTTAGAAACTTCTCAAGTATTTGAAGGAACTCCTATGGAAAGAATACAAGAAGGACGTTTTGGAACTATATATGTTTTAGATACTTTATTAGAAGATTATAAAGTAGCACCTAATTGGAGTTTTTTCACTAGTAAAAATATTTTTAGTACAATATAGAGTATTTTAATATATAAACGAAGGACGATTATATTAATCGTCCTTCGGTTTAAGGAGTGTAAATTATGCAATTACAAGTTGAAACCGCAATTTATAAAGACGGTGCGATTGGTAATGATATTAATGAAGCTAAACAAATAGCAACGTCATATATAACTGATATTGGTGATAACGGAATTTCTGTACATCCAGTAGGAAATAATAATGATAGAATACAAATTAATTCTAATGGTACGGAAATTTATCAGGGTAATGAATCTGTTGCGAAATATGGGACAACCGCACGCATTGGTCAAGAGAATGGGTCACGATTTTTAATTAATAGTGATTCATTACAAGCCTATGCGGGAACTGATACCTTACCTTATTTTGAGGTATCAAGCAGTGGTTTAAGTTATGGTAGCTATACGGCTGCTTCTACTGATTATGCAAATAATGCAGCAGGAAATGCAGAAACCAATGCTAAAGAATATGCCAAAGCATATACAGATTCCGCTATTGAAGAATATAATCCAGACCTTACAAATTATATTACGAAAGATAGTCAAGTTCTAAAAGACCTTCAAAGCCAAATTGATGGCGCAATAGATACTTGGTATTTTGAAGGCAACCCGACTTTAAATAATGAGCCTGCTGTTAATTGGGGGACCGAGGAACAGAAAGCAGCGCATTTAAGAGATTTATATTTTAATACATCGAATGGTCATACCTTTAGATGGGCTTTTGAAAATAATGAATATAAATGGATATTGATTGAAGATACTGATGTTACAAAAGCACTTGAGGATGCAAGACACGCACAGGATACAGCAGATGGAAAGAGAAGAATATTTGTTAATCAGCCAACTGATGCGGAAGCTTATGATGTTGGTGACCTATGGGTAAATGCTACTTATGGTGATACATATGATAATGAAGTATTAAGATGTCAAACTGCTAAATCTAAAGGTGAAGCATTTAATATTAATCATTGGGTGAAAGCATCTAAATATACAAGCGATTCTGAACTAATTCGTTATAAAACTGAAGTTTCAAATACCATTGATAGAGTTAAAGGAGAAATAAATCAAAACGTTAGTAAATTAGCTGTTAAAGTTGCGGGTATGTATGCTATATCAAATACTGTATCAGATATAGCCAATAAAGTTGCTACAATTACTCCTACCCTGTCTAACGATGAGGTATGGGAACTTACAAAAGGTACAACAGTAACTGTTAAATTTACAGAAGCAAATACTACCACATCTCCGACATTGAATATTAACAATACTGGCGCGCGGTCAATACGAACTTATAATGGAAATCCGTTATCTGAAGAAGAATATAAGTGGGAGGCGGGAAGTACTTTTACTTTTGTATATGATGAAACTAATTGGTTAATGCAAGATAGCACTTTTGCAGTACAAATAAATAATGCCCGAACTTCTATAACTCAAACTGCAGAGAGTATTGAATCTCTTGCATCAAATAATACTACTTATATTAAACCAGATGGAACGCAAGGTACAAATGAAATTAAATCAGCAATTACTCAACAAGCTGGGCAAATTGCTTTAAGAGTAGAAAAAAGTGGTGTTATCGCTGCTATTAATGCTTCCGTTGAAACAGAAGAAGGTGGAAGCGAATTACAAATTGAAGCTGATAAGGTTAATATTGAAGGCGCTGCAATATTTACTAGTGGTAGATTAAGTGAAGAAAACCTTGAAGAAACAATGAGACGTTTTGTGCCGACAGAACCAGATACTTCAGGTCTTGCCACTAAAGATACTGCGGTTATAGAAACACAACGAATTTATTATCGTAGCAAAATTAATTCTAAACCTTCAGTACCTACTTTAAATTCTAAAAAAGTATGGGTCACTGAAAATGGAAATGTTTGGAATGAAAATAATGATACTATTTCTACAGGATGGACAACAAAGATAACTCCAATAGGAAATAATGGAGTTAATTCTCAAACTTCAGAAAAATATTTATATCTTTGGACTTGTATACAATGGAAAACTGCTGATAATGAAGTTCATTGTAGTGAAGTTTTACTTGATGATTCTACTACTGTAATAGATGGAGGTACTATTGTTACTGGCTCTATTACTGCAAATCAAATTACGACTGATAATATAACAAGTAGTAATAGGAACAATTATATCAATCTTGCTAATGGTACATTTGAATATAAAGATACTAATTCATGGAGCACAGCCAATAGTGGTATTCAATGGAATGGTAGTAATTTAAATGTAAAAGGAGCAATATATGCTACTTCTTTAACTTTAGGACCAGACGCCTCTATTACGGCCGGAGATGTAAGTGGTTTATCAACTGTTGCTACTACTGGTTCTTATAATGACTTAGCCAACACTCCAGACATACCAGATATGCCAGATTTAACTGGTTATATATATGTAGATGGTCGTATTGGCAGTAAACCGGCAGAAGGAGCAACTGGTTTCATAGTAGAGACTAGCGGCGCGCTAAAAGCATCTAATGCAGTTATCTATGGTTCTTTATATGCTAGTAAAGGCTATATTGGTGGTTGGCAGATAGGAACTGATGGAAATAAATCTTTACATAATGGTACTCCAGATACTATTCCAGTTCCAGGTGCAGGAGTTATAATTTTATCGAAAGGAGTCAGAGGTCCTTCTACTCAGACGGGGGTTTTACCACCTAATACAGATTGGACTATTACTGCAGGAGAAAATTTTGGAGTTACTACTGATGGAACGTTATATGCTAATGGTGCAAATATCAGAGGAACTATTACTATAACTGATAGTGATTTAAGTAATGTTTATACTGTTGATGAAATTAATGCTAACGTTAGTGCAATTAGAGATGACTTGTATGGAGTTGTTACTTATGAATATATTTCTGGTGACAATACTTATGTAGTTTATTCAGAAAATGTGAGCGAAGTTGAAGGTCAAGAAGATATTAGATATTATTATATGTCTTATACAACCGAAGAAGAAGAGGAACAAACGGTAACAACAGAACACAAAGTATATGTTGATTGGAATCAACTTGTATTGGAGACTGCATATGATGTTATACAAGAACCTACAGGTAATCCACAAGAAAAAGGTTGGTATGAGCTTATTGGAGACAATTATATTCTTACAGAAGATACCGAGGTCATTGGTGGAAAACAATATTATGAGCAATTAGAACGACCAAAAGGATTTATTAAAGGTGCTATTGCAGAGCGTGTTAATTCACTAACTACAGATACTGCTAATTTAGAAGAACAGTATGAAATTTTATCTAATAAAGAAGATTTATCTCTGATTTCTAAAGGTTATGCTAGTATTAGTAATGATATCTTAACTTTATTTAAACAAGATAACGAAGGTAAAATTGTTTCTGCTTTAGAATTAACTTCTATAGGTATTGATTTGAAAGCTGAAGGCGCGCTGGTAGCTACTATGCGTAATGATAATGGTATAGGTATTATGAGAGCAACCAATATGGAACAAACTTATGTTAAAATGATTCAAACTGATGGTACAGAATTGTTTCAATGGATAGCTCAGTCTAATGGTCATTTATCATTAAAGAAAATGTAATAAGGAGAATTTAAATGAGTTATAGTTTTGTTTATGGTTCATATACAAGTACAACAGGTGGCAAGAATTTTGTACGTCCTTATATATATTATCAAATTACAGTTTCTGAAGGTAAAGTTAATTGTCATTGGTGGGCAGGCTGCGATGTTAAATCTGGATGGACTACAAATGCTAAATTTACTATGACAACTTCAGTTTCTGATGAAAGTGCTTCAAACCGAAGCGCAACTTTAGATAACCAAGGTTGGACTGGTGGTCCTCACGCAATGATTAAAGATGTAGATTATAATTGGGATAGAGGAACTTCAAGTAGAACCTTAACACTTAAAGCCACTTTAAAACCATATGGTAAAAGTGCAAGTACGGCTACTTTAAGTATTACCATTCCAGCTTTAAATAATTATCAAGTTACTTTTAATTCCACCGGAGGTACAGCAACTTCTTGGCCTAAACGACCATATGGTTATGTAGGTACTTTACCTTCTGTTTCAAGAGCTGGCTATGCATTCCAAGGATGGGCTACATCTAATGGAGGCGCGGTGGCTTATAGAGGAGGCGCCAGCTATACGGTTACTAAAAACATAACCTTATATGCTGTTTGGAAAGCTACGTATATCGCTCCTGCTATACAAGGAGCAGTTAGTGGATATCGAGTTTCAATTACTTCTATTGAAGACGATGATGGTGATGATAGCACTTTACCACCTGCTCCATTAGAAACTTCAGATGGTATAAACGCTTATATACGTTTTACCACAGACGCAGGAACTAACATTGTTTATACTCCTCAATCATATAGCGCTCAATATTTTGTAGGTACTAGTACTTCTGGAACTCCTCTTAATTTAACACGATTTGATAATGGAAATAATACATATACTTATTATGGAATTATTAGTGGGCCATTTGCAGTTAATACTACTTATAATATTAAAGTAGAGTTAACTAATGCTACTAATATTGAAGCATCAGCAGTTACTACTGCCGCTTTTGTTTTACCAAAACAAGTTTATGCAATAGATATTGCTGCAAATAGTAGACGAGTTGCTTTTGGTGGAGTTGCCACAGATAATCAAACAGATTTTGGAATTGAAAGCTATGGTAATATTTATTTTAAAAGAGATATACCAACAAGTACCGCTAAAGTCGGTCTTTGTTATAATTCTGAATCTTCCCCATTATTTTCTAGCGATGGAACTAATGCATATATTTATGATAATACTACAAGTAAATTTATAAATATGAGTAGTACACTTACTGCTCCTACTATTACTAAAAGTAGTGGAAATTGCCAGATTTCACAGATACAAGCAAGAAAATGGGGTCCAATTGTACAATTACATTTTATGATAAAAAGTGATTCAGCAACAGCAAGTAGTGGTAATTTTTTTGTTGGGACAATACAAGATGGTTATAAACCAGCTGTTTATGTTTCAGGAGTAGGATTTTATGGCGCTAGAGCAATAGTGTGCCGTATTACTACTGATGGAGAAATTATGGTAAGAAATACTTATAGTGATTCTGTTACGCCAACAGAAGGAATTGATTTTGGTTTAACTTATATAGTTAAATAAAATTTGATTTTTCTCAAAATTTCATGTATAATATAAATTCAGAGCTGCACTTCAGGAAGCTATTACTAAAATGAGTAAGTAATATGTTGACTGCGCGCCAGCAACGTATACTTGTTAAAAAGACCTGTTCATTAGACGGGTCTTTTTAATTTGATTTAAGTAGAGACACTCTACTAAATCCCTACTTAATTAGAGAAAATAAGTTTTAAGGACGGTGAACGTAATGATAGTAAGAGGTACAACACCATATCATAGCTTCATTATTCCATTAGAGCCAGAAAAGATTGACAAAATCTATGTGACTTATTTACAGAATAATGAAGTAATACTTGACAAATCAACTACTGACATTACAATTGACCCAGTCGAAGAAGAACTTGAAAATGCCTCTATGGAGGAGCCTACGGAATTTACAATTTCATCGCAAATTACACTTCATTTAACTCAAGAAGATACACTTAAATTTCATTTCTATCCTGCAGCTGAGCGCAATATTGCTGTAATCCAGGTTAGATTACTTACGACTGATGGAGAAGCATATGCTTCAGACCCAGTTCATGAACGTATTTTCGGAGTTTTAAAAGACGGAGTAATATAAGCCATGAGACGTACATTCGCTAGCGCGCCAAGTGAGGATAGAACTTTTAGAATGAAGTTCAGTTCTTTAAATTCTGAGCCAATGAAGTTAAAATTAAATAAAACATCCTCTATGTTAGATATTAAAACTGACACGTCCTGCGCGCCAAGTGAGGATGTTTATTACGATGAAATTATTTATTATGATGGTGGAGGTGTAGACGGATATGGCGACTAGAACACGACATGTCAAAGCCATAATTCAATTCCGACGCGGCACTGAAGCAGAGTGGATTGCGAAGAATCCAATTTTAAGAGATGGAGAACCAGCGCTTTCTAGAGATGTTGACTTAGTTAAAGTGGGTGATGGAAAAAGACATTGGCTTGATTTACCATACTTAAGTGGTGGCGAAGCCGCGAATTACTTAGCTCTTTATAATCTACCTTCTATTAATGAAGTAACTTTAAAGGGAGATAAGTCTGGTTCTGATTTAGGCTTACAAGATGAAATGGATGCTCTTGAAGAAGCCGATATAGATAGAATTCTATTTGGAGGGATTTGATAAATGGCCAATAATAAGTATTTAAATGATGTCGGCTTGAAGTATTTTTACGAGAGATTAAAAACTATCTTTGCCGATAAACAAGACTTTATTGACTTAAAGAATAAAGTCGATAATATGGTCGAACAAGGCGGCGAGCCAAACAATATTGATTATATTTCTGTTAATGGAACAAGAGTTGCTCCTGATGCAAATAAGCAGGTTGACCTTACTATTCCAACCAAAACTTCAGACCTTACCAATGATGGAGATGGAACTAGTAATTTTGCAACTCAAGATTATGTAGCTCAAAATGGTGGAAAAATTGATACTATTAGTGTTAACGGCACCGCGCAGACTATTACAAACAAAAACGTAGATTTAGCTGTACCTACGAAAACTTCAGATTTAACAAATGATTCTAATTTTGTTAGTTCAGCTGATTTAGATGATAAAGTAGATAAAGAAACTGGTAAAGGACTTTCAACCAACGATTATAGCACAGCTGATAAGGGAAAAGTAGATAAACTTGTCTTTAATGGAAATGTGCTTGATAGTTCTGTACTTCCTTCATTTGTAGACGATGTAGTTGAAGTATATCCAGTTGGTTCAACCGAATTAGCTTCTGATTGGTTTGCTCTTACACAAGGCGGCGCGCCGATTACACCAGAAAGTGGTAAGATTTATGTACTTATGGCAGATAGTGAAAACTATGAAGCTAATATGCAATTTAGATTTGGCGGAACTACATATGTTAAGTTAGCTAGTGGAGGAGTAAGTTCAATTACTACAGCAGAAATTGATACTATTATAGCAGGAGAATAAAGGAGTAAGTAATGGGTGCAAAGTATTTGGATAAAGATGGGCTTCAATATTACCATCAAAAATTGGAAGATGAATTTGCCCAGTCCTCACATACTCATGCGATTGATACTGAAATATCCGATACTTCAACCAATC
>OCTX012257220.1_pt1 | contig 21958 bp, 21 predicted proteins | sample 1539691 | NCBI WGS metagenome assembly OCTX01 (sample SAMN02144231, study PRJEB22623) | gut metagenome | biome: sheep rumen | host: Ovis aries | place: New Zealand
GATGATGTCGATGTTCTTCCACTCGTTGAAGCCGCCAATGTTGTATGTTTCGGCTATTTTGCCCTCATGGAAGATGAGGTCGATGGCACGGGCATGATCCTCTACATAGAGCCAGTCGCGCACGTTCTCACCCTTGCCATAGACGGGCAGCGGCTTGCGATGACGGATATTGTTGATGAACAGCGGAATCAGCTTCTCAGGGAACTGATACGGGCCATAGTTGTTCGAGCAGTTCGTCACGACGACGGGCATGCCGTAAGTGTCGTGGAATGCACGCACAAAGTGGTCGCTGCTGGCTTTCGAGGCACTATAAGGCGAGTGCGGATTATACTTCGTGGTCTCCAGGAAGAACTTGTCGCCGTATGCCAGATGGTGCTCGGCACTGGAAGCCGTTGTCGTGAACGGCGGCTCAATGCCCTCTGGGTGCGTCAGTTCGAGTGCGCCATACACCTCGTCGGTAGAGATGTGATAGAAGCGCTTCCCCTCATATTTCTCAGGCAACGACTCCCAGTAGAGTTTGGCAGCCTGAAGGAGAGAGAGCGTACCCATCACGTTGGTCTGCGCAAAGGTGAAGGGGTCCTTGATAGAGCGGTCTACATGGCTCTCAGCAGCCAAATGGATGATACCGTCCACCTTCTTCTCCTGCATCAGTTTGTAAAAGGCATCGAAGTCGCAGATATCCATCTTCACAAACTCGTAGTTGGGTTTGTTCTCAATGTCTTTCAGATTAGCCAGATTACCGGCATAGGTCAACTTGTCGAGGTTGATAATGTGGTAGTCGGGATACTTGTTCACAAACAGGCGCACCACATGGCTTCCAATAAAACCTGCGCCACCAGTAATTACAATTGTTCGTTTCATATATCTTTTATTAATGATTTCCTAATGTAATAACCTCACAATCCTTAAATTCTTTTCCTTCGATGGTGAGTCGGACAAGCGTACGTTCCTTGTGCCAACCTTGCTGTCCTGCAGCCCCCGGGTTGATGTGAAGCAGATTGAGCGTCTTGTCGAACTTCACTTTCAAGATATGCGAATGACCGGCAATGAAGAGCTGGGGAGGTGATGCGTAGAGCTGACTGCGAATGGAATAATCATAGTTGCCAGGATAGCCACCAATGTGTTTCATCAGCACTTCCACATCCTCGCACTTCCAGCGCAGCACCTCTGGATACATCAGTCGAAGGTCGCCCCCGTCGCAATTGCCACAGACGGCACGCAAGGGGCGGAATTCATTGAGACGTTCAGCCACCTCCAAGGAACCGATATCGCCAGCATGCCATATCTCGTCACACGGCTCGAAATAGTGCAGGTATTTATCGTCCCAATAGCTATGGGTATCACTGATAATTCCTATCTTCTTCATAATCCAAAACGTTTGCGGATAAAGTCAGCCACCATCTTCTCCGTCTCCTCCATACCCAGAATACTGGTATTGACACAGAGGTCGTAAGACTCGGCATGCCCCCACTTCTTACCCGTATAATAGTTGTAGTAGGCAGCACGTTTGCTTTCTGCCTGAAGAATCATCCTCTTTGCCTCGGGGGGCTCAACATTCTGCTTGTTAAGAATCTGTTCTACCCTATCGTGCATAGAGGCAGTAATGAAGATGTTGACCACATTTTCGAAGTCGCGCAACACATAATCGGCACAACGACCTACGAAGACACAGGAACCCTTCTGGGCTGCCTTACGAATGGCATCACTCTGAAACTTGAACAGATTCTCCTGCGAGAAGCCCGACTCATAGACACCACTCACATGCGGAGCTGCCATATTGAACAAGCCACGGATGAAACCTTTCTTCTCGTCGTTCTGCTCAAAAATTTTCTCACTGAAGCCGCTCTCCTTAGCGGCAAGGTTGAGGATTTCCCTATCATAGAATTTAGCGTTAAAATCCTTGGCCAGCATACGTGCTATGATGTGGCCTCCACTACCTAACTGTCGTCCGACATTAATGATAATGTGCTTATTTTCCATAAGTATTAAGTTTTCTGATATACCATAGTAACAAAGGTATCGTCATCGAGAATGAGCCGAAATCGCTGGCTGCCATAGAATACCACACACCATCCAAGCCCCAGAACAAGGGGAAGATATAGGCCATAGGCAACAAGAGAATCAGCTGACGTGACAATGAGAGGAAAATAGAAATCTTCACCTTACCGATACACTGGAAGAAATTGGTGATAACGGCTTGAGAACCCACGACGAAGAATACCATCATATTCAGTCGGATGCCTCTTGCCGACATCTCCAGCAGCGTGGGGTCGGTGGTGAACACACGGGCTATCTCTCTGGGGAAAAGCATGGAGAGAGACCAGCCTATCAATAAAATAATGGTTGCCCAGGCTATCGTCTGCCACAGACAACGGAACATACGGTCAAATTTCTCGGCACCATAGTTATAGCCTACAATGGGCTGCATACCTTGGTTCATGCCCATGACAAACATGAAGAGCACCATCACAACGGAGTTGGCGATAGAATAGGCTCCAACAGCCATATCACCACCATAGCGCACAAACTGGTTGTTCATGAAAATGACGATGATGCACGAGGTGGTCTGCATGAGGAATGGCGAGATACCAATAGCAATGATATTCTTCACCAAATCGGTTTTCAACTTATAGATGCCTTTACGCAGATGCAACAGTTCCTTCTTGTCGGAGAATACCCACATCTGCCAACAGAGTGCCATCGACTGGGCAGTGACTGTAGCCAAAGCGGCTCCCTTGATACCGAGCCTCAGCCACCAGACGAAGACGAGTATCAGAAGGATATTCATCGCCACCGTAAAAAGTACGGAATACATGGCGTGACGGGGCTTGCCGGCTGCACGGAGCACAGCATTCATGCCGAAATACATATGGGTGATGACATTGCCCAACAGGATGACAATCATGAATTCACGGGCATAGGGCAACGTGACATCGCTGGCACCGAAGAAGCGCAGAATGGGATCGAGAAAAACCAGACACACCACCATGAAGAGGAATCCTACAATCAGGTTCAGCGTCACCGTATTACCCAAAAGGTATTGGGCTGTCTTATAGTCGCGCTGACCCAATTTTACGGAAATGCAAGTAGAGGCACCTACACCCACTGCTGCGCCAAAGGCGGCACTTAGGTTCATAAAGGGAAATGTTATACCCAAGCCTGCAATAGCCTCAGGACCTACAATCTGACCGATAAACGCGCGGTCGATGATATTATAAAGACTGGAAGCCGTCATAGCCACAATGGCCGGCATGGCATACTGCATCAGCAATTGCCCTACTGGCTTTGTGCCCAACTCCAATGTTGCTTGTTTCTTATCCATAAATATGTGTGCAAAGATAGTGCAAATCGAGCGAAATACCAAATTTATTTGAGTGTTTGATGTTTTTTTTGTAATTTTGCAGCACATTACACTTCAAACAAGAAAATGCAGAGGTTTTTGCTGATATGTTTTATACTGATGACAGCTACAGGATATGGCTGGACTCAGAATCGCGGAATGAAGAAGCGCAACAAAGAATGCCCTTCATTCATTTACCGTGTGACACTGCGTGACAAACAGAACTCGCCCTACTCGCTGAACCACCCTACCCGCTTCCTGTCTCGCCGTTCGGTGGAACGCAGAAAGCGACAGGGTTTGCCGTTGGATTCAACCGACCTGCCCGTAACACCCAAGTACGTGCGACAGATAGAAACGGAGAAGGTGAATATTGTGGGTACCAGCAGGTGGAACAATACCGTGTTGGTGCAGGTGAAGGATACCAACGAGATGGCACGCATCAGCAAACTGCCTTACGTTGCGCTTTGTAAGAAAGTTTGGCAAGCACCTGACTCTATTGAACCTACGGCTATCAAGACGAAATACGAAGAGCGCTTCCACGAATGGGACTCTATCGGACAAACGCCCTTCGGACGGGCTGATCTGCAAATCAAATCGCTGCAAGGTCACCGTCTGCACAATATTGATTTGAAGGGCGAAGGAATGGTGATTGCCGTACTGGACGGAGGTTTTAAGAATGTAAATCAGATTCCTGCCTTTCAGAAAGTGAATATCAAAGGAACCAAAGATTTTATCTATCCCCTTTCACCTTCTGTTTACTATGAACTGGATCATGGCACAAAAGTATTGTCGGTCATGGCCATCCAAGAGCCACATTATTATATAGGAACGGCTCCAGAAGCCAGTTACTGGTTACTCAGATGCGAAGACCCGCAGTCGGAACAGGAAGTAGAGGAAGACTATTGGGCGATGGCTGCCGAGTTTGCCGATTCGGCTGGGTGCGACATCATCAATTCATCGTTAGGATATAATGATTTTGACAAGGGATTTGGATCACACAAGCTGTGGCAACTCGACGGACACTCCACACTCATCAGCCATTCTGCCTCGATGGTAGCCAAAAAAGGGATGATTCTTGTTAATTCTGCTGGTAATACGGGGATGGGGCCTTGGAAGAAACTAACGTTCCCTGCCGATGCAGAAGACTGTCTGACGGTGGGAGCTGTAACCGATTTGCTGACGAATGCTCCTTTCTCGTCTGTCGGACCCACACAGGACGGCAGAGTAAAACCTGATGTAGTGGCTATTGGCAGTCCTGCTACTGTTGTCACAGGCAGAGGATCGATAGCGCAAGATATGGGTACTTCGTTTGCTGCACCTGTTATTTGCGGCTTAGTGGCCTGTCTTTGGCAGTCAATGCCCGAGAAGACGGCATTGGAAATCATGGAACTCATCAGACAGACGAGCAATAATCAGGAACACCCTGACAATATCTACGGTTATGGACTTCCCAACTTCTGGAGAGCCTATATGATTGGGAAAATGAAAGAGACACAAGGCAATGATTGAGAAACGATATACACTACATACGCTGAATGCACTCGTCAGAGAGGCGATAGAAGCAGAACTGTCGGACGAATATTGGGTAGAGGCTGAGCTGTCGGAATGCAGGGAGAGCCGCGGACACTGCTATATGGAACTGGTGGAGAAAGACGAACTGTCGAATACGCCCATTGCCAAAGCATCTGCCAAATGCTGGAAACAGACATGGGCCATGGTGCAGCCGTATTTTATGCGCACCACAGGACAACCGCTGAAAGCTGGTATGAAGGTGCTGCTGAAAGTCTATCCGCAATTCCACGAGGCTTATGGGTTCTCGTGGATAGTGACTGATATCGACCCGACCTTTACGCTTGGCGACATGGCGCAACGGCGTCAGCAGATTATTCAGAAACTAAAGGAAGAGGGCGTTTTCGACTTGCAGCGCGAACTCGTCATTCCCAAATTCTGTCAGCGCATAGCTGTTGTTTCGGCAGAGACTGCTGCCGGCTATGGTGACTTCTGCCGACAATTGCAAGAGAATGATTATGGACTGGTGTTCTACCCTACGCTTTTCTCGGCTATTATGCAGGGCGAACAGGTGGAACAGAGTGTAATAAGTGCTCTGAACCGTATCAATGAAAGGGCTGACGAATTCGACGTGGTAGTAATTATCCGTGGAGGCGGCTCTACGAGTGATATGAGTGGATTCGACACCTTGCCGCTGGCTGAGAATGTAGCCAATTTTCCTTTGCCTATTATCACGGGTATCGGGCACGACAGAGACGAATGTGTACTGGATATGGTATCGAATACCAGAGTCAAGACTCCAACAGCAGCAGCGGCCTTCCTGATAGCTCATCTGGCTGATACGCTTCAGCATGTGATAGACATTCAGCAACGTATCGGTTTTATGCTGTCGATGTTTAAAACCAACTTTGAGCATCAGCTGGACCAACGGTACGAACGTATCCGTTATGCCTTGCAGCAACGAATGACAAGGGAACATCACCATCTGGAAATGGTGGGACAACGCACCGAATTACTGGACCCTGCCCTATTGCTGAAACGAGGCTACAGCATCACGCTGCACAATGGGAAGGCCATACGCGACCCACAGTTTTTAAGCGAGGGAGCAGAAATTGAAACAAGAGTTGAAAAAGGAACCATCAAATCAATAGTGACATGGAAACAATAAAGTATGAAGAGGCATTACGCCAACTGGACGAGATCGTACAGAAAATGGAGCGTAACGAGTATGGTATTGACGAACTGACCACACAACTGAAAAAGGCTAAAGAACTGATACAATTATGCAAGAATCAGTTGACAAAAACAGACGAAGACATCAAAAAGATACTCGAAGATGATAAATAATGCACATTTCATTTGCAAGTGTGCGACAAAATATGTACTTTTGCAAACAATTTATAACAAGAAGGATTAAAATAATAACAATATGAAAGATTTAGACTGGGGAAATCTGTCGTTCGGTTATATGAAAACCGACTACAATGTACGTTGTTACTATCGTGACGGCAAGTGGGGCGAAATAGAAGTTTGCTCCGACGAGTATCTGAAAATGCACATGGCTGCTACCTGTCTGCATTACGGACAGGAGGCTTTCGAAGGCCTGAAGGCTTATCGTTGCAAGGACGGTAAGGTGCGTATTTTCCGTGTGGAGGAGAATGCTGCTCGCTTACAGTCCACTTGTCGCGGTATTCTGATGCCTGAGTTGCCTACTGAGCGTTTCGTGGAAATGGTGAAGAAGGTGGTGCGCCTGAACCAGGAGTGGATTCCTACTTACGAAAGTGGAGCAACACTGTATATCCGTCCATTACTCATCGGCACCAGTGCACAGGTGGGTGTTCATCCCTCCAAGGAATACTGCTTCCTGATTTTCGTTACTCCCGTAGGTCCATACTTCAAGGGTGGATTCTCAAGCAACCCCTACGTGATTGTTCGCGATTACGACCGTTCGGCTCCTCTGGGAACAGGTAAGTATAAGGTGGGCGGCAACTATGCTGCTTCGCTCTATGCCAACAACCTGGCTCACGAGAAGGGATATGCCTGCGAGTTCTATCTGGATGCCAAAGAGAAGAAATACATTGACGAGTGCGGTGCTGCCAACTTCTTCGGTATTAAAAACAACACCTACGTCACTCCAAAGTCAACCTCTATCCTACCCTCTATCACCAACAAGTCGCTGATGCAGGTAGCAGAGGATTTAGGACTGAAGGTGGAACGCCGTCCTATTCCTGAAGAAGAATTGGAAACATTCGAAGAGGCAGGTGCCTGCGGAACAGCCGCTGTTATCTCGCCTATCTCATACATCGACGATCTGGAGACGGGTAAGCGCTACAACTTTGGCGAGAAGCCAGGTCCTATCTCCAAGAAACTCTTCGATACCTTGCGCGGCATCCAGTATGGTGAGATTGAAGACAAACACGGTTGGACTACTGTCGTTATTGAGTAAAAGAAAGCAATATCAACTTTATAAAAACTTAACTTTATGGGTAAAAATCAATCTTACAAAAATCGCGCCCTTGCTTCATTGGAAGGCAAGTGGTCTAATGGTATCATTGCAACCATCATTTTCTTGCTGATTACCGGTTGCGTAGGTCAGGGAGCAAAAACTGTCTTTGACGGTGTGATGGGTTATGGAATCTCTGGATTCTGGACTTTACTCTGTCTGCCTTTAGGATGGGGCTTCTCCGTATTCTTCTTACGACTCATCCGCAACGAGGATATTGCCTACGAGCGTCTGTTTGACGGATACAAAGACTTTATCCGTATCTTCTTGGCAGGATTCTTGGTAAACATCTGCATTGCCATTGGATTCATTTTGCTGATTGTTCCTGGCATCATCCTGCTCTTGATGTTCTCACAGACAGAATACATTCTGAAAGACAACAAGGAGATGAGCGCTGCCGATGCTATGAAGAAGAGTGCTGAGATGATGCAGGGACACAAGAAGGAACTGTTCTGGCTATTGCTGAGCTTCATCGGTTGGTTCATTCTTGCCATCCTCACCATAGGCTTCGGCGTTATTTTCCTGGAGCCTTACTTCGAAACAACAATGTCTCATTACTATGAGGATTTGAAAGCAGAGAATGCATGAGTAAAGGAAAGCTGGCGAAATTCGCCGACATGGAAACTTACGAGAACGTGTTCCAGTACCCCTATTCGGTGGTGGAACACGTTCCGTTTGAAATGCAAGGCCACTGGCACGAGCAGTATTTCAAGAACAATCATCCTATCGTACTGGAATTGGGATGTGGCAAGGGAGAATATACCGTTGGGCTGGCGAAGCGCTATCCCGACATGAACTTCATCGGTGTGGACATCAAAGGTGCCCGCATGTGGACGGGTGCTACACAGGCTATCCAAGAGGGACTGAAGAACGTGGCATTTCTTCGTACGAACATTGAGGTGATAGACCGTTTCTTCTCACCTGGTGAGGTACAGGAGATTTGGTTGACATTCAGCGACCCACAGATGAAGAATCCACGCAAGCGACTGACTTCTACGTACTTCATGAACCGCTATCGCCATTTCCTCGTTGACGGGGGCATCATCCATCTGAAGACGGACTCCAACTTCCTCTTCACCTATACTACTTATATGGTAGAGAAGAACCACCTGCCCTTAGACTTCCGCACCGAAAATCTCTATGGTCACGTTAGCAGCGATTCCATCGCTGCCACCATCGCTGCCCCCATCGCTGCCAAAGCAGCCTCCATTCAAACGTACTATGAACAGATGTGGATAGACAGAGGACTCGATATCCGTTATATGCTATTCCATCTGCCTCATGAAGGAGAATTGGTAGAACCCGATATAGAAATACCTTTAGATGATTATCGTTCCTATCGGCGTGATAAGCGCAGTTCCTTGGAAACCAGCAAATAAATAAAAAAGCTTCCTTTTTTTGAGGAAGCTTTTATTTTATCTTATTGCATGTCGTAAACCACTTGCATCAGTTTCTTGCCTATAGCATCCGCCTCTTCCATCGTAGCGGCCTCACTATACACACGGATAATCGGTTCGGTATTCGACTTGCGAAGATGTACCCACTTGTCAGGGAAGTCAATCTTCACACCGTCAATATCGTTTACCTGAGCAGTAGCATCAGCAGCAAACATTTCCTTTACCTTCACCAAGATAGCATCCACATCCGTCTCAGGAGTCAGGTCAATACGGTTCTTGGCAATCTGATAGTCGGGGAAGGTAGCACGCAATTCACTCACCTTGCAACCCTTTTCAGCCAGAGATGTCAAGAAGAGAGCTATACCCACCAAGGCATCACGACCGTAGTGGCTCTCAGGATAAATCACTCCACCATTACCCTCTCCACCGATAACGGCATTTACCTCTTTCATCTTCGTGGTGACATTCACCTCACCCACAGCCGCAGCTGCATAAGTACCACCATATTTATTGGTTACATCACGCAATGCACGTGTAGAGCTAAGGTTTGAAACGGTATTGCCTGGAGTCTTGGAAAGAACATAGTCTGCAACACTAACCAGCGTGTATTCTTCTCCAAACATTTTACCGTCTTCACAGATAAAGGCAAGACGATCGACATCTGGATCTACCACAATGCCTAAATCATACTTACCAGTCTTCATCTCGTCCATGATACCTTTCAGATTCTTCTCCAAAGGTTCTGGATTATGGGCAAAGTCGCCATTCGGTTCACCATTTAGGACGGTGTATTCCACTCCCAACTGATCGAAAAGCTTAGGAAGGATGATGCCTCCAACACTGTTAATGGTATCGACACAAACTTTGAATTGCGCCTTCTTGATAGCTTCCACATCAACCAGTTTCAGTTGCAGCACACTCTCAATATGACGGTCGTCAAACGAATGGTCCTGCGTATAAGAACCCAGCTGGTCAACTTCTGCATATTCAAAATTCTCCCGTCCGGCAATGGACAACACGATACGGGCATCAGCGGCAGAGAGGAATTCACCTTGCTCGTTCAGTAATTTCAGGGCATTCCACTGACGGGGATTGTGCGAAGCGGTAATGATGATACCGCCATCGGCACCACACATCTGCACAGCGAGTTCTGTGGTAGGAGTGGTAGCGTAACCGATATCTATCACATCGTAGCCTACGCCCATCAGTGTTCCACATACCACATTCTTCACCATCTCTCCAGAGATACGGGCATCACGGCCTACTACAATTTTATTCGAGAAACTCTTCTTGTTGCGACGAATAAACTGGGCATACGCCGATGTAAATTTCACAATGTCCAATGGGTTCAGGGTGTCACCAGGAGCCCCGCCGATAGTTCCACGAATACCGGAAATTGATTTAATAAGTGTCATTGCTTTTGATATTAGTTAACTCTTTCGTAAGTAATCTCGTAATAACAAGGGTAAACACTTGATGAAGCATCTACGGTTCCCTGAGAATGTGGAACTATCAAGCGTACCTTGGCTATTTCTCCTTCTGACCAACGGCCGACTTTCACATAATTCAAGGGTATCAGCCATCCTGCAGGAACAGCTGCTGAACCATGAAAACTCGACATGGCACCTGAAACAAAAGATGCTGAGAAAGACGAGCCAATACGCTCTACCGTCATTTTATCAGGAGCGCTGGAGTAATCATACCGTTGGTTGTTATAAATGACATAGAAAGGTATGTCGTTTCTGACCAAGATAGTACCCTCTTTGATGTTAAATTCAGAAAAACGTGTCAGGACTTCCAATGTCTCGCCATTCTCAATCTTGTCTCCACAACCTTGACGGACTATCTGCATATAGATACCACTCTTCTCATGGTAAACATACTCGTTCTTCTCAACGTCAGTTGTTTCGCCCTGTTTTTCAAACTGTGCCTGACTGATGACTGTGATCTTTTTCTTTAAAAAAGGAGTATTAAACTCATCCGTCAGAAATCGGTTGATGGCATCCCGTTCAGCCTCTTTCAAGTCTGAATAGGTCTGTCCGTTCTTACAACTCGTTATGAACAATATGCTGCAAAGCAATATCAGCAGACTATATGTTTTCTTCATTTTGTACTTACTATTTAAATTTGGGCGCAAATATACAAATAAATTACCAAATATCCGCAATATTAGTCTACTTTAACGTGTCTTCATAATGTATGAGGGCCCGTTTAACAATTTCCACTGCCTCATCCATCGAGCATTGCAGCTTACCGCCTGAAGCATTCAAATGGCCTCCACCATTAAAGAACTGCTCTGCCATCAGGTTACATGGGAAGTCATCCACCGACCGCAAGCTAACCCATATCATATTTTCGCGCTCCGTGTCCTCACGCAGCGAAATGCTGAGTTTGAGCCCCTTGATTTGTAAAGGCATATTAACCAATCCTTCCGCGTCACCTTTAATGAAATGGAAACGGTGTAAGTCTTCTCGCGTCAGTGTATAGAAAGCGGCATGGCGTTCTTCATCGACCACCATTTTATGACATAGCACATAGCCCACCAATCTCATGCGATGCTCACTATAGTTGTGATAGACATTACGGAAAATCTTGTCTTTGTCTATGCGTTTGGTCAGCAACTGACTGATGATAAAATATATTTCCGGTTCGGTGGAATTATACGTAAAGCCACCAGTATCCGTCATCATACCACAATAGACGGGTATGGCAAAATGCTTTCCTAACTGGGGGAATAATCCCATCTGCCACACCAATCGGAACACAAGCTCACAGGTTGAGGACATCTCTGCATGCGAGAAAGTCAGCAGTGAATCCACATTGGGGTCTAAGTGATGGTCTATGAGGACTTTGGTGGCAGGAGAATTCCTCAAGGCCTCCTCCATCGCATCTGTTCTGGAAAGTGTATTGAAGTCCAGGCAAAACACAAGGTCTGCAATTTTCAATACCGTATTGACATAATCCTTACGCTTGTCGTAACGAACAATCTTCTCACGATTAGGCAACCACTTCAGATAGTCGGGATATTGGTCTGGAGCAACCATCAAAGGCTCCTTTCCCAATGCTTTCAAAGCCTCAGCCCATCCTAACATGGAACCCAGTGCATCGCCATCTGCATTCACGTGGCAACACAACACAATAGTTTTTGCGTTATCGATAAGGGAGTGCAGTTGGCTGCACTCCCCGTCGGTCATAATATTCTCAAGCATTTAGAATAGTTTATTCGGATAAACACCTTCATCCACTAATTTCTGAATACGCTTCACAGTATCCTCACGGTCAGCTGCATAAGTCACGCCAAACCATTTAGAGGTCGTATCAAGAACCTCTACCGTTGCAGTATGTTCGTTAATCAGTTTATTCACCATCAATGGAATGAAGAATTCAGCTTTCAGATTCTCCATATTCTTAGGATCGCTCAGGAACTCCTTGAAGTAAGCCTCAGAATGTTCGAAGTAATCAGGAGTAAAGCCCCACATATTCATTGATACGGGCGTGTTATCATCAACAGCCACCCATTTGCCGTTTTCATCTTTATAGCGGATAGCCTGATCAGCAGCACCTGCGTGCGAACCGTCTTCAGCACAACGCACGATTTCAGTACGCTCCACAACGGTTGTCAGATGACCCTTTTCGTTCTTCGAGCAGATACCACGTGCCACCGTACCGTTCTCGCTCAGCGTGTTGCCTACGCGGAAACCCACCATGGCATACTGGTTCTTGGCACCCTCGGGCAGCGAGCTCAAGAATTTGCCTATCACCATGAAGGCATCGCGATTGTAGAAGTCGTCGCAATTGATGACGCAGAATGGTTCCTTGATGACGTCCTTACCCATCAGCACGGCGTGGTTGGTTCCCCAAGGCTTTACGCGTCCTTCCGGCACCTTAAAGCCCTCAGGCAGTGCGTCGATACCTTGGAAACAGAGTTCGCAGGGGATGTGTCCCTCATACTTCGACAGAATCTGTGTACGGAACTGCTCCTCAAAGTCTTTGCGGATGACCCATACGATTTTGCCAAAACCTGCCTGGATGGCATCATAAATAGAATAGTCCATGATGGTCTCACCGTTGGGACCCAGTCCGTCCAGCTGCTTCAAGCCACCATAGCGGCTTCCCATTCCTGCAGCTAAAAGAAATAATGTTGGTTTCATTGTCTTATCATTTTAAGGTTATTAAAAATCTTTTGTCATCTCTGCCACTTCAGCATTGATATGGTCGATGAATTCCTGAATAGCCATCACCTTCTGTTCGCCACCGCCCTGTTGACGTACGGCAACGGTACCGTCAGCCATCTCTTTGTCACCGACAATAACCATATAGGGAATACGCTTCAACTCGTTGTCACGAATCTTACGTCCCAACTTCTCGTTACGAAGGTCGATGGTTGGACGAACACCACCCTGCTCAAACTTCTTGGCTACTTCCTTGGCGTAGTCGTTATACTTCTCTGACAGAGGCAGAATAGCCACCTGCTCAGGAGTCAGCCACAAGGGGAAGTGACCGCTGGTATGCTCAATCAGCACAGCGCAGAAACGCTCCAACGAACCGAAGGGAGCACGGTGAATCATCACAGGTGTCTTCTTCTGGTTGTCCTCATCCGTGTATTCCAACTGGAAGCGTTTAGGCAGGTTATAGTCCACCTGGATGGTACCCAACTGCCAACGGCGTCCGATGGCATCCTTAATCATGAAGTCGAGCTTAGGACCATAGAAGGCAGCCTCGCCATATTCCACCTTGGCAGACAGGCCCTTCTCGCGACAGGCTTCTACGATGGCAGCCTCTGCCAGCGCCCAGTCTTCGTCTGTTCCTACATACTTATCGTGGTCGTTAGGATCGCGCAGCGAAATCTGAGCCTCGAAGTTGAATCCGAAGGCAGTCAGCACGATACCGATGATATCCATTACATTGAGGAACTCCTGCTTCACCTGGTCAGGACGACAGAACAGGTGGGCATCATCCTGCGTGAACGAACGTACACGGGTCAGTCCGTGCAACTCTCCACTCTGCTCGTAACGATATACCGTACCGAACTCGGCAATACGCAGAGGCAGGTCACGGTATGAACGGGGCTTCCAAGCGAAGATTTCGCAGTGGTGCGGACAGTTCATCGGTTTCAGCATGTATTCCTCATCCTCCTCAGGGGTATGGATAGGCTGGAACGAATCCTTACCATAGTGAGCATAGTGACCGCTGGTGATATACAGATTCTTCGAACCGATATGCGGAGTGATTACTTCCTGATAGCCGAAACGCTTCTGAACCTTACGCAGATGGTCCTGCAGACGCAGGCGCAAGTCTGTGCCCTTTGGCAACCAAATAGGAAGACCCTTACCCACCTTGTCAGAGAACATGAAGAGTTCCATTTCCTTACCAATCTTACGATGGTCGCGCTTCTTGGCTTCCTCCAGCATCAACAGATACTCGTCGAGCATCTTCTTCTTGGGGAACGAGATACCGTACAGACGCTGCATCTGCTCGCGACTGGCATCACCACGCCAGAAAGCACCGGCTACACTTGTCAGTTTGATAGCCTTAATAGCTCCTGTATTCATCAGGTGCGGACCACGGCAAAGGTCTGTGAACGCTCCCTGCGTATAGGTTGTGATACTGCCGTCCTCCAAGTCCTGCTCAATGTGTTCGCACTTATAGGTCTGACCGTCGGCAGCAAACTCTTTCAGGGCGTCTGCCTTAGCCACTTCCTTGCGAACCACGGGCTCTTTCTTAGAAGCCAGTTCACGCATTTTCTCTTCAATCTTGGGGAAGTCACTCTCCTTGATGCTCTCGCCGTCCTTCAGCAGTACATCATAGAAGAAACCATTCTCGACGGCTGGTCCGAAACCGAACTGGATACCAGGATACAGCTCCTGCAGCGCCTCAGCCAGCAGGTGGGCACTGGTGTGCCAGAATGTGTGTTTTCCCTCTTCGTCATCCCATTTATAGAGAGCAATCTTGGCATCCTCCATGATGGGGCGGTTGAGTTCTACTGTCTCGCCATTTACACCGCACGACAATACGTCGCGTGCCAGAGCTGGTGAGATGCTCTCGGCAATCTGAAGTCCAGTTACGCCCTGCTCATACGAGCGAACAGAACCGTCTGGAAAAGTAATGTTGATCATATCTACAATATATGTTTAAGTTTAAATCGTGTGCAAAGGTACTTCAAATCGGATGAATAACCAAATAAAAAAGGAAGAAAACGTTTTTTAACTACCAATAAATACGTGATGTTACAAAAATGATGTATATTTGCAAGCAAGAAACTAAATAATAACCGATTATGAAAAAGATACTGCTTTACCTCCTCGCACTCTGCGCAACAGCCAGTGCCACCACGCTCGAAACACAAGCCACCGACCAGATGTCGTGGAAACCAACCGCCTATAACTTCCAGGTACCCGCCTATTTTTCCGACGGCACCGAGTATTTCTATGGCGACGGCCCCTACTCTATGGTCATCTATAAGCATCAGGATGCCCAATTGAGCTACTGCTCGCTTTTAGGTAACTGGGCTTGCGACGACGAGGCATTCCCCGTTCCAGGCAGTGTCCTCGCCCAGAACGCCACCATCAAGAACATCGTCTATCATGCCAAGAACGGTGTCTTCTCTGGCTACACCACCGATGGTCGCATTTTCTATATGAAGAAGAAAAGCCAGCCGAATGCCGTTGCCCCAGAAGAAGGTTTTTCGATTTGCCACTCCAGTTTTCTTGCCATCATCTATCCCAAGAGCCGACAGAAGGAGATGGACCCAGTAATTCAGATGATCAATAAAATCAAAAGCTTTGAAGGCAGCAGTCAGTCAAGCACTCCCCTCACCTATAAATCAGTAGCCGGCATTTACGACAGCTACGACGAGGACGGAGGCAACCAGGAGCGCATCAGCCTCAACACCGACGGTACCGCCACCTGGAATATGGTGGGCAGTCTCCATTTCACCGAGTTCACCTACACCATCAAGGGCAACACCATCCGTGTCAAGGAAGTCGATGGCTCCACCACCAACTACACCTACGACCCCAAAGCCCGAACCCTAAAGAGTCCCAATGGCACCATTTACCATTGGCAGGAATAGACAGTCACGACAAAAAAGAAGAAAGATGAATAAGGACTTTATTACATTAGAAGAATCAAAGGACCAACTGATTGGTAAGGTGGGGACACCTGAACGTGATGCCTACGAGGAGGAGTTGAAACTCTACGCCATTGGTTCCGCCATCAGGCAGACGCGCAAGCAGCAGAACCTGACTCAAGAGGAACTGGGTCGTATGGTTGGTGTGCAGAAAGCCCAGATTTCAAGAATTGAGAACGGCAAGAACCTAACGTTTGCTACTGTTCTCAAGCTCTTCAAGGCAATGAACATCAGCGTAAAGTTAGAGATCGACAAACTCGGAAGAGTTGCCCTTTGCTAATACGAATAATTATGTAATTTTGCATAATACCTTTAAACGACAACAAGATGGAGGCCTGCCTCTTATATCTTTTCGACGGCACCATTTACCATTGGCAGGAATAGTTGGGAAATACTTTTTGCAGTGCACTCTAAAAAATTTTCGAGTGCACTCAAAATTTTACTGCAATACACTCGAAAAACGAGCGTTTTTTAGCCAAAATCTGTTAAAATCTGGCAGAAAATATCACTAATATCACCAACGTCAAACCCTTTGCACATCGGGCTTCATCGCACATTTGGTGATATTGTGATATTAAAAATGAAAAATCACTGGTAGAGAAGTTGCATCATATCACCCTTTACCAATCTCATAGAAACTCGTAATGAAACCCACCGTTTCTCGTAATGAAACTCGAAAGAAAGTATGAAAGACTATCATCACCTATCTGTCGGCAAACGATGTTACATCATTCTGTGCTGCTAATGTCTCAAATATATCTGTAGGGGCACCAGGCGCATTCTCACCGTTCATTTTGGAACCTATAATCTCACCACCCGCAGGAATTGGGAAATCAAGCGTCTCATCTTCCAGATTTCCGAAACGAGTATATTTTCCAATGAAGCTAAATAACAGGATATCCGTTGCACCCTTTCGATGTTTAGCAACAATCACCTCAGCCTTTTTGCGATAATCAACAGTCCCATCTGCTGACTCAAATAGTCCATAATACTCTGGACGATGCAGAAAAATAACCATATCTGCATCTTGTTCAATAGCACCCGATTCTCGAAGATCTGAAAGCAAAGGCCGTTTGCCCTCAGCGCCTTCTCTTCCTTCCACACCACGATTCACCTGACTTAATGCAAGGATTGGAATATCCAGTTCCTTCGCCAGCTCTTTCAATGAACGTGAAATCATAGACACCTCCTCCTGTCTGCTATTGAATCTCATGCCGTTGGCATTCATCAACTGCAGGTAATCAACCATGATTAGTCTAATTTGGTGCTCCTTGACCAATCTTCTTGCCTTCGACCTCAGTTCAAAAATTGAAAGGCCTGCTGTATCATCAATAAATAATGGAGCATCCAACATATTATTAATACGTTTATCAAACCGTTCCCAATCTTCCTTATTCAGATTTCCATTCAGAATCTTGTTACCATCAAGTTCACAGACATTGGATATAAGACGATTAGCCAGTTGCACACCTGACATTTCTAGCGAAAAGATTGCCATCGGAATGTTCTGGTCGATAGCAATATTCTTGGCCAACGAGAGAGCAAAAGCAGTCTTTCCCATAGCCGGTCGCCCCGCAATGATTACCAAGTCGGATTTCTGCCATCCACTAGTCAAAGCATCTAACTTATAGAAACCCGTTGATATACCAGTCACTCCACCATCATTACTGGAAACCGTAGCCATAATCTTATGAGCCTCTTCTATCAAAGGGCGGATAGAAGAATAATCTTTCTTGATATTTTTCCGAGCGATGGCTAACAACAGACTCTCAGCTTCCTCTATGACATCTTTCACGTCATTCGTCCCTTCAAGAGACTTTTTACCGATAATACTCGACAAGGCCATCAATTGTCTGAACAGATATTTTTCTGCGATAATTTTAGCATGATAAACTATATTCGCCGACGTAACCACCATTGAGCTGAGTTCCAAAACGTACACAGAGCCCCCCACTTCTTCCAAAGTCCCCAACTTCGTCAATTCCTCTGTCACCGTCAACACATCCACAGGTCTCTCTTCCATGTTCAACTGTTGAATAGCCTCATAGATTTTCTGATTTCGGACTTCATAGAATGTATCTGCACTCAACATCTCGCAAACCTCCATAAAGGCCTCTCTGTCAATCATCAGAGCTCCCAACACAGCCTTTTCGACTTCTGGAGCTTGTGGAGGCAAGTGTCCGAATGACAAGTCCAATGGTAATTGACCACTTGTTGCCTGATTACGCTTATTTTGATATCTTTGTCCTGGCATAGCTACTTATCAGTTTTTAATTTTTTCTTTTTGATTGATAACAATCCACAGACTATCTGCTAAAAAGTAAAATAGCAACAGAAATCATCATGACAATCAAAAGTGCACATAACATGCAAACAGATTTTGCACATTGTCTCTGTTTCTTTTCATACATACTTAGCTTGTCCTTAGCATTATCCAAGTCTGCTCTAAGTTCTCTTTCTGCTAATTCTTTTTCGAGGACTATTTCAATTAGTTCCTCCATTGTCTTACCCACTAATTCGTTCTTCTCCATAAATTTTATTTTTTATTTGTTCTACAAAGATACTTAGTCCCATAATCTGGAACTGCAAAAGTAACAATTCTTTTCTTGCTTATAAAGTAAAAACAGAAAACAAGCCTTGTGAAAAATTGCTTTTATTCCCAAACAACGAGGTCACGTGACAGAGCAATACTCTTAGGCTCTCCACGGTTTCCTTTTATATAATATTTCTTAGCCATCTCGCTTCCAAGTATTCCTACGAATGCTTTCTTAATTCTGGCACATTTCTCATTGATAGAGTTCAGCATAGGGTTCGTCACATCTTCGATACTCTGAAGCGCCCTATCTGTCAATCCCCAAGGTCTTACTTCCGAATACAACTTCGTTAGTTCCTGCCTGTAATCAGGCAAAGACTTGAAAATGATTCCCTCTGGATGGCGCAAGAACAATAGATAGACCGCCTTCACCAACGGCTCCATTCGAACTTCCACCCACTGTTCTCCCAAGAAGAGTCTATAGTCCCTGCTGACAGTCAACTTCATTAAGGGCTGTTCCGTCTCTATGAGAGCGACTAACTCTTTCTCACTCACACCGTATTCCTTCAGTTTCAAGATTCTCTCCTTTACCTCTTCAACGAGGATTTTGCAAAGGTGCATTTTGTCTTCGATTGTGTTTTTCATACTAATTTAGTTTTAGCGGTTGTTTTTCATTGTCTTGGTATTTTCATATAAGCCGTGTTCATCCTGTGAACTCCTGCTTTCTTATTAGTCGAAGCAGGTAGTCCACGACCTTGGGCGCTTTTTCACGAGCCGTATGCAGCTTTTGGGTAAACTCCAGTTCAGACATGTCGCTGTTGAAGTCATCCACCAGTTCTCGCGGCTCGTCGCTCTTCTTCGCCAGCACCAGTCCCTTCCGCTTCATCAACAAGCGGAGCGACAGGATACCTTTGTCGTACTTAGGCTTAGCCTTAATCAGTTCCTGCATCAAGTTCAGCCCAGGATCACCGATATGCAGTTCGTTTAGCATCGCTATCGAATAGAGCACCTTGGCATCGGGTGTTGACATGTCGAACACATCGCCCATCAGCACGTTCACGGCATCTGCCTCCTGATAGCGCTCCAACTTAGTCAAGCAGCGTGACTTCACGTACAGAGCCTCCTGGCACTGATGCAGAGACAATACACTATCCACATATTGCAACGCCTGTTCGTACTTGCCAGTATAGAGGCTCAACAATGCCACCAAGAATTTGGGCGCCCAGTGGTCTGCCTCCAACAAAGATGCAGGCACCTCGCTGATACAGCCATATAGTTCCTCGTCGCAGATGATGGTATCGAGGAACCGCTTTGTCTGCTGCATCGCTTCCTTAATGTCACCAGCCTCCACCTTCTTCTGCACCAACAGCAGATACTGTTTGGCAGCCTCATCGTAGTCGTGATGGCTCAGCAACTGATACACCGCCTTGCCACTCTCTATCTCACTGCTGATGGTCTGCTCATCATTGTAACCACTGGCATATGCCAACACCTCACGACTGGTATGAGCATACTGCGGAATGATGGGACGCGAGAGGTACAATCCTCCCAACGAGCGCACACGGCTCAGTGCCACATACAGCTGACCTGCTGCAAACATACCCCGACTTAGGTCCAGATACAGTTTGTCGAATGTCATGCCCTGACTCTTATGCACCGTAATAGCCCAAGCTAATCGAAGCGGATACTGCGTAAAAGTGCCTTGCAGTTCTTTTTTCATTTTCCGTGCCTCTTTGTCGTACTCATAACTATACGACTCCCACGAGCAGTTGGGTACCACGTAGGTTGCTCCACCATCCGTTGTCACCCGTATCTCGTCCTTACTCAGTTTTGTTACGGTACCGATTGTTCCGTTCACCCAACGCTTCTGTTGGTCGTTACGAGTGAACATCACCTGTGCCCCCACCTTCAACTTTAAGGTTAAGTCCACGGGAAAACGTTTCTCCTCGAATTTTCCCTGCACCGTTCCTTCATAGGTGTACTCTTCGCTATCAATCTCTGCCAATTGTTTCTGATTGATGCTGTCAGCAGTCTTGTTGATTGAGGCCAGCGTGATGACCATCCCGTCCTCTTTCGTAGGCTGACAGACCCGCTCGTTCAGGTGCATCAGGTTCTCCGGTGTCGTCTTGTTCAGTCGCACATTCTCCAGTATCTGTAGAAACTGGCTGTCCTCCTGTCGGTACACCTTCTGGAACTCGATCTTCACCAGCCGCATCCGCTTGATAACATCAGCCTTGTAGAAAAAGAAGTCATCCGTATGGTAGAGGTCGCGAAGCAACTCTTTCTCTTCTCTCCTACTGGCCACTGGCGGCAACTGGAACATGTCGCCCACGAAGATAATCTGCTTGCCACCAAAGGGTAGTGACGATCGCAGTGTCTTCCGCATCGTATAGTCAATGGCATCAATGATGTCGCATCGCACCATCGACACTTCATCTATAATAATGGTATCCGTATGTATCAGAGTAAGGATTCTCGCCTCACTCATCTTACCCATCGTACCCGGTGTACAGACATCCATCGGAAGTCCGAAGAATGAATGGATGGTATCGCCACCTGCAAGGATAGCTGCCACACCCGTCGGTGCCAGTGTGATAAACTGCTTGTCCACCAGTTGTTGTACATTTCGAAGGAAGGTTGTCTTACCTGTTCCTGCCCTACCTGTAAGGAAGAAACTACTATTTGTGTTGGCTATCAGCTCGAAAGCCATCAACTGCTGCTTGTTCTCTGTGTCTATCTTGTTCTCCATAGTCTTAGTGTTGTTCAAGTTTGGGGAGTATTTGGGTTAAACGTGTGTTGAAGTCGGGGTCGAGGAAGCTCTTATAGCATCCATTAATCAGTTCCTGCGTCTGCAAGGCAACCTGCTCTTCGGGTACACTGATGCGCTGCATCTTCATAACGCCAGTCAGATATTCCTTAACCATCTGCTCCGACTCCTGACGGATGAAATCCTCGTTGCGGAACACCTTATCGTAGTCGCGCTTCTGGATGAGCTCCATCTTCTGTCCGTTGAAAGCATAGAGTTCAATGCCGTCGATGTAGGTCCAGCTGTGGTACAGGCCCACCTTCTCCACCATGACGATACGATCGCAGAAACGGATGCCCAAATAGTAGCGGTGCCCATTCGCACTCTCGTACTGGCTGCAGATGAACATCTTCTGACTGTCATCCCAAGTAGGGATATTCACACGCGGTGTACCGAATGTCGGCAGTATGCTGTCAAACAGACTTTTGTTGATTGCTTTGGTCAATGTTGCCATATTCTTGTCAGTTTTTAGTGGTTAAACTTCTGGTTATATGTTATCCTTTCTGCAGGCAGTGGCCATTAGGCCAACTGCTTGCGTTGCGTCTCCTCTACCATGCTCCTTGCAAAGCAAGTGAGATCCTGGTCGCTGACGTGTGCTCCCTGCAGTCTCAGCTGTCCCTCTAGGAAGCCCTTCAGCATCAGGATGCTCTGCTCCTTGGCAAAGTACTCATCGAACTTTCTCCAGTTGTCGCCGCCCCAGTACTTCTGGGCAATGAGCTGGGCTTTCTGTCCGTCCCATGC
>OCTX011588502.1_pt1 | contig 21945 bp, 16 predicted proteins | sample 1539691 | NCBI WGS metagenome assembly OCTX01 (sample SAMN02144231, study PRJEB22623) | gut metagenome | biome: sheep rumen | host: Ovis aries | place: New Zealand
TCTATTAAAAACTTAGTTTGAGATGAAGAAATCTTTAGATGTTTATGACTAGCTTACTATAACAAAAAAGATTATGTACTTTCAACCAGAGAAAAAATGTATGATTCGGATCCATTTGTTGATGATGAATTCAGTTCAATATTACTTTGAGATGTAACTATTGCTCATATAATTAGAAGAAGAACAGATTTTAATAATGTAGAATTTCATTATATTATTTATCCCAATCGTATATTTAGTTTTATAGATGATAAACTATCTAAAGAACATAATATTAAATTTTAATTTTATATCTCTTATTTCTATGCGTATGATGTCAATTCCTATAATTGTAGTTTGTACTTGAATGTTTTTTTATGTAATACGAAGATTTTTTACAATCTTTGGGCATGATACAAAACTAATTCCATTAGTCATTGCAATAATTCTTGCCATCACTGTAATGTGAACGTTTATGTACCAATGAAATAATAAAATTCTGGATATAATTTGAACAATTAGTTCTCGAATTTTTGTGCTCTGATTTTTATTGTTGATTATACTATTAATTGAAAATATCATCTCTATCTGGTATAAAATCAATCCACGAATTATCATATGAGTCATCGTAGTTATTCTATGATTATGAACCTATTTTTCACTACACACTAAAATTACAAATCTGAATATAAAAACAGATAAAATCAATAAAGATGTGAAAATACTATTAGTTAGCGATATTCATGTAGAAAATGTTACTCAAGATTTTCATGTAAAAAAAATAATAAAAACAATCAAAGAAGAAAAACCTGATTTTGTAATAATTGCATGAGATTTGATGAATAAACCAAATTATGGGTATATTGACTATTTGAAACAATTTAAGTCTGTAAAAGATACTCCAATTTTTGCTGTAGAATGAAATCATGATGTTATGTGAAATACTATCATTGTTCAAAGCATTCCAGATAAATCTGGTATAAGAATATTGAATAATGAAAGTGTAAAAATCGCTTGAATCCAAGTAATTTGAATTATTGATAAAAGTTTGTGGTGAAATTCTGTAGAACAAATAATGAATCAGGTAGAATTTGATGAAAATCAGGATTTGTTTAATATCTTAGTTACTCATCAACCAATTTGATTAGATAAACTCACGGACTACCCTATTGATTTGGAAGTTGCTGGACATACTCACCGTGGACAATTCTACTGAATGCGTAAAGTGGTAGAATGGATGAATGATTATGCATATTGAGAATATAAACTCTGAGATAGAACTGCTTTCGTGACTCAGTGAATATGAACATGGTGATTGCCATTCAGATTATGAACTCAGAGCGAAATGGTTATAATTAATTTAATTAAAAAATAATATGTATAAAGAAATAATTAAAGATTTAGAAAATTTAAAGAATCCAGATAAAGCAAAGATTTTATCCAGATTTTTTAAAACTTGAAAATGAGAATATGGAGAATGAGATAAATTTTTATGAATACCTGTTCCACCTCAAAGAGAAATTGCAAAAAAATATTTTAAAAAATGTAGTTTGGATGATATAGAAAAATTACTAAAATCTGAATATCATGAAGTTCGCATGACTTGATTTTTAATTTTATGCTATAAGTATGAATTGGCTACGAAAAAAAAGTTGAACGATGAACAGAAAAAAATTATAGATTTCTATTTATCTCATCTAGAATATTCTAATAATTGGGATTTAGTGGATCTGGTTTGCTATAAAATCTTATGAAATTATCTTTTGGATAAAGATAGGAAAATATTATATGAATTAGCTGAAGATAGGAATATGTGGAAACAAAGAGTTGCAATTGTCTCAACTATGACTTTTGTAAAAAATTGAGAACTTGATGATACTTTAAAAATTTCAGAAATGCTTTTGAATCATAAACATGATTTAATTCACAAAGCTGTAGGATGGCTTTTAAGGGAAGTTTGAAAAAAGGATAAAAAAGTTTTAAAAGAGTTTCTCGATAAATATGCAAGCAAGATGCCAAGAACTATGCTTAGATATGCAATCGAAAAATTGAATGAGAATGATAGAAAATATTATTTGGGTAAAATATCATAGTATATTCATTATCATAATTTACATATTAGTTTCAAAAAAATTTTAACCTCATACTCTATTCGACATATCTATTTTACTATCATCAAAATGGCTAACAGCATATTGAAAACCTGGATTATTTGATGACATCATAGTTTCAGGAAGACAACGTTGCAACACTTCAGAAAAGCTTTGTCAAGAATCTTTTGCTGCAATAATATTGTCAACAAAACGTTGAGTTACCGCTCATTGTCCCATTGCACTATACCCACATATTTTCCCCTTCACTCATTTTTTTCAGTATTTTCGCATTCAAGGTCAATTATTACATCAACCATCTATTAATAAATCTCATTCTCAAACTGCTCCAATTTCTCATAATGTCTTAGCAAAACTACTCGTATGATAACAATGTCCCCTTAAAACAAAAAGATTATAATCCTCGCCCTCATTTAAAGATTCTAACGCTCATTTTAAATTCAAATCTCCATTCCCCTCAATCTTTAATTTAACCATAGTCAATACATCCTCACCTTTTCTCAAAACATATTTTGTATAATCTTTATTATCTTTTGTCTTTTCCGAAATAATCTTATAACCTTTTTTTTGATAATCCTTAATATTAGAATTAAAATATGCAGATCATCATCAATGTCATGCATCATCATACAAAATTAATCAATTTACTTTTTTCTCTCTAAAAAGATCTATATTATCATAATTTGATGAGGTATCGCAAGCCTGCCTAACTTCCGGATCACTTTCCTTTAAATCTTGAGCCATTTTTCAAAAATATTCAGAATTTTCTAAATCATCTATAGAGGTTAAAAATGATATTTTAAAATCCTGATAGTTCTCAATACTAGTTTTTACAAAATTAAGCAACTTTTCTTTATCTCAAGTATAACCTTTCATCATTTGCGATAAATCATGTATCATCCTTCTTTGAAAAAGAATTTTAAACACTGAAAATCTCAAAATTTCTCAAATTTGATCCCCCTCTTTCTCTTGTTCATCAATAAAATCAAATAGATTTTTATTTCAAAGTCTCTCTTTTAATTTTCCATACGCATACGTAAAAGCTCATGATCAATCTTTTATATTAAATGTTGAAAAAATTAATTTTACCAGATCCATTTCCCCAATCTTCTCTTCAAATTTTTGGTTGTTCTCCTCTTTTAACCAAAAAAGATCCTCTCAAAGGTACGTTCCTCTGATATGTAAAGTCTCTGTGGAAATGTTATTCTCATCACTCAAAATTCAATCTTTAACATCATTTTTAAAATTTTGTATAGCGTCTGCTCTTGTTTGGAATAATTCTTCTACAAGACGATTCCTCTCAATTTCAGTAATTCACAACAGATCCAACTCTCCTACAGTTTGAGATGCTGCATTTTGTAATTTAATTCTTTCTTCTAATGCTTTTCACCTTTCCAATATTTCTTTTCATTTCTTTTCAAATAAAGTTACAGGATTACTAGTATCTAACGTTTTATCAAACACAGAATCGTCTATCCACCCTTTCCAGTTAGAATCCCAGTTTTCTTCCTCTGATACATCTTTTAAAGTTTGTATAAAATTAGATTCCATACTCATTAAAACTTTAACAGCATTTTCGTATAATTCCTGTGAATTTTTTGATTTGTCTATGAATCATTTTATATTTTCTTTTGTACTTATTTTATCATTATCTTTTTCATTATTATCACTCTCTCTTACATCAAATTTTTTTCCTTCATCTACATCATCTACAGTTGTTCATACATTAAATTCTTTATCTACTGGCATTTTAATAATACTTAAATAATAAAAATACTTAAATAATAAAATTATTTAATAATTTTTTCTGCACTATTTTTATCCATCATATCATATATCTCAATTTTTGACGCAAAAAGCTCCCTACCTAATTCTTTTAACTTTACATTTCAATCCACCATCCTTTCATTTTGCTTATCAATATACAATTTGCGCTTTTCTGGATGTAAAATCACATCATAAAATTCTATTAAATCTTCATCATCAGAATTATATATAAATACCTGAAAATTCCTCCTATTTTGCTTAATTTCAGAGTATAATATCTCATACAAATATTGTACCTTATAATCTGAACTAAGTTTTTTAAAAGAATCTAAGTTTAACATAATAATTTGTCTTTAATAGAATAAAAAATCTACATACTAAATTGTAGTTAAAAATTAAAATTTGTCAAATTTTTGATAACATTTTCATTTTCCCTACAATCAAAAATAAAGTGCAAAAAAATAATTAAAAAAAATTATTAAAATCGCTACATTTACATCATAAATAATGCTCTCCTATGAAACAGCACATAAAACTGAAAATGGGAGGAAATTTATATATTTTATCTAATGCAATGGGAAAAATAAGTTAGTAATTATTAAATTGTTATTAAGGTTCCCATAACTAGAGAAATAAGAAGAAATCGTGTTTGTATGTGAAAATAAAGATGGACATACAAAAAGCATTATATACCAAATAAGACCCAGAAGATCTATTTAATTAGAAAATCTAAAGCTTGAGAAGGATAAAAAGTTTTGAAAGAATTTTTGGATAAATATGTAAGTAAAATGCCGAGAACCATGCTCAGATACGCTATCGAAAAATTGGATGAAAATGAAAGAAAATATTATTTAAATAAATAAAAAATCGGAAGATGATACTCCTCCGATCTTTTAAATAATAGTTAGAAACCCTCTTAGAAAGTCAGCCAACCATGATAAGCATGGTGGAATCTTTCAGCAAAGTTCTGGGTGATTCGTATTGCACCTTGAGATGTACGGACTAATCCTTCATCTTGGAGAAAAGAGGCGATATCATCGAGATCCTGCTCTTCAATAGGGATCTGAAACTTTTTCCCTTCTTTTCTTACCCGAGACCACAATTCATCTTTGAAGATGTGATTTGTGGAGGACAACTTCTTCCCCCTATGACCATTAAGGTACATAAGGGAGTACAGTACAAGCCCACATTGATCCGGCACAATTTGAACTCCATTTTCTTCTTCAGATTCATAAACTGGACAAGGACAATCATGTCTAAAAGCCTCGAATGCTTTTCGGCTTTCATCATCCACAAAATCCAAAGAGAAAATTTCACCACTCACAAGCTCGTCATTTGGCTGAGCTAGACCGAATTTTCTCCACAGCTCTAGCGGAGAAATAGAACTGAATTTAATTTCAGGACCGTGAATACTTTCTTCCTTCATAAATTTAATTAATTTAAGGGTTCTTGCTTTAAAGCAATTAAAACTTAATGAAATCTTTTTAAATGTCAATCTATTTTTTAAATATTTTATGTAAAAAATACTACACCTGTTTTCTTGTGTTTTATAAATTGTTGTTCTACTTGTTTTTTATCAAAAAAAATATATAGTCAAATTATCTATGAATAGATTTTTATTTTATTTTTTTGTGTAAATTTTCATGAAATCATTCTGGAATAAACGTAGAAAAATTTTTGGAGGTTTAATTTTTCTTTCTGTATTTATCGTATTTTTCTTTTGAAGAACATTTAATACTGAAACCACAAAAAATGAATTTTCCTTGTCTTGGGACGCTGTTACCAAATTTAGAAAATGATTAGATGTATCTGGAGGTACTAAGCTTACATATAGAATTGCTTACGACACTTATGAACAAACTTATTCTGGTAATTCTCAGGCTCTAGCCGATGTTAAGAAAAAAGTAGAAGATATTATTACCGAAAACATAGATAGTAGAATTTCTACATTATGAGTAAGTGATTATAAATCATATACCCAAAATATTGGTGATGAAACGCAGGTAGTTGTTGAAATTTGATGAGTAGCTGACCTTGATCAAGCCAAAGAAATCATTTGAAAAACTGTAGAACTTGAATTCAAATTACCTAATACTTCTGAATGATCAGAAAAAGATAAAGCTGAAAGAACGACTCTTGCTCAAAATTTATATAATGATTTATTGAATAATACTGATAAATTTGAAGCAATTGCTTGAGGTAGACAATCTGAAAACGTTTATTATTCAGTGTACGATAAAGTTGCACTTTCTGAGCTGCCTAATATATATCAAGAAAATATAAAGGTTTTGGATGAAACCCAAGAATGAAAAGTTTCTCCTTTGATGGATGGGGTATATTTATCTGGTCAATCATCAGATTGAAGCTGAAATATCCAAAATATTGAAATAAATGGTTATACTTTCTTTCGTATGATATCCAAAGAACAGTGAGCTAATACTGGTTTAAATCTAAGTTGATTGAACGAATCTGGAGCTAATGAAGGTTTAGGAACTCAGACTTTGTATACTTTCGAAGAAGTATTTGTAGAAGATAGATTAAGCTGGAGAAATGCACAATCTGATAAAGGTGATATACTGAACTGAGGTAATTTTAAATATGCAGAAGTTAGCACTTCTCAATTATGAGAACCTGTAGTTGTAATCAAATTTGATGATGCTGGTAAAGAAATATTCTGTAATATCACATCAAATAATATCTGAAAACAAATGGCGATATTTATTTGAGGTAAAGAAATTACTAGCCCAGTAATTCAATCTAAAATTTGTGATGGTTCTGCTCAGATAGATGGAAGCTTTACACCAGAATCTGCAAAAGAATTAACAAGTCAATTAAATGATTGAGCATTGCCTGCTCCATTAATCTTAATGCAGGAAGAAAAAGTTAGTCCTACATTGTGAGAAAATGCTTTAAATTGAGCATTACTTGCTATGGCAATTGGATTTATTGCTATATGGTTATATATGTCATTCACTTATGGATGGAAGAAATGACTTGTTAGTTTGATTTCTCTAACTACATATACATTAGTATTATTTGCTGTAGTTAAAATATTTGATTATGCACTATCATTAAGTGGAATTGCTGCAGTAATTCTTTCTATCTGAATGGCTGTGGATGCTAATGTACTTATTTTTGAGAGAATGAGAGAGGAAAAAGAAAATAAAAAATCTGATAGTGATGCAATTAATATAGCTTACGATAGAAGCTGGAATGCAATTCGTGATGGACAAATTTCTACATGAATGATTGGACTACTATTAATGGTTATGTGAATCAGCATCTTCAGATGATTTGGAACTATGCTAGTAGTATGAGTATTATTAACATTATTAATCAATGCTCCTGTAATTAAAGAATTATTGCACATCTTCTACAGAAAAAAATAATTTAAAACTATCATAGAAAAGCCAATCGAAGGATTGGCTTTTTTATTATCTAAGATAACAAAACTTTAAATTATCTATATTTTTTAAGATGTAAAATCATTTGTTTTTATCGTTTGAATAGATAATATAAATTCGTTCAGAAATTATCTGATTTATTTTTTGTACAGTAGAATTATGGTAACACCACGTACACTTTTCGCTTACAAGCAACTAAATTCAAACTCAAAGAATTGGTCTGAATGAGCTCACAAACTTTCATGACGCAAAAAGTTTTGATTTTGGAAAAAACTGGGTATTATTTTGTTACTTCTTTTAATTATTGGAATAGCTGTTATATCTATATGGCTAGAATTAAACGTATTTAAAAATCTGCCTGATGTTAGCCAAGTAAAAGATATGGTCTTTTCACAAGCAACTATCATCCAGGATAGAAACGGAGTAGAACTTTATAAACTTTTTGATGAAAACCGTGAATATGTAGAGATTGACAAAATCTCTGACAATATGATAAATGCTATCGTTGCAATGGAAGATCAGAATTATTGGGAGCATGAATGACTAGATCCATGGGGAATTTTTCGTGCTGCATTGAAGGGACAATGATGATGATCTACTCTTCCTCAGCAGCTAATGACTAACGTTTTTAAACTAAAAGCTTGATTAACAAGCAAAAATAAAAGCAAATTTTGATATTATTCAGACAAAGTTGCTTATAAATTACGTCAGATTGTACTTGCAAAAAGATTAAATTCAACTCTTCAGAAACAAGTAAAAGCTGAAAATCCAAATCTTTCTAACGATGAGGCAAAAAAAGAAATGAAAAAGAAAGTTTTGGAATTATATTTAAACTATATCGAATTCTGAAACAATTCGTTCGGAGTAGAAGCTGCAGCTAAATCATTCTTTGGAGTATCTGCCAAAGATTTAACAGTTGCTCAATCTGCTGTATTAGCTTCATTACCAAAATGACCATGACAATACTCTCCTCTTACAGATTCTGGAAGAAAAAAATTGATGTGATATTTTAAAATTACAGATGCGGTGTGAACTGAATATCCTTATGAAGGTACGTTAAAACAAGATATTATTTCAAAGTTTTCTAATGCAATACAAACCGCAGACTTCTCGAACAAAAAAAGCTGAAATTCCTCTGTAAATCTTTTGCAGTGATTGTGATCATTTACATTGGTTGTTGATGGTAAAGAATATTATGTCACTTTCTATAACTGAAGAAAAGATGTTGTATTGAGTAGAATGTTCGAAGATGATTATATTACAGAAGAAGAATATAAAAAAGCTGAAATTGAATCTTTAACTATCGAATTTAAATCAGCATCATTTGATATTAAAGCTCCTCATTTCGTATTTTGGGTTAAAGAATTGCTCGAGGAACAATATGGAGAAGATGCTGTATTAGAATGAGGTTTAATTGTAAAGACATCTCTCGATTACAATATTCAACAAATGGCTGAAGATGCTTTCAAAAGGAATGTCCGTACGCTTTATGAGAATTGAGCAAATAATTCTTCATTACTCTATGTAAATACTGACAATTGAGATGTACTTGCTTACGTATGATCCTTAGATTATTTTAATGAAGAAATTCAGTGACAAGTAGATATGGTAAAAAGTCGTCGTCAATCTGGTTCTTCAATTAAACCATTGATTTACGCTCTTTGATTTATGAGATTACCTTTAACTCTCGATACTCCTATCTTCGATATTGAATATCAGGTTGGACCAGATAAACCAAATAATGCCGATAACAAGTTTGATTGAATGATGACTTTAAAAGCAGCTTTATGACATAGTAGGAATATACCTGCAATAAAAATGTTTATAGCAGAATGATGAGAATGAGTAGTGAAACCTTTCTTGCAATCTCTTTGATTGCCTTTAAGTGATGATATTAACTACTGATATCCTCTAGCAATATGAGCAGCAGAAATCAGTCTTTTAGAATTTGCTAGTGCATATTCATATTTAACTACTGAGACTCCGGCAGAGCTCAATCCTATCTTGGAAATTACAGCAGCTGATTGATCAGTTTTATACAAAAAAGAAGTGGTTGAAAAAGAAGATAAAATCCCTGCATGAGTAAAATACTTGATATGGAAAATTCTTTCAGATCCTAATAATAGACTAGCTGGTTGGGTAAATAAATTCAACGTTTCATGACTAACTTATGCATTGAAAACATGAACTTCGAACATGAAGACCGAAAAATGAAATCGTCCTAGAGATGGTTTGGTAGCAGCATATACTCCAGATAATTTGATATTAATGTGGGCTGGAAATGCTGACGCTTCGCCAATGAATTCAAATGCTTATGGATGAACTATTCATGCACAACCTTTAAAGGAATTCTTATGATGATTGCTCAATTGATGATATATTACAAATAGAGAAATGACCAATGTTGAAACTTCCACTCTCTCTATTTCAAAGATTACATGAAAATTACCATCTGATACGACACCATGAGAAATGATAACTTCTACTTTATGATATGTGAATAATTTGCCAAAAGAATCTGATGGAGGTGTAACTGTCTATGAATATGATGTTGCTTGTGGAAAACTTGTAAGCCCTCTAACTCCTCCAGAAGAAGTAAGAAAATGATATTATATGAACATAACTTCCTTCATGCCTAATAATGATGATTTAGAAAATATAAAGGCATGGTGGGCTGCTAGAGCTAAAGTTCCTGCAGGATGAGAATGATGAGGTTTTAGTATCTTGACAGAAATTCCTGAATGATACTGTGAAAACAGAGAGCCTTCAATAAGTGATGAAATTAAAGTTTCTATAATCGATCCTGAAACTAATCAAAGAATTTCAGCGAAACCTTCTATCATGTATTCTATCAAGAGTAGTAGTGCTGTGCTAAAAAGCGTAAGTATAAGTGTAGACTGAACTGTTGTATACTCAAAGAATTACCAAAGACAATACGAGGATATTGCAACTGCCGATATTGATTTATCAAGTTTTGAACCATGAACTCACACAATTACCGTACAAGCAATGGATGTAACATGAAAAATGAATAGTGCTAGCATCTCCGATGTGTTAGAATCTGATGATAAAGAACCTCCATTTTTCGTAGCAGAGCAATCTAAAAAACAAGATAATGGTGATTGAACCTTTAAAATAACTCTTGTATTTGATGATCATTTATCATGAATTCCTTGAGGTAGTGTTAAATCAAATTGAACTCTAATTACGACATTTAACGGAAGATTAGCAACATTTACTACTTCAGCCGAAGTATTTGATGTGGAAGTAAAAGATAGTTATTGAAATATACTAACTAAAAGTATTGATATAGCTGATTTGTAGTTAACTTTATTTTCTAAAGATTCGATAATGACTACAGATTTAAAAGAAACAGATTCTGCTCTTTCAAAAGCGATGAAAAATCCACTAGCAGAAGTTACAAAAAAATCTGATGTTGCTAACGCAATTTCTGAAGATAAAACTAAGAATCTTGCTCCTGATCAGATTTCTCCCCAATTAGATAAATTCGAGAACTCACTAATTCGTAAAAAAAAGTTTCAAGAATGATAATTCAAGCAAGAAAGACCGCAATTGCGGTCTTTTTTTTATAACATAAAATCAATAATCTCTCCTCTATTATAATCTCATTCTACTTCCGCTTGGATGTAATTTTCAGTCCATCATTTCCATTTTCAATTTCTTCTTTCTTCAATCAAAACTTTATGTAAAGTTCACTTATTTTCTTGAATAAATTTCTGCCTTATTTCATCTCACTTTAAAATAAGTCTAACTTCCCTATCCTTTTTCTCACCTTGTTTAACTTGATCTGAAAGAAACGACGCGGGGATTCTTTCTCTCTGAGTATGATCTGAGAATGGAAAAGCATGCAATTTCGTAATTCAAAATTCCTCAATTCAGTTATAAGTTTCCAGAAAATCATCCTCAGTTTCTCAAGGAAATCAAATTATAATATCAGCTCAAATAGAAATCAGATTTTTCTTTTGTAGATTTCTAGTCTTTTTGAGAACTGTTTTCAATTCATCTGCAGAATAATGTCTTCACATATTTTGGAGAACATTGTTTGAAAAACTTTGGATAGAATAGTGAAAGTGTGGTAAAATTCTATCATCACTAACAACCTCGAAAAATTCATCATTTGCATATTCAGGTCACATACTGGAAATTCTAATTCTAGGAATCGTTGTCTGCTTCAATATCTCACGGAGTAGATATGCGAATCTGGTTCCTTCTGGTCTAGTCGAGTTTGAACATCATCGTGCAGCCAGATTTATTCAAGTAATAACAATTTCTTTTCATCATTGAGCTTCTATCTGACGAATTTCCTCTATAATTTCATCCAATGGACGAGAAATATGTGGTCATCTTTTAGCTACAGTAAGACAAAATGAGCAGTGATTATCACACCCGTTCTGAACTATAAGAAAATGCTTTGTATAAACTGAAGATTTTCATCAGATTTTGTATTCAAAACCGTTTTTTGATGGACTTTCGGGTAAAAGTGTAATTTTATCAGAATATTGCTTTAATTCCGGATAAATCGAATAAAATTCTGACTCTGTAGCCATATTTCAACGAGAAAAACTTCCACATCATGTAAGTGCAACTTTCAATCACTGCTGAATTGCATGTTTCACCTCTCTAACTCGCTTATTTTTAGCTCTATCAGTCACCACACATGTTGCAATCAATAAGGTATCTCTTAAATCATTTCAATTTCTAGAAAAATAATCCAATCGTTGATTGAGAAAATATTTATTTACTTTACATCCAAAAATTTTGTATGGCATAACTTCAGAATTTCAAGATAAGTATTGTGTTTATACAGTTTTTTATACAAAAGAGAAGATATTAAGCTTAAATAAACTTGACATTTATAAAAAAAATATTAATCTACATTAGACATATTATATAACAAAAACATAAAAACGGAATAAAAGATTAAATCGATTATTTGTAAAATTTTGACTATTTTCACATTGTGAATATAATTAATTTATAATATTTATTTTATGGAATAATCCATTACAATAATATGGCGAAAATTATAGATTTGAGAGAGAAGATTCCAGCAAATATTGTAAAATGAGCCTGATTAGAAAAAACGGCAAACGAAATATATATAAATTTTTCATCATGAGAAGAAAAAAATGCCGAATTAATCAATAAATTTTTCAATCAGTCTTATTTTAGAGGTGAAGAAAGTTTGATAGATAAATTCATTGAAATCACTCCTGATATAAAGTTTGATGATATCGAACAAGAATGAATAAATTTGGCAATATTACGATACAATAATCGGTTACGAGATTTTAGAGATTGTTTAAATAAAATAACTAATGATAATATCAAGAATGCTTTTATAGAAAAGATTCATAATAAGGTCCAAGACAAACTTAGGACAATAGCAGTTTACTGAGATTTTGACGACCCCGATAAATGTCAAATTCCATGAGATACAAATGTTTTATGATATTTTCAAAAAGTAGTATCTTACCTACAAGATAAAGAATGAGCAGGTGGAGCTAAAAAAGCATTAGAAGTATTAAAAGATATTAATATTACAAATAAAGATTTGAATGACTGCCTTCTAGCTGCATGAAGTGGAATTCATCCATGAACCAAACTATCAGACTCATCTATCCCTGCTGATCTCAAAGATGGATTTGATGCTTTGCTCTCCTTTGAAATAGGTAAAGAAGCTGATCGTACAATAAATATATGTAAAGATATTCAAAAAAATTTCCATAGTCTACTAACAAATACCTTCCCTGCTATTAATACAGTTGTATGAGAACACGATGAATATAAATACGATGAAAGCAAATTATGAGATGAATATGAAAATAAAATGCAAACTATAAATACAGATACTAATTTAAGCGAAAAAGAAAAGAAAAAGCAGATTAGAGATCTTAGATGGGAATATTATTTAAAATATCTAAAATCTAAGAATGCAAAAATTGGTAATGCATTGCAACAACTTTACGAAAATAATTTTGATTATGAGAAAATTGATAGGAATATATTGAAAGATTACATAGATTCTATTGCAGATTTTCGTTTTAGAATGCTAATAGACAAATGATTATTAAATGAAGCGTTTAAAGTTAATTTCTGAAATTTAGATAATTTCGAATCTTTCTATAAGGATCTTGCAGATATTGATAAATCAACAATAGAGCTAAAAGATGTAGATACTGTATGAACAGTACAAATTCCCATTCAAAAGAAAATTACACAATGACCAAACGAATGGCTGAAAGATATAGATGAATTTTGAAAAAATGCAGAAAAATCCTATGATGCTTTACCTATTGAATATATAATAAATAAAGCCGATTTTGACAGAGACGTGCTTCAAAAAGTCACTCTAGAAGATAAAGAAAAGCTATTGAAATTTCTATCAAAATTTGATCAATGAGATAGATATGAAATAAAGTGAGAAGATATAGGAAATTTAATCTACCTATATTTTGTAATAAATAATAAAAATCCTCTCATAGAGATGGATCCTGAAAAGCAAAAAGAAGTAGAGAATCTTTTTTGAAAAGCAAAAAATAGAGAGCATAAACCATGAGAAGATTCAGAAGATGATGATGAAAAAAATAGTGAAGCAAGTAATGAAGATTCTGCTCAAAAATTCAAAGAAAAGATTGAAGGTATGTGACCCGGAAAATTTGAAAATTGATCAGAAATATGGCTACCTATGTGAAAAAGTGAATTGCCTGGATGATGATACCAATGGATGAAAATAAAAATTAGCAATGTAAACACGGAAAAATGAACTTTCAAATGAACCATTTTCGGATGAGAATTAAAACTTGGTGACAAATTTGAATGAAAATCTAGAGAGTTTGAAATGAATGATAAATTTTTTAATGACTTAAATAATATTTCAAAAAATTATTCAAACAAAATCTATTTACAACCAAATCCAGATAATTTAGATTTTAATTCTTTTAGAAATAGTTTAAATAGCGAATTATGAACAGATACACTGTCTTTTCCACCTACATGAGTGGAACGAACTGGAGATAAATTTATACAAAAAATAATAGATGAAAAGTGAAAGGAAAAAGAAGTAGAAGTAAAATATTTCTGAGCAGAATCTGATGATAAATCTACTTATAAAATTGAATATAACCCAATTAAAAGAAATTTTACAGTTTCTTCAAGTTTCAATGGAGATGAGAAATGAAAAGACTGAAAATCTACAAAGAAACGTTTCTCATACAAACGTGATATGGACTGGAATAATTTTCTAATTTTCTTTACACAAAAATGACTAACTCCACAAACTGAAGAAGAAGCAAATAATGCCATTAATAGACAAAACCAGGAATTTAAAATGGTAAACTGAGGAAAACGAAAATTAAATTGGTTCAGTTTTAACAACATTAAAAACTGATTTAAAGATATTTTTTGAGCACTAAAGAAAAAAATGGATGAATACGATAAGAATCAGACAGAAAAGTTTAAATGAATTTTAGAATGACCTCTTCTTAATACACTCGCTTCTCTTCCTCTACTACCAAAATCTCTAAAATATGCCATATCAGAACGCCAACAAGAATTATATAATGAGGAATTAAATGGAGCACGGAAAGAAATTGAATTATACTTAAAAGCTCTTCAAAGCGATTGACAATTCGCAGACACTTTCGACCAAGTACCACCTCATGTACAAACCATATATTGAAAATCTTACAAAGAATTTATCGAAGGCTTATTCAAAAAGTGAAATCCCTCTAAAGAAGAAAGTCGTAAAGCGGCAGCACTTCTTCTAGCAAACTTTGAAAAATGAGGATCTCCTTTCCGTGGATTAACAGAATATGAAAACAAATGACTTTGGGTAAAGGTTTTATTGTGAGAAGCTCATTACCAACAATTTTTAAGAGATAAAGCTGCTTGTATTAGAGATCGTGATATCGCTGAAGCGACGAAGTCAGAAGATAGTAAATGACTTAACGAACAGCTAGCTACTTGTGAAATGGATTATATTATTAATAATGTAAGATGAGCTATCCCAAAACTTCCTTGATCATATTTTCCTTCTCATGAAAAAAGATGAATAGACTGAAATGATAAAACTAATTATATAGCAAATCCCTCAAAGAGACTACTATCAGAGACTTTTGCAAACAAGCTAGAAGATGCAAAGAAGTGACGATATACAAAATGAACTGTAGAAGAAACCTACACAAAAAATAAGAGTATCAACAGATTTGCTATTATGGAAGATGAGTTTAGTAAATGTGGGTCCGCTAGATATAAACAAGGTGCTTGAGCATTAAGAAGAATGTTTGATTTAGCCAGTAACGAAACACTTAAAAAACGTGCACATAAACATTTTTTAACATTTCTTTTAAGTTGAATTTTAGATGTAAATTGTGATCCTTGACTGAAGAAACAAGTATATGGATGGGCAAAACCTATATCTTTTGTACCTTGAATGCTTGTGAAAGAGGCTTGAGTAGCAGAAAATGTAGCAATACTTTTAGATGCTGCAACCAAGTGAGATTTTTCTAAAAATATTACCAAATATTTTCATAGAAACAAACAACACAATGGATCAATTGATTTTAAATGACTACAATGAGAAATAGACACATGGTTAACTGATGAAACAATGAACAAACTAAATGATTATTTCTCAAAGTTACCAACAAATGACCTTTCCAACATAGAAGATCCACATAAAAAACAAATTTTAGAGAAATTCAAAAAATCATTATTAGATGAGGACGTAGAAGAGTTTGACAGGTGACTATTAGACAATCCGACTATTGTAAATAATTGATTACTAACAAATATTAATGTCGTATCTGATAGACTTAAATTTGAAGATTGAGAATTTAAATGAAAAGATTCCGATGACATTAGCAATAAAAGAAAGTTTCGAAATGCTGTGAAAAATGACATTACAGAAAGGGATTCTAGCAATCCAAAAGACGTTAATTTTGTATTGGATAAATATTTATCCCGATTCTGATTAAGATCCAGTGAAAACAGACAAAATATTTATAAATGGGTTAATACAGCATATCATTATCAAAAAATGGTAGATGAAAGCGGATGAACATACCACTGCACACATCAACGGGAAACAGAAACTTGAAAAAAGTTTGACTTCCCTTTATGAATCATCACTCAAAAAGATGTAGATAAATTATTATTGTATGCATTTGAATGAAAAGTACGAGAGCGTCTCTGATGAGCGATTCTTCCCGAGGAATTAAAAAATGCATTAGATACATTTCAGAACTTCTTTAAAGAAGCATTTAAACGTGAATCATTGAAGAATAAAGATGTTAAAGATAACTCATTCAAAGCATCAAGTTTATGAGAAAATGATCAATTCTTATTGTGATGATGGGATGCATATAAAAAAATTAGAGAGAAAGAACTTACAAATTCCAATGATGTTGATGATTCAGAGAATGTTGATGACTATAAGTTATTAAAGCCTAGCCAAAGGAGAGAGATTACAAGACGTATTTTTAATGATGATGATAATAATTATATAAACCCAGAAATGGAAAGTATATATAAAACGATAAAACGCAAAAATAATTCATTAGATGAGAAATGGAAATTATCAATCATTAGTGATAAACAAACACGCATAATTAACTTACAAAAAAAACTTGCAGCATAAATCCACACACAAAAAAACATACCTCGAATTAAATCTGTCTATTTTCTTTAAAAAATATTTTAATTTAATATTTTTCTCTTGTTCCTTTCTTTGAAAAACTTTTCATAAAATTAAGCAATTTCATTTTTAACAATAAAGAATTAGAACTACGACTTAATTCTAAAATTAATCACTGCCTGCTTTTGATCTTCTGTTTTGACCGTGCGTAAAGTATAGTTCAATCCTTGAGCAAAATCAGATTGAAAATAATTTATATTTTCCACATCTCACTGAACTGAAGTAATTTCCATATTTCGTGGATAATAAACCATTCATTTTTCTCGCCACATACGTTCAGGCTTTCAGTCATAGTGATTCACTGGACTAAGCACCAAAATTCCTTCCTCTCTCGGACTGATTCCTATTCAATATTTCTGCTCTAATCCACGAATAAAATTCCTATAACTCTCCGGCACAAAAAAATAATAATCAATTACGAGCTGATATTCCCCCTCCGGCAATCATTCAAGTGAAAGTATTTCGTTCTGTTGTGATGTGATTAATGCTCATGTAGAAGAATAAAGTTTCAACCATTTCGTGAGAAAATCGTCAGATTTATTATTAGCAATATTCACATCTCGTGCATAAATTTTTCATCATTCAAACCTTGTATTCAGATTATTCCTAGCTATCATATCTCTAAATTCTTTACTTACGAACATATCCGAAAGATAAATCTGAATATATCTCTTATTAATTACTTCATCCCAATTATTAATTAGATTTTTGGCAATAGTAGATGAATTTTTAAAGAAATAATCCAGTACTTCTGCAATATAAAGTTCCTTTTTATTTCCACGATCTTCGCCACGGATTATATCTATTGAAGCATTTATAAACTGCCACTCTCTCATTTTATCACTAAATCACGGCAACAACTCCTCAAGTAAATTTGAATCAAGGAAAATCACTCATTTTATATATTTGTTATGCAACAATTTCCATTGCTCTCCACTGTACATTTCTTTCACCTTATCCATTTCATAATCTTGATTGAAAGCTTTTTCGTACATAATTTTCAGGTTTTTTCAGTCCATATCCGTGAATCAGAATTTATTTCCTGCTACAAATCAAAGTTGATATTCTCCAAAATATTGAGAATACCACTCTGGCAAATTTAACCTAGATTTTGGAGCGATATAATCTGCTAGATATGAATCAATGACCTCGAGATTTTCAATATGACCTCAACTTACAGTCACGAAAGCAAATGACCCAAAGAATCATCAATTTGGACGTTTTTCATTTCCATTTTGTAGCGGAATCAAATAATTATATTGCTGATTTTCTCATAAAAGTTCATAAACCTCTGCACGATGATCATACAAATCTGACAAAAATTTCATTAAAGACTCATAACGCTGGAATCACACAGATGAAAGATAATTCTGGTTATTTATGATATAATACCGTACTTCCTCTATTTCAGGCTTTTTAGTTTTAAAAATATTTTCTCATTTTTTATATGATTGAACTATCGTATCTAATGTATATAATTCGTGCGAAACTTCCTTATCAATTGGAAGAAAATAGATAGAAAGTGTTTGTAAATCATTAGCAAAAATATCTAGAGCAGATCATCAAAAAAGTATATTTGTAATATTTGCATACAGACTAAACGCTCGGAAGAAAATCAGAAATAATAACGAATATATAAAAAATTGTACTGGGGGAAGTTTCCTCTTTTTTTTCTGAGTTTCTTCTATTCAAAACTGTTTTTCTACCATAAATATTATTTTCTAAATCCACCAAAACTTGAGAAATCTGATTATTCTCATAAATGTGAGTGTAGGATTTTTCTTATAAGTTTCAAGTAAAACAGAATTACTTGACTTTTTGTATAAAAAATATATACTAAAGTATTATTCAAACCATTTTTACAAAAAATTAATATAAGTAATCAATAAAATTTAAAAAATTATGAACCAAAATGTACTACGTCTCGGGGCTGTTTTATCTACCGAGAGAATACAAAAAAATTATTTTAACGAATGCTCCTCTTTTGTTGCTATTGTACTCAAGACAACAGATCTAAAGAAGATTACTGTATCTGATCGAAAAGTATCCCTCATAGGAAACGATTTCGAAATCTTAGGAGAAAAAAGCCATAGGGACTGGGAAAAAATTTTCAAATGCAAAAACCTTGGTGGTAGCCTAACAATCGAGGTACCAGAAGGATACATTCCAGGCATCCCTATATAATCCGATTTCAAACAATTTATGCGGTGGGTAATATCCTACCGCTTTTTTTATTCCAAAATATAAATTAAAATCAGATTTCTCTTGCTTTTCATGTGAAAATTTTTATAAGTATTTGTTGTAAACGTTCGTATTTTTTATTATTGTAAATTATGGAATGCTTGACTTTATTTATGACAGTTTGGATACAGTAAAAAGTCTAAAACATCCAGACAAAAAAATGTACATTACTTTGACTGCTGCTATTTTTGGTGTAGTTATCGTAACTGGTTTATATTTTGTGCTTGCTGATTATATTTTCGGTGAGGGATACAAAATTTTCTATCAATCTATGACTGGAAGTCTTTAATACTATTAATTAAAGATCAGAAAGTGGTGAAAACTTTTATTCTCTTCACTAAATAATTATGCAAGAAACAAATACAGTAGAAATTAAAAAACAGATTGAAGATCGCACATTTAGACGATATGTGCTAAGTGTAAATTCTGGTCAAGAAGATCTTGTTCTTGAAAATCTAAAAGAAAGAGTTGTAAGACAGTGACTTCAAGAAGATGTTATCGAATTACTAAATCCAAAAGTAAACGAGGTTTCTGTAAGCAAAAAATGAGAAAAAGTGATTAAACAAAAGAGATTGTATCCAGGGTACCTATTCTTCAAATCTAGAATGAATGATAAAATCTGGTATGTAATCAGAAATACTCCATGAGTAAGACTAATTGTATGAGCAGATACTCATCCAGTTCCACTTACTGATGATGAATTCAACCAAATGATGCAACAAATCCAAGCTTCTGAAGATTCACTAGATATCAAAGTTCCATTCAAAAAATGAGATTTGGTGCTTATCAAATCATGAGACCTAAAAGGAACTAAATGAACAGTGATTTCAGTAGATTCAGAAAAGTGATTGGTAACTGTAAGTGTTGAATGGCTTGGACAGCTTACACCTACAACAGTTTGAATGGATACTGTGGAAATTGCTCAATAACTTTTATCAAGCAATATTCACATCATGATAGAAAACAAAAAAGTAATTACACGATCATTGATAATTCTATTTCTGAGCTTGTCGATAGTGTATTCTCTCACTTATCAGAAAAAGGAATCATTATTCAAAACTTCAGTATGAAACTGAAACGAAATCATTAATCAGACATGAATCCAGAATCAGAATTTATGATCTATTGCACAAAATACTGCAAGTGATACACAAGATACCGACAATCTAAAAAATATAGATACTTCGAGCTCGGTTTCCTTGTGAGATTTACAACCAAATTGAGCGGCCGAATTAAACGTCCAGAATTCAGATATCAAAAATAGTTCTAATTCTGTAAGTCTGACTCCTACAAACACAAAAATACTTCCTGGTACAACTGAATATTTTGGTACATTGGATATAGTAAATATTCTCTGAGATAATCCAGAATTTACATTACAGGACGCTAAATGAAACTATTTCGCTTATTATGGGAATCATCTGGATTTCATTAATACAATCGAAACACTAGGAGGAAATGTATATGAAATGGTTACGGAAAACGAAATTATTCAGAATCAACTATTTGGGGATAGAGTGAGTTATATAAATCTATCTATGTTCAAAGATGTTCGAGTTATAATGGTCATTAAGATTGATGGTGATGTGCGGTTATTACAAATACCTGCAGATAAATACCATTATAGCAAAGACTATCTCAAATCATTATTTATTCACTAACCAAATTAAACATGCCAATAGAAAAAAAGTATGTTAAAGTAGAGAGTGAAAATGTTGAAAGCACTGAAACTTACGGAAAAGACAGTCATTGAAAAATTATTAAAATTGAACAAACCGGAGATCCAAAAAAGACAGCTACTACCAAAAGAGTATGGGCTATTATTTGTTGGGTTATTGCAATTGCATTCGAGGTAATTGGAATCCTAAAATTAACCCACGTTATTGATCGGTTTAGTGGATTGGATATAATGCGATTCTTAATAATATGTATTGGATTGGATCTAATCTTCGTGATAATTGGTTCGTTATTATGGAAAAAAGCTAATCGTATCGATCCTGCTTCAGAAAAGAATAAGACCAAATTCTGGTTATGGAATAACTTATGATCTATTCTCTCTGTAATAGCGTTCTTACCTATAATTCTATTAATCTTTACAGACAAAGACTTAGATAAAAAAACAAAAGGATGGGCTGGAGGTATTGCTATTGCTGCTCTAGCTATCGCATTCTTAGGAAGTTATGATCGAAATCCAGTTTCAATGGAATGACTAGAAAGGGCGGAACAAGAAGTATTACAAGTTAGTCCATCTGGTACAGTATATTGGGCTCCCAATAGCAAAAAATATCACGTAGATAAAGACTGTCCTGCTTTCTCTCGCAGTGAAACAGTTTATGAATGAACTGTAAGGGATGCTTACAAAAAGAATTTAACTGATCCTTGTAGAAGATGTATCCCTGAATATAAATGAGATGATGTTGATGAAGATATCGAAATTGAAGAAAATGAAGATGACAAAGAATTCTGATTTTGAGATATAATATGAGAACTAATTGAATAATAGTACCCATTTAAATTAAGTTGAGTAATTATCTCAAATACTCAAATCCTTAGCTGGCCTGAGTCTTCTACCTCAGAATGTCTAGCTTCTACAAATGCGAACACATTTGTTAGACTGTCCAAGCATAGGAAAACTAAACATTTATTTGATTATTAAGCTTGAAAATGGCAAAAGTGCAAACTATTCTCAATCTTGAGATTCCTGCCGGAAAAGCTCAACCAGCTC
>OCTX012288822.1_pt1 | contig 21945 bp, 19 predicted proteins | sample 1539691 | NCBI WGS metagenome assembly OCTX01 (sample SAMN02144231, study PRJEB22623) | gut metagenome | biome: sheep rumen | host: Ovis aries | place: New Zealand
TAGCTCGCTACGCTCCTACGAGATTGCGAGCAAATCTGCTCAAAAATAGTCTAAACACAGCCTAAAGCTAATTATTAGAACCTGCCTTATATAAATATTGATATTTGGTATAGTCATTTTCCCACCTGTCTCTTGTCATGCCATTTCGTGTATTGAAACATTATAGGACATGGACGACTAGTCAAGATCAAGAACAGACGCATGCAGTCTAATCAGAAGTTCAGCTATCATTTCAAAAACAAGCGACTGACGCATCTATTTCATATCCCATATCGTATAAAATATGAATATGAGTTGTAACTATAAAATAAAAATTATAAATTTGCAAACAATGAGGTTTTTGGAGTACGACGCAAACGGGAACATCACCGTGCTGTCGCGCTACGGCACATACGGAGGTGAGTTCGGCCAGACCGACTTCCTTCAGATGAGCTATGCCGGCAACCGGCTGACGGGCGTATATGACGTGGTTGGACAGCCGGTGAGCGCCGGCACGTTCGGATTCCGCAACGGCACGGGCCAAAACCGCTACGGCTATGACAAGTGCGGCTCGCTGCTGCATGACGCAAACAGAGGGATTGCGCTCATCGACTACGATGACCGGGGGATGCCCGTGCGGATCCAGTTCACCGACGGTAGCGTGACGGAGCATGTCTATGCCAGTGACGGCAGACGGCTGCGCATGCGCCATCTCACTGCCGTAGAGGGAATAACGCTGGCACCAGGCAACCGCCATGAGCTGACGGAGTCGGAGACGCTGTCGAAGGACTCCGTTGACTACATGGGCAGCTTCCAGGTGAGCGGCAACAAGATCACGCGCTTCGACTTCTCAGACGGATACGCCACCTACCGTCCGAACGTGCCAGCCGAGGTGCTGGACTTCCACTTCCTCGTGCGCGACCACCAGAGCAGCGTGACAGCGGTGATTGGCAGCGGAAGTGCGGAGCAGCTCACACGCTACTACCCTTTCGGCGGGCTGATGACGCAGGACTGCACAGGCGAGGGCGTGAGTGCGGACAAGTACACAGGCAAGCGTCTTGACCGGATGCACGGACTGGACTGGTACGACTTCGGAGCAAGGCAGTACGACCCGGTGTATGGGCGGTTCGCAGGCATCGACCCGCTGTGTGAGAAGTATCCGCACCTGAGTCCGTATGCGTATTGCGGGAACGACCCGGTGAATGCTATTGACGTTGACGGAGACAGCATCATCTATCGAATTCCGAACTGGCAGTCTAAGACATTTGACAACTATTACTGGGATGTCAGCTCATCTTGTTTCCTCGACTCAAACGGCAATCCGTTCTCCGGGTCGGATGACATGCTGAGTAGTATTCAAGAAGCTTTAATAAAACTGCAGAAAGGAGAACACGGAATGAAGCTTGTCAAGTCCTTGAGTTTGAGCAAGGATAAGGTTCTTATCGAGCGAAAAGGAGGAGGAAACCATGAAGTGCCAGGCTCTGAAGGGTATGCCAGTGTGGTAAGATGGGATCCGGACTTAAACGCTGCTTTTGGAGGTGGGAATTTCATTTCTTTGGCTCATGAGCTCGCTCATTCCAAGGACAGGATTTCTGGAACATTTGACGATTCAACATGGTATAAAGCAGAAAATGAAAATGGTGGTTACGATATCATTCAGAAGGCAGAAATATATGCATTACATTATGAAAACCTTATTAGAGCAGAACATGGTCTGAATCTAAGGACGCATTATTCTTTAGATGCTTTCAGAAGACCATACGGTGGAAGAGTTATTAAGAATGATAATCAAGCTATTTATTTTGACATATATGGCAATCATAAGAATCATTACAAAAGCATATATAAAAACAATTATATTTACCAAATAAAACGGAATCAAATTATTAAATAAAATGCGGAATACTATATTATTGAATATCATTTTATTATTATTTTTTTTCATGCCTTTAACAAAAGTAAGGTCACAGGATGTAACTCAAAAAAGGTACTGCACCACAATTAAGGCATATTCTCCAATAGAATTATTATATAAAATAGAAAAGAAATACTTGTATAATGGTAAAAGAAAAGCACGTCAAAGTGCAAAATCCTATAAAGAAACCAGACAAATATTAACAAATAAATTATCTCAAATTTTTTCTTGCGACAGTATCTTTTTAATAAGAGCCAAAAACACTCACGAATCAAAGTATTCTGAGCTTATTTGGAACCATGAGGATAGTATTCAGTATGAATATCACTATCCTACAAAAGAATTATTGATAACTCGAGATTCAATATTGAAAAGGATATCTCTTGATGTCAAATCAAATATACCATTATATTGGGCTAGAATATCATGTGATTATTGCTTATCCATTACCATATACAGAATTTACCGTATGGATAGAAACATATATCAAGTGATTGTAGATTTCACTGGCTATGATTATGCTAATGACCACTATTACCCACCAAATAGATGAATATTGTTATATTGTGTTTTAACTGTAGATTCAAGCATATCCATGAAATCGAAAGATTTTTGAAAATATCCCTGACAGTTATAATGTATTATTAATTCGAGGTTTATATTATAAAAAATGAAAAGAGTATTTTATATTTTTTTGTTTTATATCTTAACTTCTTGCCACTCATTCGTAGATTTGGCTAATAACATCCGTGGTGTATATATAGGAAGCTCAAAATGGCCTCTAGACCATGGGATTCAAATATGCTTTAATTCAGATGGTACATTTCAGTATAAGGAATTATTCGATTTATACACAGGCTCTGGAGAAGGTAAATGGAAAGTGGTTGGGAAACGAATTATTATGGAATTCAATGATGAAGATTTATTAAGCGATATTGAAAAAGCATTATCTAGTGGCAGGCAAATCAAAGGAAACAAATCCGCAGTGATTGTAAATCGAAGCAAAATTAAAATAAATAATGTCATATTAAAAAAGAAACTAGAAAATACCTCATACTATAAGTCAACGAAAAAAAATATTTATGGAGTATGACTTTTGCGACAACACCACGGTGATGTCGCGCTACGGCACCTCTGGAGGACAGTTCGGACAGGCGGCTGCCGGTTATGTTGCCACGGTGAATGAAATGAGTTGGGAAGCGTCAAGAATAGCTTTTGACTATTATCAGGGTTAAAATTGAGAGCGTTTCCACAAGAAATGCAGAATATTATGGATGGAAGATGGGATACAACAACACCACAAATAACCAAAAAGCGGACAATCTATTGAGATCACTTGGCAGTATGCTTATTTCAATATGGAACTATATATTTGAATAGATATGGATTTACGACAAAGTAGATATATGTTTTACAAAGGCTGTGCAATACCATTCTTCGTAATTGCTCTATTATATATTATATGGCTATTCTGGAACTGGCGACAGACTTTTTATATACAAGAGATAGATATGTATGTGAGAATAGAAAGAATCCCTTTTAATGACGTTAAGATGTCATTCAGTAAAGCGGAAAACTTTGGAGATGACTATGTGAAATACGATTGTTCTTCAGATGTTGTGTATATGGACATTTATTATGTACCTCCATCTTCTATCTTTGTTTCTGGAGCATCATGTATTCAACACGACAAGTTTCAGATAGTAGGATATGAAATAAAAAAGAAGCACAAGAAACGAGTATTAGGTCCCGATGCCTGGGTGCCTGATTATTATGATGAATACACCGATTCAACATTTATAAAGAATCCGAGTTATCACTTCTCAATATACGATTATTTCTCTGGATTTTCCTTGGAAGCCCCTGATGGAAAGACGATTTATAAGGCAGGAGTCGAACGGTGACAATTTATAAGGCCATATAATCTATGCCTTAGAATGAAAGATATCATTTTTAAACAACTATTGTATTATGAGACAATTGATTTTATTAGCAGGAATCGTTTTCAGCATGGTAACCATCTCATGCAGTAACGATGACGAATTTGCATCTTCTATTTTAGATAAAGAAATAGTAGGTGCTTGGAAGCAAGAGACAACGACCAATTCCGGTAATCAAACAAGCTACTTGTTTTTTCAGAGAAATGGCACTTACATCGTGATTGATGTGGATGAGAAGAGAATTGATTTTGGCACGTGGGAGATTGTTGGAAAAAAACTGATGACAGAATTGCCTGACGGTAAGAACGAGGCAGAATATAAGCTGGAAGAAGGTAAACTCTACCTGACTTCTGACAAAGCCGGGAATCATCAGACACAAGTTGCCCTGCACGTGTCAGAGGATGCTCTTTCTGATTTTCTAACCAGGGAGTATGTGGAAAACTTCGTGAAAGGAAAGGACGAGGTGGACATTGACGAGCTTAAAGTTGATTTCAGTGATTACAGGAATTATAAGATCAGCCAGCCCTGTCCTGACAACAGACATCCTCATGCCATAGACATGGGTGAGGCCGGTATATGGGCATGCTGTAATGTGGGGGCTTCCACCCCCTTGGAGTCAGGAAACTATTATGCATGGGGTGAGGTTGAGACGAAAGACCAGTATACGTACGAGAACTATATCTATTTTGACAAATCTTCATATCATGATATTGAAGATTATTTAAAATGCTATGAGAATATAGGCGATGACATCTCCGGCACGCAATATGATGTCGCTCACGTAAAATGGGGCGGTTCATGGGAAATGCCATCGTTGAGTCAAATCCAGTCATTATTAGAACATTGCAACGTGAGATTAGGATCTGTAATCATGACGAATGAGAATATCTTTGTGTTCGTAAATACCAATTGGGGATATAGAAACAATTATTTCAGGCTAAATGATGAGTTTTACCAAATTGATTGTTATAAACATGTTCTTATCAATGGAAAAGTATATGATAGAAGTGACTTCAAAATTGATTATAAAGATGATTTAGATTCTCTATATTTGAAAAATAATTTCATTTACAAGGTGGTGAACAAGGAATTTGATGTGAACGGGATAGACCACTTGCTGAATAAAGGTGTAAACGGTATCTTAGATCAGGATATGTCTACAAATGGTATGATAATCGAAAATAATAACGGAAAAACCATCTTCTTGCCAGCAAACGGGGCCCGTCGATTTGACACTTACAATTTAGGCATTGAAGGCAACTACTGGTCGTCCACCCAAGACACTCAATCCGCTGATGCGTCACACATCCTCCACTTTACCAGTCAGCCGATTATGTTTGCATACTACTGGTGTAGTGAAGCCTACCGCGAATATGGACGTTCTGTCCGCCCAGTCCTTAAAAAGTAGTCATTGATTGTGAAATTAAAACAATCGTTATGCAAAAAAACAGCCTAATTATCAACACCCATAAAATAAAGTTGGACAACGCAACATTAAAGAAATTAGAAAAAAAATTCACACAATACAGTAAATATAACTTGTAGAGTAGGAATAAAATGCTTAAATTTGTAAAAAATATTAATATCATGTATAGCAACAAACTTATTCTTCTTATATGGAGTTTATGTATCTGCCATATAGCCAGTGCACAAAGCAGATATGCTGAAAATCTGAGAACGTTTGTAGGCAATGAATGGATATCCATTCCACATGAAATCATCCTCAAACCACTGGACAAAAAGAATCCGACAGAGTTCCAAGTGAAGTGCGACAACAAGCCGACAAGAAAACAACTGAAAAACTTTGCCCTGTTTCTTCAGCACAACGACAGTCTCTATATCAATGCAGCAACAGCTTGCAACATTCCTATAAACAACGGTTTCTTCACAAAAGCATACCATATAAACGACAGTACCATCCTGTTCACGGAATTCATTGAGAAGGTGCCCAAGTTCTATGCGGGCGTGGGCAGCACCATGATTCCGATAGGTGTGAATCCGTTTACCAATCCTTATAAACTGCAAAATAGATTTTGCTTTATCATCAATACCAAAAACAAATATACAGTTGCTGAAATTGTAACACCCGAAATGGCAGAAGAATTGCTGGCCCCATTTCCAGGCTTGCTCGCCGAATACAAGAATAAGCCAGAAAAACAACGGGTCTATGCAGACGTTCTCATCGAACTCTTTTCAAGAGCAGGTCTGTTGAAATAAAATAAAAAAAGTCAAGAAAAGTAAGACAACAGACTATTGATTGCAATATCTTCGGAACAGAAAAGTAAATTAATATTTATCCTCACGAAAAAAACATCAAATTATAATTATCATGAATCACATCATTCTTCGTTCACTGATTGTGGCATTCAGCATTGCGTTTTCACTCAAGATAAACGCACAACGAGCAATCGACCAGCTGGAAAGCCAAGACTACGTTCGTTTTGAATCTGCAATAAGCTTGATGGACAATGGCAAGGCCAAGGACGCCATCATAATCATAGATGGCCTGCGGAAGAAATACGAGAATAACTACTTCCTTGAATATGAGCGTCTTTACGCTTATAGTCAGCTAAAAGACTATAAGCGCATAGTGAAAGAAGGCTCCCAATTGTTTGACCACCCAGACGCCGACCCCCATTGCTATCAGTTGGTAGGCAATGCCCTGGATTATTTAGGAAATCGGTCAGATGCACTAAAGACCTATGACGAAGGCATCAGCCGTTTTCCCAATGCCGGCAACCTTTATCTTGAAAAAGGAAATATTCACCTGATGTCCGGGCGTTACGACGAAGCCCTGAACAGCTACATGGAAGGCGTGAAAATGCAACCGGACTTCCCCAGCAACTATTACCGACTTGCCAAGCTCTATGCCGAGTCCACCGAGCCTCTTTGGGCAGTTTTCTATGGTGAAGTGGTGTGTAACCTACTTCCCGGGAGCGAGCGATGCCAGGAAATGGGCAAACTCATCTACGATATTTTCAACTCCAACATCAGAGTGGTGGACGGCAACAAGATCCAGGTTACAATGACCGATGAGAGCCGTTTCGTTATGACCAGCGGCAAAACAGGAAATCAGCTCCCCGTCTCAATTATATACGAAATAGGGCTGCTGAAGAATCCCAATGTAGTGAAAGAGTTGCAGGAGACCGGCAAGCCCACCATAGCCCAAATTGCCAATATGCGTGAAAGTGCACTGGAGCTGGTAGACTCCTTAGCACATGGATTTCCTTCCCTATCATTGCTGGAATATCACCGTAAGCTCATTGACAGCGGCATGTGGACAGCCTATAATATGTGGCTGATGTCTCCAGGTAATCCGAATGAAGTGGAAAAATGGACAGAAAGCGGAGATAATGGAGAGGTGTTAGAGAAATTCTTACTTTGGCTGCTTCAGAATCAGTTTGTCCCAACCAAAGAGAAACCGACATTGAAAGTATTTCATACAAACGGACTCAGTATTCCTGATATTGAAGAATTGCAGACATCAGAAGGATGCCGTGCTTATCGAGCAGATGTGCTACGTCTGGCAAAATGGTTTCTTGACCAGCCTGCCAATCCGAATGATCCGACTCAGAAAGAAGTAATGCAGTTCATCATATGCTGGATGTCAAGCACAGATGAATTTTCGTTTGAGTTAACAACAGACATCACCCCAATGTACGAGGGAGTATTTTCAGCATTCATGGCCTCAATGGCAAAGCATGCCATTGAGTTCAACAAAAGAAAAACAGACGAGAATATGTATTGTGAGGTAATGAAAGAAGTGATAAACTACTACAAGCATAATAAAAATAGTCTTGGGACGATTAATCCGCTGGAAGAGTATTTGGAGATGGACGAGGCAACCTTGCAGTCCACCCTCATCCAAAAATATAAGAAGTCGTTAAATTAAACAGAAATAAAAAAATACCCAGAAAAGAATAATTCTCAAAGAGCTAAGAACAACAAAAAGACAAGAAACAAGTCGAAATAAAGTGATATATAATTTTAAAAATAAGCAATTTATATAATTTTATTATACTAATTGTTTAATTCTTTCCAATTCTGTGAACCACCTGATCAAATACAAAATAAAACAAAATTATGTTGTTTAACATAAAAATTCGATATATAAAACGTTAAAAAATGACTAAATTTGCAATGTTATCCTGAAAACAATCTTTTTACCTTAAAAACTAGTACCTATTGAAAGTAAAGAAGGTGTTTCTCTGGGAAGAGAGACACTTTTCGCTTTTAAGAGAGTATCGCGTTAATTAAAAGAAATTTATATATTTTTATTAAACAACTACAACAATAATAATATGAGTAAAAAAATTATTTATTTCCATGGTTTTGGTTCATCAGGAGCATCTGGCACAGTAGAGAATTTGCGAAGAATGCTGCCTGACATGGAAATTATCGCTCCCGACATTCCGATTGATCCATTCGATGCACTCCCATTTTTGACAGAACTATGCGCACAGGAACAGCCAGACCTGGTAATAGGAACCAGCATGGGCGGCATGTACGCCCATCAGATGAAGGGTTTTAAGAGGATATGTGTGAATCCAGCCTTGAACATGTCAACACTAAGCAAGGTGCTGAAGACTGGCACTCACAAGTTTTTCAACCGCCGCAAAGACAACCAAAAAGAATTCAAAATCACGAGGGAGATCATCCAGCATCACAACATGATAGAGCGTAACCAGTTCAAGAACATCACAGATGATGACAAGGAGAAATGCTGGGGTTTGTTCGGCATTCATGACGAAACGGTCAACACCTATGACCTATTCCACAAGCATTATCCTAACGTGAGGAGATTCGACGGAGAGCACAGACTGAACGACAAAGTCCTGAAATCCACGATTATTCCTCTGATACACGAACTTATTGGAGAATGAAAAACTATTGCAGCCAGAGAACGATGGGGTAAGGAGTTACTCCCATCTCATGGTGGTTGACGGCCCCTTAATCGACATAAGGAAAGAAGAACCAAAAATAATAACAGATGATATGACCAGAACTCCAATATTGACAAGCAATATATAGAACCAGTTCAACTCGACAGGCACAGTGTCAATATAGTAAGTGGCAGGGTCGAGCTTCACGACAGAAGCATATCGCTGAAGAAAACACAAGCCAAGCCCGACTATATCGCCCAGCACAATGCCTTTGCCTACAATCATCACGGCAAAATTGGAGAAAATCTTTCTAATCGTAAGATTGCTTGCGCCGAGAGATTTCAAGATTCCAATCATCTGGATGCGATCGAGCATCACAATGAGCAGGCCCGCCATTACCGTAAAGCCACCAATGGCAAGCATAAGCACCAGAATCATGACGACATTCATATCCAGCACATCGAGCCAGGCAAAAATATGGGGAGACAAATCCTGAATTTTGTATATTCCCCTCTCGTAGCCTTTAACGTCGAACACAAATTGCTCATCAGCAGCAAGATGATCCACAATCTGGTCTGCCTCTTCAGGATTGGCAACCATAATTTCCACTCCCGTGGACTGGTCGGGCTCCCAGTTGTTCAGTTTCCTGACGGTGTAGATGTCGGTGAAGCAAGTGATTTTGTCGTATTCCTCCAAATGAGTCTGGTAAATCCCGACGATAGAAAATATCCTGGCCCTTATGGATTGTGACTGCTCATTGATGAAATAGACATAGACATTTTTTCCAACATCAAGTCGCATTTTGGAAGCGACAGGCTGCGACAAGACTATTTTATTGGAGGGCCCAGAAGATGAAAAAGGCGGGATTTCTCCTTTCACAATGTATTTTTTGAAGAAAGAGAAATCATAGTCCTCTCCCACCCCCTTGATTTGAATGGCACTGAAATCCTCGTCAGTCTTAACCAGCCCGGCAATGGCCGCATAGTTTTGAAAATGGACAATGCCCGGAGTGGATTCCAGAACAGATTTCAACTTATTGTCGGAAGTAAGAGGCTGAACAACCCTGTTTTCGTCAATCGTATGGCTTCTCACCTGTATGTGCGAACCGAATCCCACCACCTTGCTGCTGATCTCGTTCTTGAAACCAAGCACGATTGACAGACTCACAATCATCACGATGATGCCCACCGCAATACCTAACGTAGCAATAATGACAGCCGGCCGTGAGAAAGAATTTCCCTCCGACTGGCTACGGTAGATACGTTTTGCAACAAACAGGCCAATCCCCATCGTTTTTCCGGGTAATTTATTCCACCCTTCCGGGATAAATCTCCAATGCTTTCTTCAGCAGGAACAAAGCCCTTTCGAGGTCTTCCTTTTTCAGTATATAGGCAATGCGCACCTCATTCTTTCCAGCCCCAGGCGTAGTGTAGAATCCGCTTGCCGGCGCCATCATGATTGTCTCACCCTCATAGTTGAAGTCGGTGAGGAGCCAAGCACAGAAGCGCTCGCAGTCGTCGACAGGAAGCTTTGCTACGGTATAGAAAGCGCCCATAGGAATCGGTGAATATACCCCTGGTATTTGGTTGAGACCGTCGATAAGGCATTTTCTGCGCTCCACATATTCGTCATATACCGTTCTGCTGTATTCTTCAGGCGCGTCGAGAGAAGCCTCTGCGGCAATCTGTCCGATAAGAGGTGGAGAGAGCCTTGCCTGGCAGAATTTCATGACCGCTTTTCTTACCTCCTCATTTTTTGTTATCAAAGCGCCGATACGTATGCCACATTCAGAATATCGCTTGGAAACGGAGTCGATCAGAACAACATTCTGCTCAATGCCTTCGAGATGGCAAGCAGAAATATAAGGTGAACCTGTGTAGATAAATTCCCTATAAACCTCATCAGAGAAAAGATACAGGTCGTACTTCTTGACCAAATCCCGGATTTGGTTCATCTCTTTCCGAGTGTATAGATAACCAGTGGGGTTGTTAGGGTTACAAATGAGAATCGCCCTTGTCCGTGCATTGATAAGTTCTTCGAATTTTTCGACTTTAGGCAGGGAAAATCCCTCATCGATGGTAGTTGCCACCGTACGTATGACAGCACCCGCCGAAATGGCAAACGCCATATAGTTGGCGTAGGCCGGTTCGGGGACAATAATTTCATCCCCCGGATTCAGGCAAGAAAGAAAAGCAAAGAGGACGGCTTCAGATCCGCCCGTTGTGATGATTATATCATCGGCAGTGAGGTTGATATTGAATTTAGCATAATATCCAACCAACTTTTCTCTATAACTTCTGTAGCCTTGGCTTGGGCTGTACTCGAGAACCCCTCTGTCGATATTCTTGATTGCGTCGATAGCCACTTGAGGAGTAGGCAAATCAGGCTGTCCGATATTGAGATGATAGACTTTGACACCCCTTTCTTTAGCCGCATAGGCAAGTGGCGCCAATTTCCTGATAGGGGAACTGGGCATTTCGTTACCACGTATAGATATTGCAGGCATAATAAAATTTGATATACATAAATATTCTGCAAAGTTACGAATAAGTGCTAAGAATACAAAATAAAAAGATTACTTTTTGATAGTTATCCAACGGTATTCTACTTAAAGAGCTTTGAATTCACAAAAAAATTGGAGACACGAAACTTAAGAACAGAATAATGATAAAATCAAGTAACTGGAGAAAAATTCGGGTAAAATCATTACGTCAGCAAAGAAAATTCATGATTTTTCATTATAATTCCGCACAATTATATTAATTTTGCATATCAAATCAAACAGACAGATCTATGAAAATAGGAATCATACAACAAAATTGCAGTGACGCCATCAGTCAAAACCTACATAAACTTGAGAACAACATACGCAGAGCCGCAGCAGAAGGCGCTGAGTTAATCGTCCTGCAGGAACTGCACAACTCGCTGTATTTTTGCCAAGTGGAGAATCCCGACAATTTTGACTTGGCAGAACCCATACCAGGCCCGTCGACATCGTTTTTCGGCCAGTTGGCCAAAGAGCTGGGCGTGGTGATAGTCACCTCGTTGTTCGAAAGACGTGCCCCAGGCTTATATCACAACACAGCCGTGGTGATAGAGAAGGACGGCACAATAGCCGGGAAATACCGGAAAATGCACATCCCCGACGACCCAGCCTACTATGAGAAGTTTTATTTCACTTCGGGTGACCTTGGATTCCACCCAATCGACACCTCTGTTGGCCGTTTAGGAGTGCAGGTGTGCTGGGACCAATGGTATCCGGAAGGTGCCCGCCTCATGACCCTTCGAGGCGCCGAACTCTTGATATACCCCACTGCCATAGGATACGAGAGCAGCGACAGCAAGGACGAGCAGAGTCGTCAACGTACGGCATGGCAGACAGTCCAGCGCGGGCACGCTGTGGCAAACGGCTTGTATGTGGTGGCAGTGAACCGGACTGGTCATGAGACAGACCCTTCCGGGCAGACCAACGGGATAGACTTCTGGGGCAGCTCGTTTGTGGCCGGTCCTCAAGGCGAAATCATCTATGAATCCCCCATAGACAAAGAAGATGTTGCAGTTGTCGACATCACTCTGGAGCGATCGGAGCAGGTGCGCCGCTGGTGGCCATTTTTGCGTGACAGACGAATAGAGGAGTTTGGGGGATTATGCAAACGATTTATTGACTAACAACACGAATGTTGAGTTGGGAAACGCCTCAACTCAACTTAGTAACCGTAAAGAAAGTTGACTCGTTTTGATGAAGACGAGAAGACAAGACGATTGTCAGCCAAGGATGGCATTCAAGTGGAACAAACGGAGACAAGTTATTTTTCAAATCTCACTTAATACCATTGTATAGAACTGGAGTATGAGCTCTTCTTATCATACTTCAGCGCATCGGTCAGCGTGCTGGCGTTCGCCCTCATCGTGACATGATAAGAAGTAAACGGACCGAAAACGAATCCAGCAGAAATATTGAAGCAGTGCATGTCTCTGGAAATGTTGACCGTCGTCATTGACAATTCATTATTCGTGAAGTCCCATCCAGATGAGAAATTCACATTCCAATTAGATGAAAGCTTCACATTGCCGGAGAAATTCATATTATGCACAAACTTATAGGGATATCTCATGTTTTTCACATTGATATTCCTGGAGCGGTCTTCCGACATTGTAATACCATAGGAGATAGAGAAAGACCAAGGAATACTGAATTTCATATACCCGTCCTCATCGAGTCCGTCGGTAGAATCCTTTTCGTTTCTTCGTCCTGTTGCAGCAGGTTTCTCTTCATCTACTTCATTCTCTGCCTCGTCGTCCTCTACATTATTGACAGACGCTGACAAGCTATCATCCTCATCATCTTCTCCATAAAACAGTTTTCGGAATGCCTTCTTCCATTTACTCCAAGTCTGATTATTGAACGTATATGAAAAGTTTTTGGACATTCCCTGGAAACGTCCGAAGCGTCCGTAGGACCATTCAGTGCGGTTACCGACAACAACACTTCCGTTCTTATCAAATTCATAAGCATAAGTAGCCCATGTGCTGTTGAGGTTCAATGTGAATTTACCCCATTTGAGTCGTAGTCTGGTGCTCAAGTTGCTCCATGGCTGTGTCTTGGCTGCCATATTATATGACAAGCTGGCTCCGAGTTCATCGATAATGCTCAGCTTTTTCACACCTGTAGAGTCCTTGTCACTTTTTATTTTCATTTCGATGTTGTTTCCAAGATCGAAAGAAATAGAGCCGGTTCTTCCCTTTCCCGGCACCCCATACAACGCGCCAGCATAAGGAGAATATTCCACAACAGACACATTGCCATCCTCATCAGTTTTCGTATACGTCTTATAGTATCCGTATCTTGACGCACTGAAATCCGGCGCGTACCTAAAAGAAACAGAGGGGCTGATGACATGTCTGATTTTCTGTATTTTATCGCCAAAAATTTTAGGGCTTGGCTCATAGAACATATACACTTTTGTGTTGGCAGACACGCCGAGCGAATAATTGAAGACACGATTGAATCCATACACAGTGTCCCTTTGCAGAACCTGCCGGTCGGTGTCCCAACTCTGATTGACCTTGCGGGTGTACCATCTTTCCGTGTAGTCAAATGAGGGCACAATATTGATATATTTGAATAAAGTAAAGGAAGAGGCAATCGGAATGTTATGCCTCATGCCATTGTTCCAGTCTTTAACAAGACTGCTGTGCATAATCTGGTCTTCCTTAGTGCTGATGCTATTAGACAAAGTACCAGAATAGCTCATAGAAATTTTCTCATACCATTTTTGCTTTCCCACTTGCACCTTACGTTTGAAAGGATAGAACTTCGAGAGGCTGACACTGAGGTTGGGCAAAGTGAGTGAAAGCGTGGAGTCCTTCATGTTCTGTGCAATATTGAAACTGGAGGAAATGCTCAGGCCGATTTTAGGAAACGACCTGGAATAGCTGATGGACGACGTCCTTGTGCTTTGCGAATAAGACGTAGGGTTATAGAGACTGGTCAGGTTGTTCTTCTCATAGCTCTGTGTGGCAAAATTGACACTGGCCGAGAATGAGCTGTTAGGGTTCATTTTAGAGTCCTGCTGATGTCTCCATTGCACTTTAAAGTTCTTCGTGACAGAATAGTCAGGAAGATTCTTTTCTCCGGTTTTTGTGACTTGATAATTGAAATAGAAATTACCAGAATACTTATACCTTTTCTTATAAGTGGACTGCGCCCCAAGTCCCCATGATCCTTTAGTGAAAATTTCGCCAGTCACTTTCAAGTCCCAATAGTCGTTGACAGCAAAATAATATCCTCCATCCCTTAGATAGAATCCACGTGAGTTCTCATCTCCATAACTGGGCATGATAAATCCGGAGCTGTACTTACTGGTGAAAGGGAAATAGGCAAAAGGGATAGCCAAAGGAAGCGGTACATCTTCGACCACCAGCCAAGCAGGTCCAGAGAATACGTCTTTTCCCGGGTGCACCTTTGCCCTACTCAAAGCGATATAGAAATGTGGATGTTCCTCATCACAAGTGGTATAGGTTCCGTGTCGCAGATAAAGTTCGTTGTTTTCCCCTCTTTTAGATTCCGCACTGTAGAGAAATCCCTCCTGTTGTTCCGTTCTGACGTTGGTGATGAATCCCTTACGTGTGTCGAAATTATAGCTCATCGTCTCAGAGTTATATACATCCTTTCCTTGTTTGAACACAGGCTTTCCATACAGATTTCCGAGGCTGTCGAGCGCACCGACCGCATGCACGACAGAGCTGTCCATGTTCATGGTGATGTTTTCCGAAGTGAGCGTGATATTTTGATATTCCACCTTTCCGTTGCCATAAAGATAAGCATTCTTGGATTCCATCATAAAGACGATAGAATCCTTCGCCTCATAGGCAACGGGGTCTTCCAGGGCAGTTTTTCTTGATTTATTAATAGAATCCTCAACCTGTGCAAGCGAGTCGTTCCATTGTGTGGCACGTCCCTTCTGAGTCTTGAGGCTGTCAAGATTCAGGGTCTGCGTAGGTGGAGTTATAGAATCCGTTTTAACCGGCACAGAGTCGTTATCAGCCCATAGAATCCTGGAAACGGGATTATAGCCGTCATACTCACCCAAAGATGAGGATGTCGCCCGTTGTGCAACAATCGAAAGAAGGACTGTGATGAGCAGATATGTATATGAATGTATTTTCAAATTTCCGACCAGAATTATTTTGCAAAATTACTCATTATTGTTGGTATTGCAAAACCATAAACTTTAAAAAGACGTTTTTTTAGATTTTTATAATATAAAATAGGCAATAATATCAATTCCCGGGATGTCTTGATATACACATTTTCCTTAACTGTTCGACATTTCCATTGAAGAGATCGATGTCGACAAAGCCGTCGATTCCGTCTATATGTCCAGCATCAGTATGTTGCCAGAAACTCCATTTTCCGTCGTACTCCAGTGTATCCACATAGTAATGTGCGACCCAATATGGATAGTTATCGAATACGGGCGCATTGAGATATTTGGTCTTGAAGCGATAAGAGGCATAAATAATTGGCCGTATTCTGAAGTGATTCTCGACAATGGTGAGCCAGTTGATGATTTCATTTAAAGTCTTCTCCTCATGCCCCGCCATTTCCATGTCGACCTCAATGTCGAGCACAGGTGGCAAATCGCCTTCCTGCAGACGTACCACATTACAGAAATGCTCAGCCTGGTCTGCGCCAGAACTTTGAGTAGTGAAAAAATGATATGCACCTCTGATGATTCCACACTCCTTGGCACTCTGGAAATTAAACTGAAACTTTGGGTCTATTCCGTCACTACCTTCGGTAGCTTTGATAAAGACGAAACTGACAGGAGAGTTCTGAATAGTGGCTTTTTTCAAATTATTCCAGATGATATTCTTCTGATAGTGTGAGATGTCAAGCCCTCTGACAGAGCCATTAGGATATTTAACCTCACCATACAAAGCCTTCCATCGATAAGAATAAGGCCTAACGAAATTAGAATAAAACACATAGCAATAGCAGATGATGACGCCACAAAGAACCGTCCACAAGAAACTTCTGGGAATCTTGCGGAATGGACGTTTAATCCTGCTATTATTTTCTTGCATTTTACGAGTATCTATACAAGTCAGAAATAAGGATTAAAGCGTATGGCACAGGAAAATAGTTCAATGCGCCATACGCTTCAAAGATATCACCAAGAAACGAGCAGTAAGATTATGCCTGTTCCAGTTTAAGAGTCATTGTAGGCTGGTCGCAGACTTCAGAAGGTCCGAAATACTGAATAGGACCCGGATAGACATAATCCGTCTTAATAGCCCATTCATCGCGATGTGCAGCAAAATACTTGAATGGTGCCCCGTCGAGTTCAACCAAAGCCTTTCTTATAACCGGCTTCATTTTTGCATTACGTCTTTCCATATTCATCATCATCGTGATAGGCACACCACCGGCAATCCATTCCGCTGCAGGAGCAGTTGTGTTTTTGATGATGGACATATATCCGGTTTTTCCATTTGCAATCAGACGAGACGCATTGAATCCAAGCGAATAGCAGTAATCAGCGTCATAATTTGAAGGAGCAGCACAACGTCCCTCATATCCAAAGAAATGATGCTGTGCAGAGAACTTGCCGTCGTATTTTCCTTCAGCCTTCCATTGCTGCAGTTTTTCAGCCACCATACGTGAGAGAAGCTTCTCAGTCTCAATAAGAGACACTTGTACATTACCATGTGGATCACGGTCGAGCGCGAGCTGAGCAGACACATCCTCAGGCAGAGAATTGAAGACTGCAAGATTTTCCTTTGTGAGGTTTTTCTTGACAAAGTCGATAGTCTCCTCACGGCTCATGCCAGTTTTCTCGGCAAGCATGTCGTTCAGCTGAGCGATGAGTTTCTTGATAGCCGGAATAAATTCGATGATACCCTCAGGAATCAGAACTGTTCCGAAGTTATTGCCTTCTTTTGCACGTGCAACAACGGCCTTAGCGATATACTCAACGACAGCATCCAACGACATAGCCTTAGCCTCAACCTCCTCGCTGACGAGACAGATGTTTGGCTGGCATTGTAGTGCACACTCCAGAGCGATGTGGCTTGCAGAGCGTCCCATCAGCTTGATGAAATGCCAATATTTGCGAGCAGAGTTACAGTCGCGCTGTATATTTCCAATAAGCTCAGAATAAGTCTTGCATGCAGTGTCGAATCCGAAAGAAGTTTCGATTTGCTCGTTTTTCAAGTCACCGTCAATTGTTTTTGGACAGCCGATGACCTGTACGCCATAGTTCTTTGCTGCATAATACTCAGCAAGCACACACGCATTTGTGTTAGAGTCGTCACCACCGATGATAACCAGAGCCTTAATATTCAGCTCACGGAGGATTTCGATACCTTTTTCGAACTGCTCATTTTCTTCAAGCTTCGTTCTGCCAGATCCGATGATGTCAAATCCACCAGTATTACGGTATTCATCGATGATGTCGGCAGTGAGCTCCATATATTTATGGTCAACGAGTCCACCAGGTCCTAAAATAAAGCCATACAGCTTAGAGTCCTTGTTCAGGCTTTTAATTCCGTCGAACAATCCAGAAATGACATTATGTCCGCCAGGAGCCTGTCCTCCAGAGAGGATAACACCTACATTAATAGGTTCATACTTCACAGCCTCTCCCTCAACAAATTCAATCACAGGCATTCCATAGGTATTCGGGAACATGGCCTTGATTTCCTCTTGGTTTCCAACCGACTGTGTAGCCTTTCCCTCTTGAGCCTTAACCGGTCCAAGCAGAGCTTTAGGCAGTTTGGGCTGATAAGCAGCCCTTGCAATTTGTAGTTTACTTTTCATCTTATCTCTGATTTTTAGATATAAATTCAATTAATTTGCAAATTTACTCATTTTTTTTAACGTCCACAAATAAAAACACAAATAAGATTGGAATGACGATTATTTTAGAGATGTTCTAAAAATTCTTTAATTCTTAAAGAAAAGGCTTAGAACACGTCAAAGAGTCCCTCTTCCTCTTCTTCTTCGTTATTTATTTCGTTTTCTTGCTCTTTGTTCTTAGTTGCTTTGTTGTTTTTCTCTTCTTCCTCGGCTTCTTTCAGGAGGCTTTCCACCGTAATGCCATAAGTAGTGCGCAGCACACGGAACTCAGTCCGCCTGTTCAGCGCATTGCAAGTGTCTTGCTGCTCCTCAGGCAGTGCCTTGATATACGCTTCCGTGAGCGTATCGTTCTCATTCAGGAAAGGAAGTCGCTCATGAATTTTCTTAGTCACAATTTTGGGCTTGCTTTCGCCGTAGCCCACAGCAGTGAGACGGTCTTCAGCAATTCCGTGCTCAATGAGATAATTCACTACAGACTCAGCCCTTCGCTGCGACAACTTCTGATTATATTCGTCATTTCCACGGTAGTCGCAATGAGAAGCAAGCTCAATCGTGACATGTGCATTCTCAGTCATCATAGCCACGAGGCGGTCGAGCGCCTCAGTAGACGCTTCCGTGAGAGTAGCCTTGTCGAACTCATAAAAAATGTTGTCGATAATCACAGGGATATTCATAGGCGGCAACGGGAACTGCAGCGTGTATTCCTTACTTTCACGAGCAGGAGCTATCTTGAGATGTTCCCTGATATTCAGATAGCCTTTACAAGTGCCGAGGAATACATAATCCACACCAGGTTTAAGTTCCTTCGTAAACGAACCATCCCCTTTCACGCTGACTTTCTCGTTTGTGCCGTCATTTCCGACCATATATACCAACGCCTCCGGTAGCTCATAGCCATCCTTCTCGTAGACCCATCCAGTGACAGTGTATATGATTTCAGGCTTTTCGAAGCTGTATATATGCTCCCATCCTTTATTATCGTTACGGCTGGAGCTAAAAAATCCCCGGTTGTGCTTGCCCTCGAAAGTCATGCCGAAATCATCCATAGGAGAATTGACCGGAGACTTCAAATTTTCCACTTTCCATCCTCCGACAGAGTCAAATTCAGCACAAAAGATATCCAGTCCTCCCATGCCAGGATGTCCATCCGAGGAGAAGTAAAGTTCTCCATTATATCTGAATGTAGGAAACATTTCGTCGCCCGATGTGTTGATGGGCCTTCCCACGTTTTCCACACCCCCAAATTTTCCTCCATCCATAATCCGTATTCTCCAAATGTCGTATCCGCCAGCTCCTCCGGGCATATCACTCACAAAATACATCCATCTTCCGTCGGGCGACACCGCAGGATGAGCAAAAGAAGAGAGCGTGTCCTTAGATATTTCACATTTAGTTGGTTTAGCCCAACTCGCATCCGACCTTGCCGACTGCCAAATCTCTGCATTTCGTGGATAGTCGGGATCTGATGTGCATTTGGTGAAATACATGGTTTTCCCATCAGGCGAGACACAGCAGACGCCCTCATCGAAAGCAGTGTTTACTTCCGACTCGACCACCTCTGGTTGCTTCCATTTCCCTTTTTCATCTTTTTTTGCAAGGAAAAGGTCAGCATAATTCGCCCCAGTGATTCCATTGTCCTCATCCCCTTTTACCTCGCTTCTGGTGGAAGTCAGAATCAAGTTATCGGCATCGTCTCCGACAAGAACAGGTGAAAAGTCGCTCCGTCGAGAGTTGAAAACAGCATCTTTCTTGACGGTGTAGTCAGACGGTGCCACTTTCCATTGTTGAGCAAGCTCACATGAAAGAATACCGGAAAAAGCCAACTCGCTTTGGGGGCAGAGTTCCAGGAATTTTTTAAAATTCTCCTCAGCGGCCTTATAATTAGACGCCTTGAGCTGTTGCTGTCCGAGAAACAAATAGGCAGTACTGTCGGCAGTCCCATAACGGACCGCGTTTTGAAAAGCAGACATAGCCTTCTGCACCATATTAATACGCCTGTAGCAGTCCCCCATCTTGAAAGCTCTTACAGCACGCTTCTCTTTGTCTTTTCTTGGCGAACAACGGGAATAGGACAATTTATAATAAGCAGCAGCATTATAATACTCACCAATCGAGAATGCCTGTTCTCCTTTTTTATACGCGATTCCCTCATTTGAGCATGCGGCAAGAAAAGAAAGCGTAACAAAAGAGACAATGTAAATATAACGTTTCATGATTTGTTGCAGTTTAGTAAAATAACGATAAAAAGGCCATTAAATTGTATATCACCTCACTATTGCCTTTCAAGCAGTTCGAGCTCCTTGCCTTTATTAAGCTTGTAGTAGGCCTCTCTGAGTCCACTTTTCCATATCTCCGGATTGTGGGGACGAATACCCCTGACTCGCTCATAATAACCCATTGCCTTGGTGTACAACTCCGTTAGTGTCTTCCGGTTTCTGGAAAAGTCGGACGAGCCAAATTTCAGATTGGCATTTTTATAAAAATCCCTAGCCTTTCGAATGTAGATATTGGCCAGCTTAGACAAGGTCTCTACGTCTTGACCGTCGATTTTGACGACCTGCTCGTATGGAGCAATAGCCGCATCAATGGAGTCGGCTTCGAAATACTCATTTCCCTTAAGTTTCCAGAACTTCGCATCAAGGCTGTCGGTCTGTATGCATCTGTCCAGCACTTTCATCGTATTTTGAAAATCACTATGATCGTGATACAGCTTGATAAGATTAGCCCGGAAATAGTCGTTGGTGGGATACACTTCAAACCCTTGGGAAATGAGTTGAACAAAAGTGGTGGAGTCCTTGAGCTGAAGAGCCGCCTCCGCCCCCATTTCCATCATCTGGTCTTTTCTTATAGAATCTGATATGGCGACAGGGAGATATCGAATGACATCCTGATATTTTTTAGCCCCATAGGCAGCATGAAGAGCCATCTTGTAAATTTTCACACTGTCAGAATCAACTGGTATCACATTGTTTTTATTCTTATAGACCACAGGATTACTCAGGCTGTTCAAATAAATCATAAAAAACGGCAGAGCTTCAGCATATTTTTGTTTTTTCATATAAAAAAGTCCCCCGCTTTTCAAGTTGTTCCTGAGAGCCGAAAGGTGGTTGTTAACGTCAGAATTAAATCGCGTTATATGCTTTCCTTTTTTATTAGGAATAAGAGAGACAGAATCACACTTTAATCCATAAAAGTAAGTATCGTAAATATGCGAAAATAATTTGACAGTATCCCCTTTCCCATTAAGATAAATTTTTCTGTTTTCCGCGAGATAGAGTTGGTATTGCGTGTTCATCTCATACCCGAGCAAGTCCGGATCGGATTTTGACGATGGAAATTCCTGGAATGTTTTTATTAAAGTTTCATTTGATTTATTAAAATTACCAGCCTTATAGTATGATTTAACCTCCTTTAAAATATTTTTTTTCTTGAAGACCTTCTCAGGCTTCTTAACTGAATTATCAGCCTTGCTGTTCGACTGATTCTTGTCTTGGGAATGAAGAGACAAGCATCCTGAAAACAAAATTGCAAACAATAAAAATATCCTCATAAAAATAAATTTGTGAATGGAAAAGAGCTCGAAACTTTGGAGAATTAGTTCGAAACTTTTGCAAAATTAGTAAAAAAAAGCTAAATTCAGCCGAATCGATTACATATTATGTGAATATTTTAGATATATTTACATTTTTTGAAGATTCATAAATATAATATGTCCTGTTTTTGAATAATTTTTCGTAACTTTGCAAAGAATTATGCAATAATAGCAAGAATGGACGTAGCGATTATAAAATACAATGCAGGAAACATCTTCAGTGTAGAGAATGCAATAAGACGAATAGGCATAGAGCCAAAAGTAACATCAGA
>OCTX011797213.1_pt1 | contig 21933 bp, 23 predicted proteins | sample 1539691 | NCBI WGS metagenome assembly OCTX01 (sample SAMN02144231, study PRJEB22623) | gut metagenome | biome: sheep rumen | host: Ovis aries | place: New Zealand
CAAAGCTGTACAAAGCCAGCCAGGACGCAGCTCAGGCAAGAGCAGATAAATCGGAAGAGCTGAGTAAGGTCGCTGAGCCCAGAAACCCTTTCCTCAAACTGAGCGTGTCCACTGCTCGCGCAGACGTTACGAGCGAAGACGGACACTTGTCTCTGAAGATTAACAAGAGCGTTGGAGACAACGGTGTTATCTGGCGCTCAGACTACGACGAGTCAAAACGAAACTACTTCTCATGGTATGTTGCCGGTGAGTTAAAGGAAAACGGAGATCCGCTTTCTAAGCTTGGCGGCATTGTGTTTATCATCCATGCGGACAACACATGGGATACTGCGTATCTGGAAAAAATCTACAACGACGAAGGTTTGATCGTAGACGATGAAGGTAAGCCTACTCACTATTACTACGCTTTAACAAGCGGAAGTGAGCCGAGAAGGATTGTGCTTCATGCAAACTATGACGATGTTAAGATCACAGATGGTGACAGGTTCTATCTGTTCTGCTCCAACAGCATGTCTGGTATGCTTGGTGTTAACATGGCTACAGATGAAGCTATCGTGCAGAACCTGCAGAATCAGCTGACTGATGAAACGGTTAAACATCCTGTATTCTTCACGCCTGTTGTAGACGAGGAGCTTATTGATAGAATCCCTGCAAATGAATATGGCTGGCTGTATCAGAGCTCAATCAGAAGCAATGTAGAGATCTCTGAGCCGGCTTTATACTACTGCAACAAAGGAAACAAAGAAACATCATGGAATCGTGTATTTACCGGAGAAGAGCTTCCTGAGTTCAATCGAAACCGGTACAACGGAAACTACTTCTTCAACCTGAAAACGAAAACGCTCTGGCTTGGCGGAAACTCTGCATGGATACAGATGACTACCAAGAAGGATGAGCGCATGGCCCAGGCCTTCAGCACTGTTATTACCATGTGCGCTCAGAGAGAGCGTGTCTATAGTGGTTGGCACGAAACATACACGAGGTCCGGCTCTTTGAACATAGGCAACTATGCTGCAAAAATCGGATACGACTCTTTCATGCTGTTCTCAACAGATCAGCAGACGGCCGATGTTGTCACGATTGACACAACAAACAGCTGGCTGTATCAACAGCCTGGTGACTCTCAGAGTGTCGTAAGCATCACTACAAGGACTTATGATACCGTAGATTTCTCTGTGAAAAACATCTTTGCTGACGCCAATTTCACAAATGGTAATATTGCCAGCAATGGTATTGATGTCAGCAATGACGAGTTCTACAGATCTGGGTACGTCCGTGTTCATGCCGGCGTCGGGTATACATATAACGTTCCGGCTGATACGACTGTATATTTCTACGATCAGAATAAGACCTTCCTTGATAGTAAGAAGCTTACGGCAGGCTCTGTGAAAACCTTTGTCGCTCCTGCTGCGTCCGACATTCCTCAGACAATCGAAACTCTTAATGAGTATAAGGCGGGAGCATACTGGATGCGTATTGCATCTAAAGTTTCTTCTCCTGCCGGTTACCTGAACGACACATATTATGTTCAGCTTACTGGTTATTCTAACAAGTTTGTCGTTAACGACAAGCTCTATACTGTTCTGTCCGGATTTGAAGGCAGCGGAGAACAGCTTGGCATTGACCCGCTGATGCCCCGTTTTGCCGCCTTAGCTGATGAGACCTATGGAATACTCCTCCGGAGGTTACAAGAGGCTCAAATCGCCATTAAAGAGGCAAATCTGGCTATTACAGATGTGCTTGGCGACATGCTTCGTGAAGGATACTGGCAAGACAACAACTATGCCGAAGGTGATGAAGATCGTCTGTATAAAGACGCAACGGACAATCTGAAGGAAATATCTAAGCCTGAAACGACTTACGATGTTGACTTCCTGGATCTGTATGAGTCAAATCAGGATATGGAGTTCTCTATTACAGACCAGACAGATGTTTCATGGCCCGACATCAAGATCACAGACGCTGCTCATCTGATCGACGAAGATCTCGATATTTCCTGCTGGGGTTATATCGATAAGTTGCATAAGTGTTTCGATCAGCCGTGGAAAACCACGCTTGAGATCAACACAAAGCTTACGCTTATCGATCAGCATGACTTTACAGATGTGATGGCTCATATCGCGGATGTGGCAAAGGAAACCAAAGCAAAGCAGACTCTGTATCAGCGGGCTGCTGCGCTTACTGGATCTGGTCAGCTGGCAGCCGATCGTCTTGACGGAGCGATCAAATCCTACGTTACACAGATCGTAGGCGGCGCTTCCAACTGGTATACGGACGATGACGGCAATCAGATCTTCACGTCCGCAGACGGGCAGTCTGCTATGATGCTTTCCGGTAATGGTTTGTGTATCGCAAACTCCAAGAACAAAGATGGAGACTGGAACTGGAGAACTGCCGCAACCGGATCTGGCATCGTTGCTGATACGATTACTGCAGGAACAATCTCTGCCATGTTGATTGAAGCAGGCGCCATTACCGCAGATAAGCTCGCCGCGTCTGTCGGACAAGAGCTTGAGATCAGCAGCAACGTCGCTTTGACGCTGTTTGCTACAGCAAGCGGCTCTCGTCCTGCTGGCGCTCTTATGACAGGAGTACAGTCTGTAGACGAAGACGGAAATCCGTCTTATTCAAAGGTAGGGGAAGACGAATCTTATATTCAAATTCTTCCGAAGACTGACGATCATGAAGCCCAGATTAACATTATGTCTGGCGGTAATGTCAACATTGAAGCTGGTTCGCAGCTGAATCTGTCTGGTTCAACAATGTCTGTTGCAGCACAGTCTCATCTCAGCATCGAATCTGGCGGCAATCTTGACATCAAGTCTGATGGTAAGTTTACTGTTGACTCTGACAACTTCAAGATCAAAGAAAACGGTAATGTAGAGATTATCGGAAAAGTTACTGCCACGAGCGGCAAGATTGCAGGTTTTATTATCGGTCAGGAAACTACTGAAGAAAATGGTCAGACCGTTGTTGTTCGGGATTATCTGTATTCTGGAACAAGCAGTATGACCAGCAACCAGCCTGGCGTGTACCTCGGAACGGATGGTATCAACGTCGGTGGCCGGCTTAAAGTCTCTGACGATGGCGCTACTCTGCTTTTCGAAGGCGCGGCTATCTCCATCAACGGAGAAACTGGTGCAATCGATGTAAAAGCCAACAGTACGTTTACTGTTCAAGCAAACAAAACACTATCTCTTGTCACAACCGGAGCGAACGTGAAAATCGGCCATAAAGACTCTCCGTTTACTATCGGAGCTGACGGTCTTGGCGGATTGAACGGTGCTACTAAACGCAGTTATATCTATAATGGCGTAACTGGCATTACAGATACCGAGCACAACGGCATCTATCTTGGTACTGACGGCATTGCCCTTGGTAAAGGCGTATTTACTGTGATGACAGACGGCGCCGTAAGTGCAAGAAACATCACTATCTCCGGCGGATCCATTGAGATCAGCAAGGTCGTTGATGGTGTTGTTACGACTCCGTTCAAGGTTACGAGCAGCGGTGTTCTGACGTCTACATCCGGCACGATTGGCGGCTGGAACATCGAAAAAGACAGTCTTCACATCGGTAAAGACACTAAAAACAGCTCTGGAGAGATTACAAGCAGCACATATGTTGCGTTGTCTACCGGAACGTATGCCATCTGGGCAGGACGAGAAAAGAGTTCAGACGCACCGTTCTGGGTCAAGAATGACGGTACGATGTCTGCTACGAAAGGCTCTATTGGCGGTTGGATTATTGGCACTAACTATATCGGCAACGGCACATCATGGTCAAAGAGTACGGTTGGTATCAGCGTAGGCAACGTAGCGTTCTTTGCTGGGGCAAACGGGTCTTCTGTTTCTTCTGCGAAGTTCCAGGTCACAAAAGAAGGTAAGCTGACAACAACTTCTGCGCTCATAGGTTCATGGAGTGTTGACGATAAGTATATCTTCTCTGGGACATCTGCTTCTACGAGGGTTAAGCTTGATGGATCGTCCGATACGACTGAGATTACATGGTGGGATATTGCAGCAAAGACGTCCAGAAAAACCAGCCATATGTTTGCTATGTGGTGTGGATCTGATACAGCTGATAATGCGCCGTTCTCTGTTACCAAAGATGGCGTTGTGACCATCAGAAAACTTCGTGTTAACGTTGGCTCTGACGCCGCACCTAAATACGTTGAAGTTGATTTCGGCAAATGGTTCTCCAGTGCAGACTCAGAATCTGGAGACGATCCGTGGGAAGCCGATATCACGGCTTCGATGGGTAAGCTGAAGTTCCAAACCATCAAGAGCATTAGTGTTTCAAAGACCGGACGTGTAACGATCTACTACACTAACAATAACGGAGGCACGTCATCTGTGGGTTTTAATTCCGCCAGTTCAGCAAAACTTGATTTTAGTTGGACTGGCACCGGAACCCCGACTGGCGAATATGCCGGAGCAGTTACTGTAAAGATTCTTATCGGTGACGGTACAACAGCCTTACAGCAAGCAAATGTTTACCTTGCCGAAAAACCGAACGATCATAAAGTCGATGTTTCATGGGTTTTAAATGGTAAAATTGTTCATAAGAACTTTGCTACAACCGCAACGTGGAAAGTTGGCTGGCAAGACGGATGGGGCGTAGCCGCAAGGCGTGTATCGTTCCCTACGTCGAATACTGGTAATAACCATTTTACGTTCAAAGCTCCTGATTTAACGGCCCCGTCGTCAACAGCTGGAACAGGAACAGATCGTGTCGGCACATATCACATCTATCAAGACTTCACAAGCAAAGATAATTACAAGGTGTATGTAAAAGGCGGAGTAAACAATACAACGATTGCTCAGCTTAAACCGACTTCGATTTTTGCTGGCGGCGTAAGAGAAGGCGAATCTCACTTTTCTTCACGCGCAAATATTACTCCAATAGGCAATCCGATACGCTTTAAGAGACATACTTCGTCTGAAACTCCGACTGGAACATGGTATACGATTGTGTCTTCCAACTGGGATCTTACGTATTATCTTGCCGGATCTGAGGTTTCCGGCCTTTACACAAAGAACACATAATGTTAAAGGAGAAAGGTTATGAAACAACAGGAATATGTTAATGCATACAAAGTCATTCAGAAATACGAAGAAGAGAAGCTGCCTTTGGACATTGCTTACGGCCTTTTCAAGGTGAAGAAGCTGCTTCAGGATCAATGGGATTTTGAAGTTGCCAAAGAGCAGGAAATCTTTGAGCGTTATAAGCCGAAGACGTCTGAAACCGGCATGTTTACTTTTACGTCAGATGAAGATCAGAAACACTTCACAGAAGAATTCACTGAGCTTCTGGGCATGGAAGTAGACAAGCAGTTCGATAAAGTCAAGATTGACTTTGGCGATCGGATCGAGATGTCTGTTGCGGATATCGAAATGCTGAGTGGCTTTGTCGAATTCTAAGTTCATGCGAAAGGAAGTGAGCGTGCATGTTCTTTCCTGGTGAAACAATAACTCACAACTTTGTCATTCCGTTTATGAAAAACGACATTGCAAAAGTTATAGTAACCTATAAGCAGAACGATCAGATCATTCTGGAGAAAACGATCACTTCCGGGTTTGAGGAAATTGATAATGAAAAAGTTAGTTTTGATATTGCGTTTTCTCAATCCGAGTCACTAAGCTTCCAGGATGATTCTGATTATACGGTTCAGCTTAACGTTCTTGCGAAAAGCGGTTCAAGACACGCAAGTCACGAGCTCCACGGATTCAACGGCGCGCAATATCTGAGAGAGGTGGTAAGCAATGAGTAACGGTGTATACACGTTTTATCCTGAGTTCTCTCAGTATGTTACGCTGTATCGTGGTGTAACCGCTGTATGGATTGGCAACGGAAACAGCTCTTCTCCTGCCAATCCGGATTTCCCAACATTTAACGACCAAGGTGTTCTGTACGCCTCGTATATTGACGACAGCGTACAGAACCTTGGCCCTGTTTCGTCCTTTGCTGAAGCTGTTGCGAGCGGAAAAGCTGGTCCCGGAACTGACTTCCCAACAGAAGCAGACTGGATTCTTCATATTGCAGCAACGTCTCAATATGCTCAGGACGCACTAAACGGAGCGAGAAACGCTCTTCAAAGCGCGGAAGACTCTGAGAGCTGGGCTGTCGGAACTCGTGAAGGACAGCCGGACTCTCAAAGGGAAGGGGCCGCAACAAACAATTCCAAGTATTGGGCCGAACAAGCTGCAAGCAGTGGTTCTGCAGCAAGTTCGTCTGCTCAAGAAGCAAGCGACTCTGCCGATGAAGCTGAGAACTATGCCGACGAAGCTAAAGAATGGGCCAACTGGAATGTCGCCGGTGCGCCGAGTGCGACAAACAACGCAAAGGCTTATTCCGAAGTTTCCGGTGAACAGCGCCGCCAATCTGAAAGTTGGGCTGTAGGCACAAGAGACGGCCAGGACGACACCGTAAGACAGGGAGCGGCCACAAATAACTCCAAGTATTGGGCTCAGCAAGCTCAAGGTTGGGCTACAACCAAAGAGAACGATAATGCTAAACATTACTCTGAGGTCGCAGGCCAGCACGCTCAAAACGCTGTCGGCGCTGAAGAAACGGCAAAGAAGTGGGCAACCTGGAATGCGGAAGGTGAGCCGAGCGCAACAAACAACTCAAAAGCTTACTGCGATACCGCAACTCAGAGAGCGCAATCTGCTGAAGCCTGGGCAAACGGAACCAGAAACGGTTTCCCCATTCCTGCGGGTGACGAAGCGGAGAATAAGTATTCTCGCTACTGGGCTATTCAAGCAAACGGATCTGCAACGTCCGCAGCATCTGATGCTGAAGCGGCCGCGGCTTCCGCTGTTCTTGCTTCTCGGTGGACAAATGGTAATGGAGCCGGAACCCCAGGTGAGCAAAACAATGCCGAGTATTTTGCGGAACTTGCCGGCGACCGCGCTGATTCTATCCGCAACCCTTCTCTGATCGTTGAATACCAGTCAAGCACTCGTGCTTCTGTCGTTCCTACAGGAGACTGGGTAACCACAAGAGAGCCTGTGAAGGGTGAATATCTGTGGATGCGGATGACCTTGACATGGGGAGACGGATCAAGATCTATTTTCTATTCTGTGTCCTATCAAGGTATGGACGGATCTGGTGCTGTCCTAAGCGTAAACGGCAATACTGGTAGTGTCATTCTTGACGGCAGCAATCTGTATGTTGATTATGATGCACAAACCAGACAGCCTATTGCGGCCGCACTGGCTTCAAAGGTTAATGCCTCTGATTTTATTTCGGATAACGATATCGACGCATTGTTTGAGGAGTGATCGTTATGAGAATAATCATGCCTCGCGGAGATCTTTATCCTGTTAGATTTCAGATTTACGAAACGGAAACAGAAGTTACCCACATTGATTTCTCGCAGATCTATATGACCTGCAAAAGAAACAACAGAGAGAGGACTCCGCTGTTTCAGAAGTCACTGTCGAGCGGAACGATTATCAAGATTGGCGATGGAGATTATCAATTCTATATAGAGCCGGAAGATACAAACAATCTTCAGTATGGCGAATATACTTTTGATATTGAGCTGATCCACGAAAGTGAGCCTCGTATCAAACAAACAATCGGCGGAACACTTAGACTTGCGGAAGAAACAACCTGGGCTGAAAACGAGGTGAGACAATGAGCGGCGCAAACTTTCAAATTTCTCTTAACGGAGGGAATGCGTTGAGGCTCAATCTTACTGGCGGAACATCCGAACAGATTCGAATGGTCAGCCCTGCTTCTTCTGTTTTTTCAGGGAAGATCAGCGTTGATACAACTGAAGGCTGGAATCAAAAGATAACATATATTCCAGTCAAAGGTGAGATTGTTATTTTCAGCGATCGCTGCATTGTTGGCGGAACAAACTATCCTGGAATTAAAATCGGCGACGGTCTTGCTTATGTTGTTGATCTTCCTTTCTTTGGAGAAGATGAAACGAACAGAGTTATCAACATTATCAACAACCATATTAACGACGTTTCTGCCCACGTTTCAGCAGAAGACAGGTCTTTCTGGAACGCCAAGCTGAACTGTCAAACAGACGGTGAAAATCTGATATTCACAAGAAATTAAAGAGGTGATCTATATGGCAGATATCAGTAAAATCACACTGCCGAGTGGCACTACGTATAACCTCAAGGACGAGGTTGCACGGCAGGCTGCTGCTGCTGGTATATCTTTTGTTGTCTCCACAGACGCCGGCAGCACTCCGAAAGACGTAACGTGGGATAAAAGCGGAACAACCATTACGGGTACTCTGGTTGCCTCTGCGTCTACGTCCGGAGCTTTCTATCTTGTTCCTACCACCACTGCTGGAGGCAAGGATATCTACTCTGAATACGTGACGATCAAACAGGGATCTGGTTCTACTGTCATATATAGCTGGGAAAAGATCGGTACAACCGATATCGATCTGTCTGCTCTGGGAGATCTGGCTTACAAAGATACAGCTACTGGCAACTATAAGCCGGAAGGATCTGTAAGTAAGCCCACGTTTACCGGCAACGCCATGACTTCTACAGGCACGTTTACGCCCGGAGGAACGGTTTCCAAGCCTACGTTTACAGGAACGGAAGGAAACGTCAATGTAAGCGGTACGCCGGCCGGAAGCATTTCTATCGGTACCGGATCGGCCAACTATACTCCTGCAGGATCTGTGGCGGCGCCTACGGTTACTGTAACGCCCTCTTCTTCGACGAAATATGTGGCTACATCTGCTACGGGCGGCGGATCTGTGACGGCCGGCAAAGCTGCTTCCTGCACTTTGCCGTCCCTGCAAACTTCTGTTGCAGATGAAACTCTGGTTCTTTCATGGACTGAAGGATCTTTTACTGCAAACACTCCGACGGCTGTAACTCTTCCGAGCTTTTCAAGTCAGACAATCGTATCCGGCATTTCAAGCGCAACTGCTTCTGCTCCTGCGTTTACCGGAACCGGCGTGAACCTTAAGTTTACCGGAACTACGATGAGCAGCAGCGGCAAGTTTACGCCTGCTGGATCCGTTTCTCAACCGACGTTCAGCGGAGAAGAAGGAAGCGTTTCTGTCAGCGGCACTCCCAGTGGTGATGTTTCCAAGCCTACGTTTACTGGAACACAGAAAGCCGTTACCGTGTCCTAATTTCTGTGACACCTCACAGAAAGGAGGGATACAATGGCTGATATCAGTAAAATCAAAACACCAAATGGGACAACGTACAACATTAAAGACGCTACTGCAAGAACTGGTCCGGTGCAAACAAGTAGACTTGTTTGTACACCTGTAAACGGTCTTAGTGATGTTGTAATCGGTCCAAAGATTAACGACGGTCGCGCAAACAGGCTTGCGTTTTTACCGCCAGATCAAGTTATTGTAGAACAAACTGTCGATGGTGGTATTACGTGGACCGACGCTGGCGTATCAGATAGTGTTAAAAAAGGACTTTTTGCCGAAACACGTAATGCAATATACATTCCTTTAATTGACGGCCACAGAAATGTTCTATGCGGTGTACGAGTTACGTTTACTGCAATGAAGTATGATGTTCCTGCAGGCACGACAGAAATTGAAAAATACTCATATTGGAATCAGAACTACATTCTTTCTGTTGAAAGGTATAACAGTTTGAACGGAATGTATTTTTGGGTTTCGTCAGCAGAGGATCGCATAACAGCAAAGGTTGAATGCGCAACAGGCAAAGCGCCCGATACGTGGATTTCTGTGTTTGACGATCCGTCGTTTTTGCTTACAGGATGGTCTGGTAGCGATTATATACCTTTTTCATCAACTGGAGGCAGAACGTTTGGCGGCTCAAAAGGCCAAACAGGAAACACATGGAACTGGCGAGTCACGTTTATGTCTGCAGCCGCTCCGGGAAAAGAAATGTCAACAGCCACATCAAGGCAAAGCATAATGGAAATTCGTGGGTACGGGCCAAACTGGTGGACTGCCGGCAATAAATATGCCGCATCTGATCATATGTATTCATGGGATTCATCTCAGAACGTTACGTTTCCTGCTGGTGTTACCGCTACTAATTTCAACGGAACAGTAAACGGCTGCAGTATAGCAAAGTCAGTTCCAGCAAATGCTGTATTCACAGACACTACATATGAAGCTATAACAAGCGCACAAATAGATGCGTTATTTACTTAAGAAAGGATGTGTTTAAATGGCTTTTCTGGATTATCCAGGCCTGCAACGGTTCACCAGCAGGCTTAAATCTTGGATCAACGGAATTGTCGGCAACAGTGACATGGGAACAACTGCTGACACGCTTACCGGCGCCATTGCTGAACATTCAGGTCAGATCGCAGATCTGGAAGCCGTTAAACCGGTAAAGGCAGTAAACCATGTTGAGCCTGATGACAATGGCAATGTTAATATCTCAACAGTTGACTATGCATACAACATCGCTACAGACTCAGCTCAGGCTTCTGACGGTAAATTCATCGAAAGAACGACTGGCGGAGACGCTTCGCTCACCGATGGCCCTGCCTGGTTCGCTACGCTCCGCGGTGTAAGCCACCATGACAACTTTGTTCCCGAAGTTCTGGATAAAACAATTTATGCTCCGAGAACTATTCCTCCTGAGATCACAGCGCAGCTGAACGAACAGACGTTTGAAGCGTATGTCGGCGTTGCTGGTACATACGTTCTTACGTATACCAACGCGTGGAGCGCTAATCCGACGTTGTATGGTGTTACAGTGACAAACACTCCTCTGAGTGGCGATAGCATTCAGATTTACTGGGACGGTGAAGACGTTCCTGAAATGACTGTTATCAACGCTCCGCGTGTTCTTCCCGATTCCATTACGGCGACGATTGATCACGATACCTATATCGAAGCCGTTGGCGGAAGCGGTACAACAGTGTTTTCATATAGCGGCTCTGCGTGGAACTATAATCTTGCAACATATGGCATTACAGTTTCCGGCACACCGCAGAACGGAGATACGATCACAGTTGTGTACACGGCTGAATCTCGTGGAACCATTCATGTCTCTACTCCGACTTCATTCGTGTCTACTGGTTGGAACCTATTCAACTATGCGACCGGTTATGCCAGAGTTCTGAAATATCGTGATAATGCAACATTCAGAATTGAAGGTGCTTATACGGCTGTTCAGTTCAGCGAGACCGTTTCTGGAACGAAAACTACCGTTTCTGTTGTTGACAATGGGTTTACCATCAATTCGGACGGATACATCTGGGTTACAGGCGGCGACAACACCAGCACCTGTGTATATATGACGTGGTCTGACTGGGGCAAAGGATACGACGGCGACTGGAAAGAATATACAGAAAGCGTTGTCGATCTGTCGAACGTTATTGGTACCGGTAAATTCTTCCCGAATGGTATGTTCCAGGTTGGCGCTATATCAGACGTCATTGATTTCGACCTTGGCGTTGCGTATTCGTATATCGAACGCATGGTTTATTCTGCTGCAAATCTTGCAGCTGCTGAAGCTTCTGGCCGTAATTACGAATACGATGAAAACTATATCTATCTTGTTCGTGAAACGCCTGTTACAAGCGATATTGAACTTGATAAAGAATATGTTGCATGTGATCACGGTCTTGAATTTTTTGTCAACACGGATAATGATTGCTATGTGTCAATGCTGTATGGACAAAATCTTGTTGAATATCTGGAACATGACGTTCCAAATCGCTTTGAAAAGCTTGATGATCAAAAAGCAGATGCTCTTATTTTCAACTCTACTGATCCGACAAATATTAAAACAAAGCTTTTCAGCTTGCCTCTCAACAAAGGTGCAATTGCATACTTTACATCTGATGTTATGGGCGTAATATCCGGAGGTGCAAGAGCTTACGTCATTAGAGGCGTTGTTACAAGAACGGGAACGGCTGATTTTTCTATCTGGGGAAGATTTGCAACAGATAAAAATACTATCTCTGTTCAGATTTCAGGCGTTTCTACTGTTTTAACAGATAACAACTTTGGCACATACGCAGAGTCTCTGTCTGCAAAGTCTATTCATCTTGAGACAAAAGATGATACATGGGGAAAAATATACGCAAAGCTTTCAACAATTGCTGTTGGAGAAACTGCTACTATAACGGCTGAATCCGAACCGTGTGGCATTATGACGGGCGGTGTAAGATCAAACAAGCTATATGGCTTTATTGGAAAACGCTCTACGACTGAGTATCATATGATTTTTACACTTAACTCAAACTCTCTTGTCGCTGGAAGCATTGTTGATTGTAGCTCTTCTTCTGTTGGTACGTATTCAGAGTATGCTATGTCTACAAAGATAAACGATCTTCAAAATGCCGTCAACGCAAGAGTCATAGGAACTCGTTTTTCAAAAGCTGTTTCTGGCGGCACAAACAAAACTGTAAAACTTCGTTGTCCTAACGGTTGTTGCTGCTTTCTCATTATCTCTCTGCCAGGCTCGTCAAGACTGTGGATTGGTTGTTGTTACACCAATTCGGCCGGCGCTGTTTCCGTGTGGCAGATAAACGACACGACAGGTCTTACGCTTACAACGTCAACAAACCTTATCACTGTTAAATACTCATATGACAGCGACGAAGCCGGATTGAATGTTCTTGCTATTCCGTATCGTGGAACTGCTGTTCCAACTTGGGGTTAAAAAAGGAGGGCAATCATTATGACCAATGTGTTTTTTATGCATCAGATTAAACACAATAAAACCGAAGATACCTGGGATAAAGGTATTGTTGTTAAAGCTGCGGTCGGCGAGGATAACCTCGCCGCCGCGAAGCAGGCATTTCATGCTTATCTTGGCGCATATGCCTATGGGCATGATGCAACTGTAGACTATGTTTCCTGCAAGATTACAAATCTGGCTGGTGCGGTTATTCCGCATTGTGATGAAACGTGGTCTGAAACTCCCGCGGATGAAGATAATCCTACGGAGTAATTTCAATGCGAGGTAATATCTATGACTGAATATGCTTCGCTTATGACAACGGCAAATATTTTCAGAGAACCTGACGCAAAATCAGATTTAATAACTCAGATCAATGCCAATTCCACCGTTGCTGTTATTGAACACGGTTGTATGTGGTGCAAGATTATCAAAGATTCTTATGAAGGATTTTGCAAAACAGAACATCTTAAGTTTGAGAACAGCGGCGCTGAACAAGACGCCAAAGAAAGCACCATTATGATTAGTATCCCAAGGGATTGTGCGTGTGCGCTCTACAATGCGCTAAAGTTCTCTCTAAAAATCTAATAAGGAGTGATCCCTGTGGGAGAAATAACGAAGGTTGTTGGCCAGTGGATTGCCGACAACGTGCCGTGGGCTGTGCTTATCGGCGTTTTTATTTTCTGTCTGTTTTTTGAAATCTCCAAAGTCAAGGTTTATCCGCTGAAATGGCTTTGGAAACTGATCTCCTGGCCATTCAGAAAAGCCATCCAAAAGATCGATGAGCAGCGGACAAATTCTTTTAAAGCTTTGATTAAAGAACTGAAGACCGATATCGATACTAAGATGACTGAAATCCGTGACGACAGTAACAAGAACTGTGCGGCCGTCAAGAAATGCCTTGGAGATCTGGAAAAGAGATTTGATAAGCTGGATGAAAAACAGTCAGAAACAGAAGAACGATTGGACATGCTTGCGGCAGCGAGAATCAAGAACCATGTTCTGAATTTCGCACGCCAATGCCGCAAAGGCGAGCCACATTCACACGAAGACTTCGCAAATCTATTCAAAGAAAATAAACAATATGAAAGTCTCGTCGAAAAGTACGGTTGGGATAACGATGTTTATAAGCATGATTATGCTTATATTCTTCGAGTCTACGACGAGTGCAACAACAAGGGATCGTTTGAGGATTGAGGTGATACCATGAACAACTATAGGATCGATCCACGAAAGCAATTCAGCAAACGGCTCGCCCGCTGGACAAGTATTTTCTGGTTTCTCTTTATGACGTGGTTGTCTGTGTTGTTCATGATCGTACCCGACGCTGCACTGTATTGCGTTTATATGGCGATCATTGCTACATCGGTCATGCTTCTGAATGTCTGGGCGTACACACGCAACAGCATCTACGAGAAGGGCGTGTTTGCCATGCTGGATAAAGCAAAACTATCTTTGCATATTGGTGGAAAACAGGCACAGAATGACGACGATAACGATGATGACAGCGCAGACAAAGACGAAGAAACCGAAGGAGGTGGCAACGGATGACTTACATACAGCTCGTAAAGCGGTTTCTCGAAAAGATTCTCATTATCTTTAAGTCCAACCCGAAACGCAGAGAGCCCGGAGACGGATCTGACGGCTATTGCGATTGCATTGGCTTGATCATCGGAGCCATCAGACGTATGGGTCTCAAATGGACCGGCATTCACGGCTCCAACTGGGCAGCTCGCAAAGAGATTGTAGATCTGCAGCCGATTAAAAGTCAGTCACAACTTCAACCTGGAGATATTGTTCTCAAAGGCAAGGCTTACGGAAAGAGAGGCTGGAGTCTTCCGAAGCGTTATCAGCCTGGCGGTCAGTATTACAACGGTGACCTTACCGATTATTATCATGCCGGAGTAGTATACAGCACGAATCCTTTTCAGATTCGACACATGTCCAGCAAGATGTCTATTGATTACAAGGTCAACGTGTTTTATCCGTGGACGCATTTCGGAAAGTCCAGGCAGCTTATTGTGGCGGCTACTGATATGGCGACGCCCACTGTAACACCGATTCTGTCTACGACTCCTGCAACCGGCAAGCGTGCTGTCGTTGTTGCTGAGTCTGGCGGCACTGTAAACATGCGTCGTAATCCGAGTCTCAGGGCCGGCTTAATCGTTCGTGTTCCGCTTGGACAAACTGTAGAGATTGTATCTCCTGGTGAAGAATGGGCCAAGATCTCTTGGAACGGCTTCACAGGATATATGATGGCTAAATTCCTTGACATTATTGGAGATGGCAAAGGAAAGTATTGATCAACACAACTGTTTTCTACGACATAAGTAAAGGAGAAAAAGATTATGGAGTTTATTGTTGAAAATTGGTACATAATCATCGCGGCTATTGCCATTCTGGCTGTTGTAATCTACCTGATTATGAAGTTTTTCAAGCTTCCTCGCGAGAGCCAGCTTGCGAAAGTCAAAGAATGGCTGCTGTTTGCTGTTACTGAAGCTGAAAAAGAGTTCGGCAGCGGTACTGGCCAGCTGAAGCTGAGATATGTGTACGACATGTTTGTTGCAAAGTTTCCGTACCTGGTAAAGTTTATTTCGTTTGAGCTTTTCAGTTCTTTGGTTGATAAGGCCCTGGTTGAATTTAAGAAACTGTTCAACACAAACGGCGCCGTCAAGGAATATGTTATGAACTCTGAGGCTCCGCATACCGGAAAAGTGTGATAACGATGCAAGACAAGATTATTTGGGATTATCTGATGAAAAAGATCGGCAACCCTTATGGGGTTGCCGGTCTGATGGGAAATCTGTATGTCGAAAGCAAGCTGATTCCGACATATCTTCAGAGTTCTTACGGAAAAAAGCTGAATATGTCTGGAGAAGAGTACACAAGAAAAGTTGACAACGGCTCATATTTGAACTTTGTAAACGATTCTGCCGGCTATGGGCTGGCTCAGTGGACTCATTCCAGTCGCAAACAAGCGCTGCTTAAATATGTTCGGCAAAGCGATTCTTCTATCGGAGATCTTTATGCCCAGCTGGATTATCTGTGGCACGAGCTGCAGACATATGTAACCGTCCTCAACACGTTGAAGACGGCCAAATCTGTAAGAGAAGCTTCTGATATTGTCGTCAAGAGATACGAAAAGCCGAAGCATCAGGAAGAATCGTATCTTAAGAATCGAGCTGATTATGGCGAAAAATATCTTAAGAAGTTTAACTCAAAATGTAAGATGGTTCATCCAACTGCAGACCGTACAAACATTCGCGTTGGTAACGGTCTGAAGTATCGCAGGATCATGCAGGCAAACAAGTGTGATTCCTTTGAATATGTCGGCACCATTGGCAACTGGCACGCAATTGTTGTCGGCGACCAGGTTGGCTGGATCAGCGCAGACTTTTCCAAAGTCGAATAAAAAAAGGGGAGCCTTTCGGCTCCCCTTATTTTTTTCGCTCACCTTGCTGCAGACGCAGCAAACAGTTTCTGAAGCTCTGTAATAAAGCTGTCTGCATAGACGGCAATCTTATCAAAGTAATGTACATCTACGCTTTTTACGTCGTTCTGCACAACCTTCTCCCACTCTTCGCAGAGCGGAAGCCACTTCGGATTATCCGGATCAAGCTTTGCTTTCATAGCAAGCCTGTGCTCTTCTCCCGTCATAGATAAGATGTCGGCATCTATGTCCATATACCTGTACACCATACAGTGCATACGTAAGATATGAGCCAGGCGTTTGCCGGGAGTCATATTTCGCTTGGACATCTGATGCGCCATACCGCCGATAGCGTCCATCATGTTCTGGCTGTCGCAACGAAACGCATAAGAAGGAAATGCGTGCATCCACTCATAGCCTTCTTCTGTTTTTTTGTATTTTGTTGCGAAACACTCTACGCTATTCGGATTCGTTTTCCTGAGCAGATTCAGAGCTAAACGGATATCTTTGACATTGATATGCCCATCTTCGCCGTCATAAGTTTTACTTACAGGATTCTTAAGCGTTGCAATATCTTTGAGCGTCGGTAGAATAAAAGTGAACGTGTCGTAGTCGCTGCTTTCAGTGGCAAGATCATAGTTCTGACTGCCGACAAGTACCGTCATGACAGGGCTGAATCCACGCTGCTTGACGTTCTCATGATGTGCATACAGCGCTTCATAGATCTTCTTTTCGTCGTTCATAGTTTGATCCCTTATTACGCTTTCTCTTCCAGCCGCTTGATTTCCTGATTGATGTAGAAGATTGCTTTTCTCAGATCTTCAGTTTCTTTCGTAGGATCTTTCAAACCAGCACGAACGATGTATTTTACGGCGTTTCCGCGGCAGAAATTCAGATCTTTGTCCTGAATGAAGTCAATGACTTCAATTTTGCCGGTTGTATAATGAGAAGGATGGTTTACCGGATCTTCATCCAGACAACGACTCATCTCAGCTTCTTCGCACAGTCCCATATGTTATATCCTCCATTACGGCTCTACTTTGATGTCTTCAACGAACAGCGGGTATTTGTCGTTGAATTCGTTAAACAGCATACGTGCTACTTCGCGCATCTGCGGATGTGCGGCCGGGGCGCAGCGCAGCTTGAAGAAATGCCTCCACTCGCGGAAATTCATGGTCATCACGATTTCTGTCTTAAGCGAGTTAGGCAGGACAGATCTTGCTTCCTGAGGTGTGACGCCGAGGTTGAGAAGGTTGAAATATCTCTTCTCGGCTTCCTCCATAGCAAGCTTCCATTCGGCATAAGCCAGGGAGTCTTCTGTCCAGAAACACGGTTTGATAACCGTAATTTCATTGCCGAACTTATCAGCAGAGTAGTTACAGTAACGTGTGCTTTCCTGGCTGTAGCTTGCCAGTCGATGGCGAACGATCTCATGCGTTACACCACGGTCGCAGATCACCCGCGCAGTAATTGAAACATGCTCAATCACTGTTTCGTGGCCGCGTTTGATGATATTGCGAATAAAGGTTTCTGCGGATCCTTCAGAGATTTTGTCTTCACTTTTATAGCAGGTTCGACCGGCACGTTCAACGATAGCCATAGCTTCTTCCTGCGTAATGGCGCTTTCAATAAAGGCTCTTGCGTTAATAACCTTCATGCCTTTTGTCTCCTTTGATTTCTTGGTCTCTTGTTGATAACGTAATTAAGGATGCGGAACCCACAAAGCGGACAAAATGCTTCGTACTCATATTCAGGTAGTCTGATCTTATGAGTTGCTTCTATTCTTTTATATGGCTTTCCGTTGGTTCGCATCTTAAAAACTTCTATTATTTCTGAATGCTTGGCAATGAGCAATTTGCCGTTGCACTCAGGACAAATAGATTTGTCTTTTGTCATGCGTTGTGCCTTAGAAATGCTTCTTATAAAATAAGTGCGACCACTCGCGTCCCACCGCCCTGTTCAGTACGCTTACGGGTCCAAACAACTTGCGTCTCCCTGATCGCCGTACTGTCATGCGCCAAAGCCTTGTCCGTCGCACTTATAGTCTTTACATGTCGGCCAGCATCTGCTTGATCTCGTCAGAAGACAGAGCCTCCAGAGAAGCAGCTTCCTTCTTTGCCAGAAGTTCAGTCAGGAACTTCTTCTTCTTGGCTTTCTCGACATCGGCCACAGCCTGCGCTGCTTCCTCCTTCTTGGTGTTGTAGATCTGCTTCACGATCTCGATCATGTTCAGCAGATCCTGATCAACCTGCTGGGTTTCATCCAGAGATTCGTCATCGCTGGTCTTGGCGGCCTTTTTCAGAGCCTTGTAGATGCCATTCAGTTCAGTCATGGAAAGATCCCACAGATCTTCTGTAGAGATCGGTCCGCGGAAAGGATAACGATACTTTTTACGAGTTGCAATTTCAAACAGAGACATTGTTCCTTTTCTCCTTTTTTAGAATTTGATTTTCATAACACGCTGAACGTTGCCTTTGACCCGAACGATCAGCTCGTTGCGGCGGGTTGAGCAGAAGCCGAGGCCTGACAGCTGATTCGGATCATCTGCAACCTTCATTTTGCTTCCGAGAGCTTCGAAGACACGCTTATGCTCAATCAGATCGTTGCGCAGATATTCATTGTAGAACCCGTTCGGATTCTCCGGGTTCACGCAGCCATTAAGCATAAAGAAGTAGTGCCTGTTTCCGATACCATTCTGGTTGTCCCAGTAGTTCGGAGAATACATGATCATATTCACAGGCACGAACTGATTGGTCTTGATTCCCCACACGTCACGGCAGCTCACATCGCTGGGCAGAAGCTCCTCGATTGAGATAACGCCATTCTTAATGGTAACGGCAGCGACCTTGACGTCTTCTCCCTGCTGCAGGGGTTTGTTGTAGTCGAAGGAATAGATGGTTCCATCAAACTCCACTTCGGCGCGGAATCCGCTTCTGCCGCCGCGTGCGGCAAAGCAGTGAACAAAGAAGTTGTATGTGCCGTCAGACAGACGTTCCTTACTGGACCACGTAATGTTTTCCACGGCCGGCTGCCCTTGCTTAGGATTGATGATATCAACATCCAGTTCGCCGCGAGTAAGAGGATCGTACCTGTCAGCATAATAGATATGAGACCTCTGGCCGTTCGCCAACGCGATGCTGCAATGAGCATCTTCGTCGTTCATGTCCCAATCGCCAAGATCGTTCCACTGAATGCTGAAGCGCAGCACACCATCAACCTTGCCGCCGGCCGCTTTAACGTTCTCACGAATATCGCTGTCTGCCATGTTGCCCTGATAGGCCCAGCTGAACCCGTTGTTCCACTTGAACAGGCTGGGAGCTTCTTTGTTTTGAGGTGCAATCACAGATACCAGGTTCTGAGTCAGGCCGCCCCGCATCAAAGCTTCGACCTCAGACACGTTCGGCAGAACATCGGACAGGAATTTGTCGATTGGAATTTCTTCAACCTTGGAGAAGTTCTTCGGGTTGACGGACGCTTCCTTTGCCATGTCTTCGAAGACGTTGCCGGATATTTTGCTTGCTATGCTGCGGTTGACAAACAGGACATTGTTCACAGTAACGTCGTCCAGCGTTGCGAACCGACGCGGCAGAGAGGCCATCAGCCCCAGGGATTCAACTTTCTTTTGGGCTTCTTCCAGCATCTTCTTGGTGAAGATTGCTTTGGGCCGTTTGTAGTTAGCAGGAGCTACGATCTGTTCGTAACGACGCACTGCTTGATCCAGATCCATATCTGCGGATACATCCAGAAGCAGCTGACCGATAGAGTGGTTGCGAAGATGTCCGACCACCTGGCCGGCTTCTTCAGAATACTTCCAGGCGTACAGCTCTTTCTTGTCTTCGGTCAGCGGATCATACTTCAGCTTGTATGCCTTGAATTTCTCCAGCTGGCTCTTCCATTCTTCGCCGCGATACAGCGTATTGGAGGAGATCAGCTCAAGAACCGTATCCAGGGCTTCAACCGTGATTTCATCCAGAGACCTCTTGAATACATCTCTTGTTGAAACGTAGTTCCCGCAGAGCGTGCCGATATCCTTTTTGTCGGCAAACATCTTTGCAGGCAGGAGAACCTCGAAATGCTCATACGAAACAGCTCTTCCGTTCTCCAGAGCGTGGGTAATGCTGTCGCCAACCTTTCTCTGGTAATTGATATAGACGTCGCTGATGCGATGTCTCTTGATAAAGGCGTCAAGAGCGTCAAAGACGGGCTGGTACTGTTCAGGACTGCCGGTTTCGACTTCGAACAAAGTGTGGATGTTCAGATCGTCATCGATCCACACAGTCGGGCCGACATTCTTCAGAAAATGCCTGCATGTAGAGCAGTCAAATTCACGTCGCTCACGAAAGATGGGATTCGTTCCTGCAGGAAACGCATCCAGATACAAAGCATACAGCTCATCTTTGTCCGCATCGACTGTAAACAGGCGGCCATACTGTGCAGAACGTTCGGCAAACTTGTTGGATAACAGATCTCTGATATGAGAGAATTCCATTTTTACAGTTCCTTTCTTAATCACTGTTGTTTATCACTTCAGGTACTCAAGTTCTTGTTTAATGTCCTCCGGGACATTGTCTTTCCATATGTAACTGTTTTTCAGGACGTATGAGTTATATGAGGCAGCGGTTTTGTTTGCTCTGATTTTTGCCTGGTCGGCCCATCCGCGCTGTTCTTTATCTTCGCTGTCTTTGTATTGCTCCCAGATGAGTTTGTCACTCGTGTAGCTTGCAATCATCGAGCGGCATGAGTCCTCAACTGTTTTCATTTTGCGGTAGTTGGTCGCGTCATCGGCCTTTTCTACTTCATACATTTCCTTGTTCCACATGCTTCTGCCGGCCGGAGTCAACAGAATGAACAGGATGACGCCAACCACAAGCAGAACGACGGCAGCGATCTTCTTTTCTCCGTCTGTCATTTTATTTCACCTCGTACTGGACAACGGGGTTGCTGACTTCGATCGGAATATCTGTGTACAGATATGTTCCGGTCCACTCAAAGTAGTTACCATCAGGCGTGAAGAAGAAAATACCTTTATCGTTTTCTCCGTAGCTGCCGTCAACGTCAGCCGTCTCTGTTGTTACTGTTGTATATCCGGCGCTTCCGCCTCCGTACACTGTATCTACCTGGCTTGGCGTAAGAAAGCTGTTCAGGCTGCTGACTTTTCCATCTACAACGAATCTGTTTACAATCGTATTTCCGGCGAACAGAACAATATAACCAAACGGTTTCTCCACTGGGCAGACAAGCGCATTCGCTCTTTCTTTATGTCCGTTTACCCAGTATGCGCGGCGGATCAGGTTGTATCTTTCAAGAGAATAGTCGATGTCTGTCGGCGTTTTCTGATTGCTGGCAAGCGTATCGGCCACTCGCGCCTGAGAGGCAGTGTCCTGGCTTGTTCCGCCGGAAGAAGTGTCGATCAGTCCGGTACAGCCAGACAGTAACAACAGACTGACGGCCAGCATAATCGCGAGAATCACTGTTTTCTTTTTCATAATCTTTCTCCTTATCTTGTAAAACGGAACTGCTCCGCCTTTTGAGGGCGGAGCGTTCCTTACTTTCATATTAACCGACAACGGAACGAGGTGGGGCGCAGGCCATCTCCTACGCCCTGAACCCTCTATCACATCGCTTACGTTCAATTGCCTGATGTGCTTTCACCCTTTACCACAGGTTTGGTAAGCGACTACTTCGAATGCGGTTACAATCTTATCTTATATTCTGCCGGACGGCACCGGATTCGAACCGATCAACCGCCAAGTCTCCACAACGCCGCCCTGCGCATTCAAGATAAGATTGTCTTGGTGTTACGCGTTTACAGCTTCTTTGAGAGCCTTGCCGGCCTTAAAGGCAGGAGCTTTCTTGGCAGGAATAAACATGGTTTCG
>OCTX014557564.1_pt1 | contig 21896 bp, 23 predicted proteins | sample 1539691 | NCBI WGS metagenome assembly OCTX01 (sample SAMN02144231, study PRJEB22623) | gut metagenome | biome: sheep rumen | host: Ovis aries | place: New Zealand
TATATGGATATCATCCTTGAACTCGAGAAGATGGGCGACTACATCATCAATGTGGACGAAGCCATCTACGAGCACAAGCACGACAAATAATTAACTAACTCAAAACAACAAAAAATGAAAAATAACGTATTAGCAGGCGCATTGATTGCGCTCGGACTGAGCCTCGCAGGCTTGTTCGTCTATTGCGGTATCAGCAAGTTCGCTGACAAAGACCGCGCAGTAACAGTAAAAGGACTGAGTACCCGTGAGGTGGAGGCGGATTACGTAGTATGGCCGCTCTCTTTCGGATGGAACGGCAATGATCTGCCGTCGCTCTATCAGCAAATCGGCAATATATCGGAGAAAGTGAAGAAACACTTGCTCGCACTGGGATTTGAAGAGAGTGATCTTCGCCAGGGACCTATCTCGGTGGACAACAACTGGGAGAACTACTACGGCAACAACCGTCCGGAGTACCGCTATACCCTCCGCACTTCCATCATCGTATCTACGGACAAAGTGAAACTGGTTATCGCTTCCCAAGGCAAGGAAGCGGACCTGCTCAAGGAAGGCATCATCGTTTCTTCCAACAAATGGGATCTCGACTACCAGTACAACGGTCTGCCCGAGCTCAAGCCGGCTATGATTGAAGAGGCTACGCAGAACGCCCGCGCCGTAGCGCAGAAGTTCGCCGATGATGCGCAGTGCTCGCTCGGTTCTATCCGCCGTGCCAGTCAGGGCCAGTTCTCCATTGAGAATGACCAATACCAACCGTGGATCAAACACGTGCGCGTAGTCACCACCGTAGATTATTATCTGGATTAATTCTTAGCGCGGAGTTGCGCTAACTGTTCCGGATTAGGGCGGTAAGATATAGAGATATGTCTGCCGCCTTTTTCGTTGATGCGTTTCATCTCGCGGCGGAAGAGTTGTCCGTGAGTGCTGGTGTCGCGCCATTGGTTGAAGGCGATATAATAATGAATCATCTCATGTAAGATAGTGTCTTCTACCAGTTCTTCGGGCAAGTCCGCGCGGGTGTTGATACGTAGCACGAAACTGGTATTGTAATAATCGCCGAACAACCATTTCCGCTTGCGCTTGAAACAGAGTTTGCCTAAGAATGTCTTGGCATTGCTCAGTTTGACAGGGATAGGAGGCAATTCTCCATCAAAGAACAGGGCGTTGTATTGATTAAAACGGCTCTCTATATACTCAATCGTCGGTCTCATCGTCTTCTATTCTGTGCGGGCGCATGAATCCAGCCATCTGTTCGTCTTGTGCGTCATGACCCTGGATAGCATAATGGATCTGGTTGGTGCCGAATTTGTTGTTGATCTGGTCTATAGCATGCATGAGCCGTTTCTGGCGGGAAGCGTCTTCCGCTTGGTTGGAGACAAACATGTCCAACTGTATGCCTGCGGAGTGTTGCAGTTGTCCCAGAATGACGCCTGCCTGCTTGTAATAATAGCCTTCACGATAGAGGCGGTCCAGCAAGTGTTCTACGGCATTGATGAGCTGGGCGGAGTCGTCCGTAGCAGTCTGCAACCGCAGAGTGGCGTCATTGGAATATTGCGGCAGGTCGTCCCTATGCCGATTTGTTGCCAAAAAGACACTTACGGTATGGCATATGGCTTTCTGATTTCTGAGCCTCCGGGCGGCTGCAGTAGCATAATTGCTTAACTCGCGTTTCAGAACCTCGCGACTGGCCGTCATGTGGGCGAACGTGCGGCTGTACATGATAGATTTCTGCTTTTCATGGCTGGCGAGCGTGAGCGCAGGCTGACCATTCAGTTCTTTCCATGTACGCGCAGCTGTAACACCGTACAGACGATGAACCCATACTTCTTCTTTGCAGGCAAAATCCAAGGCGGTATGAATACCTTTCTGCTGGATGTCTTTGACGCGTCTTCGGCCTATTCCCCAAACCTGTTCTATCGGCAGAATGGAGAGTGCTTTTTCGCGCTTGTCATGGGTCATTACGCATATCCCTCTGTACCCGGCATAGCGTTTGGCAAAATGCGTAGCGGTCTTGGCGAGCGTGTATGTCTCGCCGGCTCCGCATGAAACAGGGATAGCCGTCTCTTGCAGGATAAGGTCTTTTAGTTGCTGCAGGTAATGGCGGAGGCGTACAGGATCGTCATCCGGCATCTCGCCGAAAAACTCATCTACGCTGTATTGCACGAAATTCAGGACCATCTCGGTCTGTTTGACTACGTCCATTATGTGGTGGGAAATCTCGTGATAGAGGTTGTGATGCACATCAATGACGGTAACGTGGCGGCGGTCAATCAACTCCTTGACCTGGAAAATCGGATTGCCGCGCTTCAGCCCCGCCGCTTTGGCTTCCTGGTTGAGAGCAAGAATGATCCCTCCGTTGTTGTCGTTATTGTTTGCTACTACAACGGGAGTTCCTTTCAGTTCCGGTCGTGACACCAACTCGCAACTGACGAAGAAATTATTGCAATCCAGATGAACGTACATCAGAACCAGCCAAGCCTCCTGATCAGGCGTAAAAGCCATGTGGGGATCAGGAGAATGATAAATGTCAGTATATGCCAGAATACAGCAGGAATGGTCACTTTGCTCCGCCCATGGAAGAGCGCGCGGAGACCTCTGCGAGCCAATGTCTCCGGCGAGACGATGATGCCAAGACATTTGCCCGCTTTTGTCATCCACGGTCTGATGTTGAATAATCCGGTATCTACCGCGCCGGGACTGACATTAGTTACGTACACGCCATAAGGTTTTAACTCAATATGCAGCGAACGGGTGAATGCCGCTAGAAATGATTTGGTGGATGCGTAGGTACCGAGACGCTGTGCAACAATTTTGCTTGTTACCGAGCATACATTGAGGATATATCCGTGCTTGCGGGCACGCATATCCTGGCCGAAGAGGTAACACAGCATAGCGGGTGTGTACATATGCAGGTTGAGAATAAGCGACGTGAAACCCTCGCTGTCGTCCAGTATATCCCGGTCGTGATATACGCCGGCGTTGTTAACCAGCACTTCTATCTCTATCTCCTGTGTGCGCGTATATTCATATAGTTCGCGCGCAGATGACTGGAGACTTAGATCCATCACCAGAGGAATAACTGAAAGCTGAGGACTGAATGCCTCGCGCAGTTCCTCCGCGCGGTCGCGGATAGCTTCTTCATTGCTGACTATCAGCAGGTTGTATCCGCGCGACGCCAGTTGGCGCGCAAACTCAAGTCCGATTCCCGATGATGCGCCGGTGACCAATGCAAAATGTTGTTTCATATCAGTTATGGGCAAGTGATTGTTGGTGTTCTGTGCGTTCATGGAGCCATCCTGTGATAAACAAGAGACCGCATGCCAGTATAAAATATACACCGGTTAGTATCCAGAGAGTATCATATTCCATACGTGTTGTCCATAGGGAAGCACCCATGGAGGAGATATGTATGAATCCGTTTGCTCCGGCAGTGTAAGGAATGGCATATGAGAGATATCTCCATGCTTCGGGAATCATCTCTTTAGGCCATGATATGCCGGCCATAAAGAGGAAAATCAATGAACTTGAAATCAGCAATACCAAACCCGATTCACGGTTCCGGATAAATACACTGACGCACATGGAAAAGAAAATAGTAGCCAGCAGATAGGGCACTATAAACCGTAGCAAGTCTCCTACTGCGCCTATATGAGGCAGATCGAAGAGCCTGGGAAGTGCTATCATCAAGATAGCCGCCAAAGCGTAATAGATTACAAAATATGCGGCAGCCCTGCCTAATACGATACGTAGAGCCGACCAGCCGCGCCGCCTGCCGGGGATACGGAATAGTTGCTTGTTCTCCTCGCGCGCGGTTCCGCCAAGCATACAGATGCCGAACAGTAGCGTCTGATGGAGAATCAATACCAATACGGCAGGAATAAGGAAGGAGCCATAGCCTCCGGTAGGGGTGAAAAGCGCGGTCTCCGAGTAGGGGGCGTCTTGCACCAATGCCCAGGCAAACTCCTTGTCCATGCCCATTTGCTCATAGCGGTCAATCTGGATGTTGCGCATGGATTCCAGCATTACTTGATTGCAACTGAGATAGATTCCCTTCATATAGAGGAAGGAACTCATGTCGCAATACAGTGAGATATGTGCCTGACCGAGCGGGTCTGCCAACTGCGCTGCATAGTCATGCGGGAAATAAATGATTCCGTGAACTTTCTGGTCTCGCAGCAATTGTTCTGCTTCCCCCATCGAGGCGCAGGTATAGGCTAACTTGATATCCGGCGCTGCATTCCAGCGATGGAGAAACTCGCGACTCTCCTGTGATCGGCTCAGATCTACTACGGCTACGGGGATATCGGTAATCTGTTCACGCCAGTAGATAGCCTTGTATAGGAACGGATAGGCCAATGTGGCTAAAATGAATATCACAATTACTCCCGGATCCCGGAAGATGCGTTTCAACTCAATGGTGAAAACCCATCCGGTCTCTTTTAATTGAAGCCATATATGGTTTAGAAAGTGTAGCATTATTTCAGCGGATAATTTTGGTAAATCAATGCCTTGTGCAGTCTTGGCGCTATGGCTAGCGAAAGAAGCATGAAAGCGCATAGCGAGAGGGCAGGAACCAGGCTGTTGATAGTGGGCGCGCACATCAGCGCTTCATTGACGTAAATCAGGTAATAATGCCTCAAAGGCTCCAGATAACTGAGAGCCTGAACCGGAGGAAGCATGTTCATCACCGGATAGGTGAAACCGGACAAGGAAAAACCCAGCATGGAATACAATGCTCCGATGGAGATTGCATCGCGTAACGTGGGCAGACATCCTATCAGGAAGATACCCATCGCCTCCATGGCCATGATAAACAGCAGCAGTCCGAAAAGCAACCGTGAATGACTGCCGTAAACCGGAAATCCCGCAAAACGGTAGAGTATCAAATGACACCCTATTCCCAGTACCAGATAAATAATAGTATAGGGTATCAGTTTGCCTATCATGGCTACGGTATAGTTGCCGCCGGCTGTGCGAAGCCACTCGCGGGAAGTGCGCATCTTCAGTTCGTACCCGATGGCGAAGATGGTCAGCATTATGCAGATCAATCCTAATATACCCGGTAAAATTGTGCTTACGAGATACACAGAGTAGTTTCCCCATGGGTTGGCAATCATATGTCCTTCGATTGTCAGCGGTTGGATACGATGCATAATCACGTCATCCGGAAGACCTTTCTTGCGCAGTACTTCGCGTTGGAATGCGCCGGAGGTGAGGTTGACCATTGTGAGCATCTGTTTATAGGCGGTGTTGCCACCTACGGTATAAGCGTTTGTGACGTAGAAATCCATCTTGGGACGTTTGAAAGCAACCAAATCGTCGTAGAAACCGTCCGGAATAACAAAGATGCCATACACATGACCCTGTTGCATTGCTTCGCGGGCTTCCGGGTAGGAAGAAGTGATGAGGCAGATATCTACTGAAGGAGTGGCCTGCATCTCGTGGCATAACCGTCTGGAGATGGAGGTCTGGTCCAGATCGACAAAGGCAATAGGCATTTTCTCTGCAGAGCCTCTCCGCATCAACGTGAGGAAAAAGAATGTAGAGAGCAGCATTACACCCACTGATGCAAACATATAAAGCGGACGGGCAAACATCTGGTGTACCTCCCGTCGCATCACATGCCATATGTTTCTGAAAATCTCTTTCAACTCTCAACCGTCAATTTTCAACCACCAATGCCGTCATTCCCGGTCGCAGATTAGGAATCTGCGCCAGCGGGCGGCATTTGACATCGAAGGTGCGGACATCATAGCCGCCGTTTTGTTTCGTGCTGCGCCAGGTGGCATAGGTTCCCATCGCTTTGATATGTGTCACGGTCAGCGGATAGCAGGTCTCGCCCAGAGCGGGAATCCGGACTTCAATCACGCTGCCTACAGCAAAACGGGAGAGCATGTCTTCGCGTACGGAGAATGTGAACCATACATCGTTCAGATCGACGATCGCCATAACTGGACTTCCTTGCCCCACCAGTTCGCCTACTTTGGGGAATAACTCGCTCACCTCGCCGTCGCATGGAGAGAGCAGATAGCGTTCCGCTTCCGCGGCTGCCACTTCTTTCAATATGGCATCTACTCTGGCTACCTGGGCTTCAGCAGCTGCTTTGTCTTCTACGCGCGCCCCGGAGAGAGCCATGTCGTATTGGCTTCTGGCTGCACGCACGGTAGCGGTTGCGGCTTTGTATTGCGCTTCCACTTCGTCGCGCTTCTGGGCGGAGACTACTCCCTTGTCGTACAATCGTTGCACACGCTCATAACTCTTGCGGTAGATTTCTTCGCCGGCTTTGGCTTTCTGGTATAACTCATACGCTCCGGTTATCTGTTCGCGTTGGGCTCCGTTTTTCGCTTTCTGGTTTACGGCTTCTGCCATGTCACGGGCGGCCAGAGCCTGCTCTTTCTTGGCTTCCACCTCCGGCGAATAAATGATTACCAGTGTGTCGCCTTTGTGAACTTGGTCTCCTTCTTCATAAAGAAACATCTCTATTCGTCCCGGGACTTTGCCGGACACACGGTATTCTGTTGCCTCTGACTCTCCCTGAATGAGAGTCTCCTCCGGTTGTAAGGCAAAAACACCCACTAATGCCACTACAATCACTACTGCTAAAAGAGCCACCAGACCCAATAGCAGACTTCCTTCTTTTTCTTTATTCATATTATTGATAGAAAATTTCGAATAGCAACTTATAACTTCCCTGTATATTTGCGGAGCATGGTCTCTTGTACTTTGGCTTCCGTTTCGGCATCCACGAGGTCCGTAGCCGCCGCCAGCCATGCTGTCTGGGCCTGCATCAGTTCGGATGATGAAATCATGCCGGAGGCAAACGATTCTTCTGCCATACGCAGCACTTCTGCTGCATTTTTACAGGTCAATTTCGCCAGAGATATTTTCTGCTGTGCCTCCATCAGTTTCTGGTTGGCTTGTGTGGTTTGCAGGGTGAGCATCTCGCGTGTCTCTTCTGCTCGCAGCGCAACCGCCTTGGCGGCATGTTTGGCGGCCTTGTACCGTAAGATGTCGTCCGCGTGCGCAATAGGGATATTCACTACTACGCCGGCTGAGAAAAATCCGTGCCCTTTCCAGTCGTTCTTGATGCCGTTCTCGGCATAGGGGTTGGTATAGAGATAGCCGGCAGAAGCTACGATTGTCGGTTGCAAACCTGCTGCTGCCATCTTGGCAGTGCTTCGGGCTACTATCTCGGCTTCTTCTGCCAGTTGTAACTCTTTCCGGTTAGCGGCTGCCGAAGCGGCGTCAATAGTGTCGGCAGCCAAATGGGTCTCGTCCAGACCTGTCTCATCCAGCGTAAATACGGAACCCAATGGCAGACCGCATATTTGTGCCAGAGCCATGCGGGAGAGGGTCAGACCGTTTTCTGCTTGCAGTTTCTTTACCTCTGCTTCTCCTCTTTTGGTCCGTACTTTCAGTAGGTCGGATTGAGTGGCAAGACCTTCATTCACCAGTTCCGTCACGTCGCTCTCCAGTTTGCATAGCAGACGGAAATAGTTGTCTGCCAGCAGATGCTTTTGCTCTACGGATACGACGCGCCAATAGGCTTCATCCACCGCGGCTATCACATTGTCATGCTTGGTGCCCGCTTCCAATGCTGCTACGCGTTCGGCTGACTGCGCGATGCGATACATCTGTAGCAGCCTGCCGCCTGTGTAGATCGGTTGTGTCACGCCTACGTGGGCTACTACCACATGGGTCATATCAACAGTCATGGTGTTGTATACTTGCTGGTAGGCGTTGGCTATCTGCTGACCCGCTTCATTCTGAACATCCATAACCGGTTGCTGGAGCGGGCTGCCGTCCAGATCTGTTACCAGACGCCCTAATGCGGATTCGGGAGACCAGTTGAAATACGAACTTCCGTCCGGGTTAACGCCTGCAACACCCAGATTGAACTGGGTCTGGTTGGCAAGCAAGTGCAGTTTCTCGGAGTTCCACATGTATGCGCCGTTTGCGGTCACACGGGGGAACATAGCCGCCAAAGCTGCTTTGCGGTTATATTCTGCAGCCTTGAGTGCTTCCTGGCTCGAACGGCTCGTAGCTCCGTTGGATAAGGCCATCTCGCGGCAGGAGGCTAAAGTATATCGGATAGTATCACCTGCTGATAAGGAGGCAGAATAGCAACTGACTGCCAGAATGACAATCCATAGTTTACAATAGTTCATAATTATTTGTCCTTTTTGCCGATTAGGCATGTATATATCAATTTTTAAAACCGTCGTTTAGTCACAAAAAGTGTGCCAGAAAGCTTAAGGACAATCTTTTTCTTCGCACATGTCATCCTGTGTCTCTGTCTCCAAGGTAACATGAGTGATTCCTTCATGACTTAGAGTCTGTTTTATTTGTTGAACGGCTTCGTGGGCATGCTGCATGTCATCTACAACGACATGCGCAGTCAGGGCATTTTCAGTAGTACTCATCGCCCATACATGGATATGATGTACCCCCACCACATGAGGTATGGCTACTATGTGCTCGCGCAAGTGGTCTATATCTACGTCCTCCGGTACGCCGTCCAAAGCCAGCCGGACACTGTCGTGCAACAACTTCCATGTACTGATCAGGATTACCAATGCGATAACTAGACTGATAATCGGGTCAATGATATACCATCCGGTAAAGGCAATAATGATTCCGCTGATAACAACGCCTACGCTCACCAGCGTGTCTGCTGCCATATGCAGAAAGGCACCGCGAATGTTCAAATCATTCTGCTGGCCGCGCAAAAGGAGAAGGGTGGTGATCCCGTTCACCAGTATTCCTATACCGGCCGTCCAGGATATCGCCACACCGTCTATTGCCGTCGGAGTGCGGAGTTTGTGAACGCTCTCGGCTATGATGATACCAACGGCAACTAATAGCAGCAAAGCATTCAGTAAAGAGATCAGAATGGTGGATTTTTTATATCCATAGGTGTAATGGCTGTTTGCCGCGCGACGGGCAAGGTAAAAACCGATTAGAACCAAAGCCAGTGAAAATACATCGCTCAGGTTATGACCTGCATCGCTCAGCAGCGACAGGCTGTTTTTCCAGATGCCTACTCCCGCTTCGATAAAGACGAATAGGAGATTCAGACTGATGCCGATTATCAATATGCGGCGCATGCGTTTGTCCGTCGCTTGCGAGGACGTATGCTCATGATGGTGATGACTCATATACTGTATTTTTAATAAACCGACTGCAAAATTACAATATTTTTTGCAGATATGCAAATTTATTCGTATCTTTGCACCCAAATTCGTTATTCTTAATTCGTAATTGTTATGAAACGGTCTTACTCGAAATGGGGTAGTATAGCGCTTATCGTGGCTATCTATGTCCTCGCCGGAGTTATCGGCTGGCTGGTATTTCACTCGGTGATGCAATTTTTACCCTCTCTTGAGGGGAGGGCATGGGTGGGGTTGTTCCTTGCCGACGTAGTGGCAACTGTCGTGGTCTGGGCGTTCGGGCTGCTCTATGAGAACGTGTCGGTCTATGATCCCTATTGGAGTGTCTTCCCGCCGGTGGCATTCCTGCTATGGGCGTTCTATACGGGTGTATGGTCGCTGCCGGTAATACTGCTGCTTGTCGCTACGTGGTATTGGGGATGGCGGCTGACGCGCAACTGGGCAATCACTTTCAAAGGTATCGCCCATGAGGACTGGCGCTATACCAAGTATCGTTCGCTTCATCCCGCCCTTTTCCATCTCATCAATTTCTTCGGGCTCAATATGGTTCCTACGCTTGTTGTCTTCGCCGCCATGCTCCCGGGACTGAAATTATTTGACATATCAGCGAACTATACTCCCTCCCTTGAGGGGAGGGCAGGGGTGGGGTTAGCCCTTCTTTTCTTTGGTTTCATCGTCTGCCTTTCTTCCGCAACCATCCAACTCATAGCAGACAAACAGAGCCATGATTTTCGTGCAGCCCATCCGGGCAAAGTGTGCAATGTGGGACTATGGAAACACGGTCGTCATCCGAACTATTTCGGTGAGATCCAGTTCTGGTGGGGTATATGGATTATGTATGCGGCACTCAACGGCATCGACTGGTATATCCTCGGTCCGGTAGCCATGACCGCCCTCTTTCTCGGTATCTCTGTTCCGCTCATGGAGCATCGCCAGTTGGCTAACAAACCCGACTATGCCGAGTATCGGAAAAATACACGCTTATTGATTTAATAACGCTTTTCTGCCGGCGTCGGTCATCAGTCCGCGCCGCTCCAGATCGGCGCAACGCTGTTTGTTCAACTCCGTCCAATGACTCTTCTTGACACGCGGAGAGAGACGTTGTGCCAACCTGCCGTCCGGCAGTTTCTTGAGCGTGGAGTCAATCCACCCGAAGCATAGTGCCTCTTCCACTACATCGAGATACGGCATGCAGTCCGTCCGCGGGATCTTCGTTCGGTACATCGTCACCCAGCAAAACCGCGCCTTGTCATGGTTCTGTTCCAGCCATTCACGCAACTCACACCGTTCCCTAAACTCCAATAAACCAATTATCTCCATACAAACTATAATTTTGACTGCAAAGATACAATAAAATCCGCACATCCGCAAGTTTTATACAAATAAATTTGCACATTTCACAAAAAAGCAGTACCTTTGCATCCGCAAATAAAATTGAAAACCACACTGCGCAACTATTGGCATAAACGCATAAATCAAATTTATTAACTAAAATTTTAATGATATGAAAAACTACATTACTCCTTTTGTCTTTTCTGCATTTATATTTGCAGGATTAGCATGTTCCCACAAAAGTGCCCAACAAATAACTCCGGACAGGGTGTTCATGGATGTTACACATGGAGCCGTTAAAAAGGTTTCCCCTATATATGGAGTGAGGGAGGATAGTACCGCATGTTTTATACGCGATGGAGCCATGTTTACCGCTGACGGGATTATATGCAATGACACCGCCGGCCCTTGGATTAAGTGTGATGAGGAGGGGATTTGGTACGACGATTTAGAATGTGGGAATCCGTATTATTACAATCCACCTGTAAGAGACAGTTTAGGACGTGTCATAGAATTTTATAGCAATAATTATTCCTATTTGGCTCAAGAATTACGTCCGGTGTTCTGTTGGTATTCATCCTTCATGGAGCATAATATTTATAATGGTAATTCTCTCTCTCCATCTGATCTGTATATTATAGATCGCGTGGATACGGATAAAGAGACAAGTATGGAGGTGTGGCGCAAACAATATAAATATATCGAAAATGACAGTCAGGGTAATTGGATAAGACGAAAATCAACTGTCACAATAGTTGAGTTGAGCGGAGAAGCGATGGAGTATTATGCACCTCTTTGTGATCTTGGTCTGCCATTGGAAACCCGCATAAAATTAGAGAATGAATTATGTCTGGAGGTAGAAAATAAATCGAACAAAAATATCGAAATAACAAGTGATTTTGTCGAAATAGAAACGCGTGAGGTTGAATATTACGAATAGGAACCAATAATTACGCCAAAGGCGTTCTTTTACGCTTCGTCTTCTACGGCTGCCTGAGCTGCTGCCAGACGTGCGATAGGAACGCGGAAGGGAGGTACTGTCGCGTCGTGAGCTGATTGCTGCACTTGGGCTTCACCAAAGTGCGAGACGCAATTTTCGGGACAACTACCTCAAACCGGCAACTGCCCAAGGATTAGTCAAAATGCAGTTCCCCGAAGTGCCAAGTCGTCCGGAACAGGCTTACCAACTAACTGCCAAAGGTACGGAACTTTACCAATCCTTAATGATCAATAATGAGCAAAAATAAGAAAAAAAACAAAATTATCCCTATGCGCTTGCACATATCATATTTTTTTTGTAACTTTGCACCGCTAATGCTATTGAAAAATATCCAAGCAAATATCTAAATAGAGATATGGAAAAGAAATTTGTGGTAACTATCGGTCTGGGAAATGATAAAGGCGCATATTCTCAACAGAAAAAGAAGAAAATCAAAACGTGGAACTCAACGCGTTAAAAAATAGAAGAAAATGCACCCAGAACACAGATGTATAAAAAAGAACTCTGTATAAAACTCACCTCCTCGAGTCGCTCTCTTACAGGGCTTTGGATAGAAATAGTTGGTTGGGATAAGAACGCAACATTATTGATGTTATGAATAAAACGGCTCCGGAGATTATCCAACTCAGGCTCGATATAGAGCAATCTGTCCATCGGCAGATGGTAACGCCTTATGATTTTGATTTTCTGACAAGTGCGATTTGGGAACGTTGCCATGCCAATCTGTCGCCATCTACGCTCAAACGGATATGGGGATATGTAAACGGAGTTGCAATGCCGCGCTTCTCGACACTAAATATTTTGGCGCAGTTTCTAGGCTATGATAGTTGGAAAACATACGAACAGGAAATTAAACAACGCTCCGGCATGGAGAGCGAGGTGTTATTCGCCGAGGGAATCAAGTCGGATGATTTGAAAGCTGGTGATAAGGTGAAGGTGGAATGGCTACCAAATAGAAAGTGTGTGTTCCGTTACCAAGGCAATCATCATTTTGAGGTGATTGAATCAGAAAATAGCAAATTGCAAGTAGGTGCTACGTTCACTTGCTCTTTCTTCCTGCTCCACCAGCCTCTGTATCTCGACGAGTTGCAGCAATCAGGCGGCGAGCCGGTGTCGTATGTGGCGGGAAAGCAGCAAGGTCTGACTAAAGTAGAGAAACTATAGATGGATTCCTATTCGGGAATAGTGGAGCCGAATGGCGTTTCGTTTTCTGACCAATGGTCGGATATAATTCCTGTCCCCAACAACGGGCATAACGCACTCTATCGTGCCACGCGGTACGGGCGTTTCTTTATGCTCAAAGCGCTCAAAGAGGAGCATCGTGAGGATACTACATATCGTGAACTACTGCATAAGGAGTTTCAGATTGCAGTCTCATTAGACCATCCGAATATAGCCCGCACCTATTTCATAGACACTATAGATGGAGTAGGTGAGTGTATCGTGATGGAATGGGTAGATGGTGAACCATTGAGTGCGGATTTCTCGAAAGCAGAAAGAAGAAGGATAGTAGATCAATTGCTGGATGCATTGAGTTATCTGCATGCGCATCAGATTGTACATCGGGATCTCAAGCCATCCAATATTCTTGTTACTCGCAACGGCCATAATGTCAAGTTGATTGATTTCGGGCTGAGTGATGCAGATGATTATGCTGCATTCAAACAGCCGGCAGGAAGTAGGAAGTACGCTTCACCCGAGCAGTTGGAAGGCCGTCCGTTGGACGTCCGCTCAGATATCTATACGTTCGGCCTGCTTCTGCGCGAACTCTTTCCGCATCGTTACCGGTGTATCGTGCAGCGATGTACACGGCAGAATCCGTCGCAACGTTACCCGAATTGTGAGGCCGTAGCCAAAACCCTCCGCCGTGCCGATAAGTGGCCGCTATGGATAGGTGTGATAATGGCTGTTTGGCTATTGATTAGCGTCATTGCTTTTATGGCCTTCCGTCTCAATCGGATGAATACTATACAGCGACAAGAGGCGGAGCGGAGGCGGCAGGCAATGATAGAATGGCAGAAGCAGGATAGTATATCGCAGGAGGAGTTGCGACAGGATTCCATTGCATGGAAAAAAGAGGAAGCGCGCCAAAAAGCCCGTGAGGATTCCGTAAATGCCGCTATTTCCCGACGTAAACGGGAAGCGGAGGAACGCATTAAGCAGAGCCGGAAAAAGGCTGAGCAACGCATATTCGATCATTTTCAACAAATCGAGTCGAGAAAAGCCGCACGCGAAGCGCAGAAAATCAATACCGACTCTCTTATCCGTGCCGCCAAAGCTAATCCCCACCTTCCGAACGAAGTAAGGTAAGCGGATGATTAGAAGAACGAACCTCCATTCAGGTAATAGTTGTCCAATGTTTCGTCATCGCGAAGTTTTTGATCCGGGTCTCCATATTCCCGGATATATTGCTGATATAGACGGTGAATATCGGCTTCATCCTTGGCGCTGATTTGGGAATTCGGATCCTTATAGAAATTCGTGCAGCGGATGTTGTTTTGTGACGGGTCGATACGGGTAATGCGGTAACGGAAGAAATGGCCTCCGAGTACCGTTGCTTCCCGCAGCACACGCATGAAATGCTGTACGTCTCCGAACCAGGCTTCGGTATATACCGTTTCCCCGGGGATGTTATCCACGAGTGTCTCTATCATCCAACATCCCTGCTCAGCCGGTTGGTAATCATCGGTCAACTCTTCAGCAATTGTCTTGGGCAAGGAAGCCTCGGTTGCGAGGCTGACCGAGAGAGTAAGTAAAATAAACATTATGTTTCTCATTATTGTAAAAAATTTTTTGTTTTTTTTATATCTGGCTTTGCGCCGGCATTCCAATGCAAAGCCTGATATAAACATTAGATAGAAATTGAAATTAAATAAATAAGGACAGACGCATTATCTGCCCATATCTTTACTCTATTAGAATGAATATCCCTGCTACGATGAGGTATAATACTATAAATATGCCTAGCACCTTAAGTGTAATAGAAGTAAGAGCAGGTATCCAATCAAAAATGTTTAGCAATAATGCAAGTAAGAAGAAGATTACGAGTATTATAAAAAATGTTATCATATCAACATCTAATACAAGAGAGGTGTAGCTCAAACCACACCTCTCTCTTGGTCTCAAAATTAAATCTGTTCTAAAGTGGCAGCGAATGTTTCTCTATTAGCACGGAATACATAACTGCGATCTGATTCTTGTTGAGCATGGTATATTTTGCCTTCTGAAGTAACAATCCAAGTTTCTTCATCGAATTCATATAAATCTCCATGCATTGTTTGCTTCTGTCCAGCATGTGCGATGTATGCTTCTCCCAAATATTTGCCGTTTTGAAGTTGTTCTTTTGTCAATCCGGGGCGGGTTACTAATAAATAGGGATTATCGGATGACCAGACCAGACCATCTTTAAGTGTAATACCATCAAACGTGAGATCTGTCTCGTCAAAAGCTTCAATGCTTCCATTATATTCGCAATCAACTTCGTATTCATGAACACATTTAACCGTCATCCGTTTTTGGAAACCATCTTCGATTACAAAGACCATATCACCTTTCTTAAACGTTGCCATAATATTTTAGATTTTAGAGATTTATGCCTTCACGATTAATTTTTTCCATTGCTCTTTTTCGCGCATTATTCTTTAACACATACTTCGAAGTACCAAAATCATCTCCTGATATTTTCACAGCCTCATCCTTATATAACGACAAGCATTTTTTTATCATCGTTTTGTTGCCTTCAATAATTAAAGCGTTTATGTAAGCATCAACAGCATTGTTGTATGCAGCAACTTCCTCATTATATTCATAATTACCTTGTCCTGCATTTATGTGTCCTGGCCTGGTGTAATATTCATCGCTAACGGTCGGGAAGAATTGCGCTTTAATTGTTTGTGTGGCAAGAATATTAAATATCAAATTATAATTCTGTGTTCTTAATAATCTATTTAAGTTAGTACGGAATAATTCGTTAAATTCATCTTCGGCATTCAACTCTTGTGCTAACGATTGTGCATCATACCATAAATCATCAGCAATCAATATAGACAATTGAGCTTTATTGATTTTACGAATCATCTGTGAACGATAATAAATCCGTCTATCTTCTTCATGATTATAATAGTATTCATCAGCTGGAATACTCATAGCGATTTCTCTTGCCTTGTCAAACTTGCGCTCAGATAAAAATTTTTCAACTTTCGCTTGTTCTTTAGTGTAAGTGTAGGTATTCTCACATGATTGTAAGAGTAACGACAAACAACTTGCTACTATAGCAACTATAATATTCACTATATTTCTAAAATTCTTATTCATGACATTATTATTGAAATGGTTTAACAATCTTTGTTGGGTTTATATCCGTCAAACGGATCATGGTCGCCTAGATGAACTACTTTGCGAATCCACGGAAGGCGATTGTAGGCTGCATCCTTTTTGTATTTATCCAGCAGACATTGATTGCCGGTAATTTGGATTTTAGCCTCTAACTCCGTTTTAAGTTTGCGAAATTCGTTGTCAGACTGAATTTGTGCAGACTCTCTATCCCATTCGCGTTGGTCTTCTGCTGAAAGCTGTGCTTTATACTCTTTGTACGCAGCATCAGCTTCTGCCTTACACGAGGAATTGGCAGGAATCATGGCATAATACGCCATAGCTTCTTTGTTCACTCCATTCTTTTGATTTCCCAAAGCCGCCTGGAATTGCGACAAGATTAATCCACACTCGTTTTCGAGATATTTTGGTAGTAGTTCATCCATCAGTTGGATGGCATTCTCATAAACATCTCCTACTTCTGCCGGAATCGAACCCAACAAAGCCATCGCTTCAGCATAGTCACCCTTAGCGCTAAGCATTTTTGCCTCATTCACTAATTCTGCTCCATGCTCTTGATAATATGTAACTATCTTATCTTGTGCGTCAGACAACATCTGTTGGAACTTGGCATCGGTAGGTTTCAAATCGTTGAAAGCAGCCAAGAAAGCAAGCGTTTCCGAATCTCCCACACCGGTAGCTTGAATATTACTGGATGCAAAGACTGTTCCTAGAATAATATCCGCCACATAGAATGTGATATCATACGTGATTAAATGGCGAACCGGAGCGGTTGAGGTAACCTCTTTTTTGAGTAGATTCACCTCCGGAGCCAATACATAACGAGGGTTGCCTCCCAAACCACCTATACCATTTGCAGTAACCATCTGAATCAATTTGGATTCCAGCTGTTTTGCTGCTTCAACGGAAAGGTTCTCATCTGGAACCATTACTGTCAGTTTGATTTTTCCTTCAAAAGCAGTGAGGTTCTCCATAGGATCTTGAGCTGCATTGAATGCGGCTTTCTTGGCTGTTATCTTTGCCTCGCGTTCTTCGTCCACTTTCTGTTCCGGACTTGCTCCTGGGTTGAAAGCAATGTTCTGTTGCGGTTTCTTGTTGCCGCAAGCCATCAATGCTATAGTAAGCGCTGACAGCAAAAGGATTTTAGTCGTTCCCATATTACATTCCTTTTATTGAAATTGTTGCATCTCCTAAACCTTGAGTGGTATTCTTAGATTTGATACCACAGCCTTTATTCAACGCCTTGCTCAATTCGCGTGCAAAGTCATAAGCGCTATACTGAGTCCCGTTCTCGTTCAATGTCTTGATACGAACATTGCTAAAATACATTTCGGTCTCAGTGTTACGCTGCATATTGTATGCCCCCTGTAATGTGTTGACTTTGATCCAATCAATGATGAAATCTGAATAAGCATCACCATCCAGGCACTCATCAGACATCGTGAGATTTACTCCGTTCTCAATGGTGACGCGCAGCGTAATATCACGTCCCGATTCAATAATGCCATTGAAGTAGTTGTTAATCTGAGAAGTAAAGGACTTGGCATCTTTGTCTATTGCCGCTCCCATTAAAGCAGCAGGTGTCGCATTTTTCTTGCTATCCGTAAAGTTGGTCTGCTGGATAGTAGCTACTACTTTATTGCTAAATGCATCAATTGCGCGAATGGTATAAGTAAGTGTTTTAGCATAGTAGTCGCGCGTGCTACGGTCTGTTTGCATGCTATAGTCCAACTCCAAAATGATATCGGGTTTTGCCGATGTAAGAAGAATCGTCTTGGCGTCTTTCTGAATACCGGTAGCAGCATCAACCATCTCTTGGTCGTTAATGGACTTGAGCATTTGCTCTAAATCATTCAACGGATAGCCAAATTCGATAAATTTGCTTTGAATGGAACTGATGATAAACTTCGAGTCCTCATCCGTGAGCAGATAGCCCGGGTAGTCCCGTACTTGCAGAGTTTTTCCTAACGTTTCCTGTTGTTGTAACTTTCCGAAACGTTGAAGGAGTTGATCACTCGGAATCACAAGCATGGTGGGTTTCTGTGTCTGAGACACATCCACACCACCTTCATTTCCATTACCATTACTTCCACAGGAGGAAAACAGGACAGCTGTTAATGCAGCGAGCAAAATTGTTCTTGTTTTCATTTTAGTTTTGATATTTAATTTTTGTTAGATATATTTGAGAAATATACTTTATATTTTCCTTACTCACTTATGGCTTTTCGGGGTGCTCCTATCTATTCAATATTTATAAGAGTTTCTCTAGGGAAAGCATGTGAATACTGACGAGACTGAGAGTCTTCATATTCACAAATCAAGTCTCCAAAATTTGTAGCGTCTTGACTTGCTCGAAACATTTCCGATAATTGATCCATTTCATCAGCCGGCCGTTCCAAAGGCCCTTTGATTTTCATCTTAGGGCCTCCGGAACGCAACTGTACCAACATAGACTCGTCGAGAGTATCATTGGAGTATGCATGAACTATATTTAAGTCATCCGCCTTGTACTCTTCTTGATTATGACAAAAATTGTTCGATATTTCATCCCACCATTTACAAGTGATTCCGTCATTGTTTATATCAACTATTGTCATTTCCCTCTCGGAGTTAACACAAGAAGACACAACATCTCCTATGTGAAAGTTGTATTGTGCCATAAATTATTACTATTTATCCAAAAAATGTGCAAGTAGAATCATTAGGAAACCAAATAAAATTATACCTCCACAGATCATGAGAACAAATTTCGCCTGTTTCATTTGCTGGTCAGATAATCCACCATTAAATTGGGTAGGCGTTACAACTGTCTGTGTGTTAGGTACTTTTTTCTCTGTAACCGGGGCTTTTTTCTTGGCTACATAGTTGACCTTCGGATCTTCTATGCCCCATTTCTCGCAGAAATACTCAACCCACTCTGCATACGCATCGTCACCTTGCTCCCAAAGATCACTTGCACGTACATGGGCGCCTATACCTGAAGGGTTAGAATCATACTTCATTGAGTTAGACGCATCGATTAAAGACCCTTCTTTATCCTTCAGTTTAGATACCTCTACGGGAGTAGAGAGGCGTTCTAGAACAGCGACTCCGGGCATTAAAATTTCATTACCCATAGCAGTCATTGTATGATCTCCATAATGCCCCCCAACACTTTTGATAGCGGAATAATACATCTCTACGGCTGTTAAATAACCTAGCGGTGTGTTCTTGATGTCTTGATTGTTTTCCATAATTAAATAATTATTGTTTGTCGTTTTCCCCTACTCACTTATGGCTTTTCGGGTGACTCCATTGTATTTTATTTAGTGATCTTTGATCTAGATTCATTTAATGTAAAAATGGTTTTCTTTCCTTCTTTGCTATAAGTGTACTCCCATCTCCCATGATGTGTTTCTGTGTTCTTCTTGTCAATGAGTTTCTCAAAAGTAAATTCTACAAGAATTCGATCTCTATCCATCTGCGGATCAATAATATCTATAACGAAACTCTTCATTGGTAAGTATTCTTTTTTATCATCAGGAGCAGTTTCTATTTTCATCTTTTGTAACTTTTTTATGTCAGAAGTGACAGTTTTCTCTATTGCTTTTTTGATGGTTTCGTCAATAAGTTCTATTTGTTGTTTATCTGTAATATAATAACGTCCACACTCATTCTCTATATAATATATTCCATAATCTTTATCAAAACGATAGTACCAAATGTTATTTTTAATATTCTTTTTGACAGCTGCATCAACTACAGGTTTGTATATGTCGTTTAGTTCGGCTATCTCATACACCATCAAATCATATGTATTGTTGTTAATGTGAATAATTGCTCTCTTCCGATATTCATCATATTGGTAAAAGCCGTTTCTGCGGTCAATATATTCTCTTACATTTCTTGCTCTTTCCTCTTCTGCCAACCTATTCATTTCTGCTTTCTCCGAATTGGTTACCGCATAACGTTTTCCTTGGATGGTAACAGAATCATCTGCATAAGCGAAATTACCGGCATTAATATATTGACGAACAGCTTGTGCGCGTTTGTGCTCGCATCGGAGTTGGTAAATATCCCATTGGCTTAGATAATAATTTTCTCCATCCACTGAAATGGGATGCGTTTCATCGTATTTTAAAAATTCATTTTGTTGTTCCTCAGATAAATATTCCCAAGAGTGCGGATATCTCATTCCTGGTGCGATTGGAACAATTGATTGAAAAGTGTTGTTCTCAAACAATGGGATAGAATTCATATCTAAAGTTTTCACGATATTACGGATTAAGTCAGGCTGAGGTAGTCTAGTAAAAGTTCCTAAATCGAATAAATCTTCTATAGTAAGATCTTTTTCTTGCTCTAAGGTCTCCGTTATAGTTTGTGACTCTTTTTGGGAAACAAGTTCTCCATTTTCGATATACATCGCTATATAGTTATTGCTAAAAAGAATCTCTATCACCTCGTCACTATCTACGTACTTAAAGTCTCCGTTTAATTTTCCATTTTTAATAGTAGCTGATAAACGTTTTTTGCCATTACTATCAAAGACTTCGATAAGACCCTCTAGTTCACCTTCTTTATAGTTGGCGATATATTTCCATCCTCGATCGACATAAGTGTTTTTTCCATCGAGTTTGCCATGTTTCCAATTGAGATCCCATGACCTTGTTACAGTCTTTTTTCCTGTAGGTTTATAGCCTGCTCGGGTTTCTACGTACCTTCCCCAATATGGATCCCACTCTTGCCGAAAGGCTGGTTTGGTCTCTATTTGTGTGTGGGTTAGGATATCTTTCCCATGCTTAGTCGCCACACCATCCTTCTCATAATAAGTGCAGTAACCCGTTTCTTCCCATTCGTTATATCCCCATTCGTAGCCATTTTGGTGACTTTTTTGATTGTACGATCTGGTCTTTAACTGCTGGGCACTCAGCGAGATTTCTACGCTAACCAATAACGCAAATACGAGCATTTTTTGCAAAGCAGTAATGAATCCTTTTGGATAGATGAGATGTGAGTTTTTCATCTGTATAGTGTATTAAAAATTATCCCTACTCACTTGTGGCTTTTCGGGTTACTCCATTGTATTTTATTTAGAATTACCATGCAAAGGTACTGCTTTTTTTTGATATATGCGTGGTTCATTTTGGTTCATTTGTAAACATAAAAAAGCGAAACCTTGATCAGTATTCCGCTTCGATTAAGTATAATAAAAGCGGGACTGCACTATTGCTGTTCCGCTAACTGAGGCTCTGGTATTGCCCAACTTGTAAAACAAACAACACTGAAGCCCACGCCGTATGTATTCTTTTGTGCACGCGCGTCGCGCGTACCTTATTAAAATAATAAATACACACCATGAGCATCTTGTGATGCGATGTCTTGACAAGTTTTGAATTTACCAGATTCCAGTTAGCCAAAACAAGGCGACAAAACGCTTACTATGTCTGATTTCTGTCCTCCGCAAAGGACATAATCCTTAGCGTGGGCTTGAAATCGCTGCAAAATTAACACTATTTTTTGACATATGCAAATATTTTTGCTTTTTTTCCTCTCTTTTGCGCATATTCGCTACAAAGGTACTGCTTTTTTTTGATATATGCGTGGTTCATTTTAGGTCATTTGCAGGTGAATTCCCTCGACCGCTCTACCTAATACATCAAAAGCGCGTGCCCAACGGGTACGCGCCTTTGTCTATTATTAGTCGAGCGGCTTATTGCTCGTCCTCTACTGCTGCCTGAGCTGCTGCCAGACGTGCGATAGGTACGCGGAACGGGCTGCAGGACGCGTAGTTCATGCCGACACGGGCACAGAACTTAACGGACGAAGGCTCGCCGCCGTGCTCGCCGCAGATACCTGTACGGAGTCCCGGACGAACGGCACGACCTTTTTCTACCGCCATCTTGATCAACTGACCTACACCGTTCTGGTCGAGTACCTGGAACGGATCGACTTTCAGAATCTTCTTCTCCAGGTAAGCCGGCAGGAACGAAGCGATATCGTCGCGGCTGTAACCGAAGGTCATCTGGGTCAGGTCGTTGGTACCGAAGGAGAAGTACTGCGCCTCTGTAGCGATGCGGTCTGCAGTC
>OCTX012219692.1_pt1 | contig 21873 bp, 21 predicted proteins | sample 1539691 | NCBI WGS metagenome assembly OCTX01 (sample SAMN02144231, study PRJEB22623) | gut metagenome | biome: sheep rumen | host: Ovis aries | place: New Zealand
ATCTCCATGAAGTGGTTCATGCCGATGGCCCAGAAGAACGAGAGGCGCGGGGCGAAGGCATCGACGTCAATACCGGCATTGACACCCGTGCGCAGATAGTCCATGCCGTCGGCCAGCGTGTAGGCCAGTTCGATGTCGGCCGTAGCACCGGCCTCCTGCATGTGGTAGCCCGAGATGGAGATACTGTTGAACTTAGGCATCTTCTGCGAGGTGTACTCGAAGATGTCGGCAATGATCTTCATCGAGAATGCGGGGGGATAGATATATGTGTTGCGTACCATGAATTCCTTCAGGATGTCGTTTTGGATGGTACCGGCCATCTCCTCCAACTGGGCACCCTGCTCCAGTCCGGCCACGATATAGAAAGCCAGGATGGGCAGCACGGCACCATTCATGGTCATAGAGACCGACATTTTGTTGAGGGGGATGCCCGAGAAGAGCACCTTCATGTTCTCTTCGTTACAGATGCTCACACCAGCCTTACCCACATCGCCTACGACACGGGGGTTGTCGGGGTCGTAGCCACGGTGGGTGGGCAGGTCGAAGGCTACAGAGAGGCCCTTCTGGCCACTGGCGAGGTTGCGGCGATAGAAGGCGTTAGACTCTTCTGCGGTAGAGAATCCTGCATACTGGCGGATGGTCCACGGGCGGAAGGGGTACATCATTGAATACGGGCCACGGAGGTAAGGAGGAATACCGGCTGCGAAGTCGAGGTGCTCCATACCCTCCAGGTCTTCCTTGGTATATACGGGCTGAATGTCTATCTGCTCCGGCGTACGCCAGTTAGCACTGATGCCATTCTCCTGTTGCCACTGCTGACCATTCTTCTGCTGAATGCCAGCGTAGATATCAATATCTTTAAAATTCTTGCGTGCCATCTTTAGATTCCGAGTTTAGCATTGTACGCACGGAGCGTCTCAAGCTGGTTAGACTTAACGTGAATGAAGTTCTCGATGCCAGCGGCCTTGAGGTCTTCCATACAAGCAGGAGCACCGGCCACGACAAACATGGCACGGCCGTCCAGATACTTGAAAGCGGGAACGGCATACTCGGCATACTCGTCATCGCTGGAGCAGATGACCACGATGTCGGCACCAGCCTTCAGAGCGGCGTCAACACCCTCCTCGACAGTCTTGAAGCCGAGGTTGTCCATCACCTTGTAACCGGCGGCGGCGAGGAAGTTGCACGAGAACTGGGCACGGGCCTGGCGCATAGCCAGATTACCGATGGTCAGCATAAAGGCGACAGGCTGCTTCTGAGCCTTCTCTGTCGACAGACGCAGGGTCTCGAACTCGCTGGCCAGACGCTCCTTGTTCAGCGTGGGCAGAGCCCCCCCTACGGCCCCCGAGGGGGCTTCATTACACTGAGGGCATGGCTTGCCATCTTCAGTGTCCCCCTCGGGGGACGACAGGGGGGCTTTCCCCTCGCTCTTCTCGGTGAAGTTCGGGAACTGGTTGGTGCCCAGGATGAACTCACGACGGGTGGCAGCGGCAGCATGGCGCTTGTCGTTAGAGGCATTGACGGCATTGACAATATTTCCATTCAATACCTCTGCCATGAATCCTCCTGCCTCCTCGACAGCGAGGAATAGTTTCCAGCCTTCCTGTGCCAGGGCATCGGTCAGGTGCTCGATGGTATAAGAGCCACCGGCCACGTCGACGAGTTTGTCGAAGTGCGCTTCCTCCTTCAGCAGCAACTGCTGATTGCGGGCAATACGCTCGGCAAATTCGGTGGGCTGCTCGTAGGGCTTGTCGAAAGGAGTGACGACGATAGAGTCGACATTGGCCAGCGCTGCCGACATCGTCTCTGTCTGCGAACGCAGCAGGTTGACATAACTGTCGAACAGTGTCTGGTTGTATTCGGAAGTGAAAGCACAGACATGCATCTGAGAGCAGACGCAATGCAGGGCCTCGTCACCAACAAACTGGCGGACAATCTGTGCCCACAGCAGACGAGCAGCACGGAACTTGGCAATCTCCATGAAATAGTTCTCAGAGACGCCCATATTGAACTTGATGCGCTTGGCAGCCTCACAAGCACTGACACCAGCCTCGGTCAGCACATTCAGGTACTCAGCGCCCCATGCCAAAGCATAACCCAGTTCCTGATAGATATAAGCACCGGCATTGTTCAGGGCGACGCTGTTGACGTTGATGCAGCGATAGCCGGGCAACTCCTTCAGCGCCTCGATGAGAGGCTTGGCGAACTGCAGGACGGGTGTCACATCCTTGCCCTTGCACATCATCTTGCTGATGGGGTCGAAATCGATGCTTCCCTTCAGTTCGGCCAGCGGGTAGTTCTTTTCCTTGAAATAGTCTACCAGAATCTCAGCCAGTTCGACGCAATGGCGCTGGCAGGTCTTGAAGTTCAGTTCGACATACTGCGGCAGGATGCCTTCGAGCAGCGTGGCAATGAACTCTCGACTGACGTCCTTGCCGGCAATCCTGAAGCCGATGGAGTCGACGCCTTTGTTCAGGATGTCGAGGGCCTTGGCATTGGCAGCCTTGGCATCCTCTGCCTTGATCTCCTGACGCACAAACCATAAGTTGTTGTCCTTTTTGTTGCCACGTACGTACGGGAACTCGCCGGGCAGGGAGTCGACGGCCTTCAGTTCGGCCAGGTCCTCACGCCGATAGAAAGGCTGTACGTTAAAACCTTCGTTGGTTCTCCACACAAGGCGCTTCTGGAAGTCGGCGCCCTTCAGGTCTACCTCAATCTTGTCCAGCCACTCTTGTGTGGTGGGCGCGGTAAACTCGGTGAAGAGTTTCTCTTTGTTGTTTGACATAGTTTGAATTTTGTAATATTATATAAGTTTGTTTTTCCTTATTGGCTGCAAAGATACACATTTCTTCGCAAGTGGACAAAGGATTTGGCAATTATTTGTTGCGTGGAGCCGTTAATTCCAGTTCTTGTTTCAGGAAATGCGGTGTATAGCCTTTTTTGCTTTTAGCCACCTTTTCGGGCGTTCCTTCGCTGAGGATGATACCGCCTTGCTGTCCACCTTCAGGCCCCATGTCGATGATATGGTCGGCCAGTTTGATTACGTCCAGATTATGCTCGATGACTACCACTGTGTTGCCGCGGTCCACCAGTTTCTGTAATACTTGCATCAGAATGCGAATATCCTCGAAGTGTAGACCCGTGGTAGGCTCGTCGAGAATGTATAGCGTCTTGCCGGTGTCGCGCTTCGACAGTTCGGCCGCCAGTTTCACACGCTGACTCTCGCCGCCGGAGAGGGTAGTGGATGGCTGTCCCAGTTTGATGTAGCCCAGTCCGACATCCTGAATAGTCTTGATCTTTCGCAGGATGTCAGGAATGTTTTCGAAAAACTCGACCGCCTGGTTGATTGTCATGTCGAGCACGTCGGCAATCGACTTACCCTTGAAGCGCACCTCGAGCGTCTCACGGTTGTAGCGCCGTCCGTGGCACTCCTCGCATGGCACCTGAATATCCGGCAGGAAGTTCATCTCGATGGTCTTATAGCCATTGCCGCCGCAAGCCTCGCAGCGTCCTCCCTTCACGTTGAACGAGAATCGCCCCTGCTTGTAGCCACGAATCTTGGCTTCCGGCAAGTTGACGAACAGAGTGCGGATATCAGAGAACACTCCAGTATAAGTGGCAGGATTAGAGCGTGGCGTGCGCCCGAGGGGTGACTGGTCCACGTTGACCACTTTGTCAATATATGATAGTCCCTCAATGCTGTCGTAGGGCAGTGGCCGCTTCAACGAGCGGTAGAAGTGGTGCGACAAGATGGGCTGAAGCGTCTCGTTGACCAATGTTGACTTGCCACTGCCACTGACTCCAGTCACTACAATGAGTTTTCCCAGCGGGAAGGTGGCGTCGATGCCTTTCAGATTGTTACCTCGGGCTCCGTGGATGGTGATGGCGTGACCGTTGCCTTCGCGTCGCCTGTCGGGCACCTCTATTTGTTGGGCTCCTCTCAGATAGTCTGCTGTCAAAGTATGGGTAGCGAGCATTTCTTCCGGTGTGCCCATGAATACTACTTCACCGCCTTTGCGACCGGCCTTTGGTCCAATGTCCACGATATAGTCGGCAGCCAGCATCATGTCTTTGTCGTGTTCCACCACGATGACCGTATTACCCAGGTCACGCAATTCCTTGAGCGACTTGATCAGGCGCTCGTTGTCGCGTTGATGCAGTCCGATGCTCGGTTCGTCGAGGATATATAGCACGTTGACCAGTTGGGAGCCAATCTGCGTGGCCAGTCGTATGCGCTGGCTCTCACCACCCGATAGTGATGCCGACGGCCGGTTGAGAGCAAGATAGTCCAGGCCCACATCGAGCAGGAAATCAAGTCGCGTGCGTATCTCTTTCAGAATCTCAATGGCTATCTGTCGTTGCTGGTTGTCCAGGTGTTCCTCCACATGGTTTAACCATTCGCGCAGAGTGGTCAGGTCCATCGCTGCCAGTTCAGAGATGTTCTTGTCCCAAATTTTATATGAGAGTGCCTCACGGTTCAGCCGTTGACCATGGCACTCGGGACACTCACACTCGGCCATGAACTGGTCGCTCCATTTCTGGGCTGCCGATGAGTCGTCGCCGTCTACCGCATCGCGCAGATATTTGATGATGCCGTCGTAGGCGACGAAGTAGTCGCTTGAGGTGTGGACGATATCTTTGTCGATGCGTACATTCTCCAGAGAACCGTAAAGTAGTTCGTTCATCGCTTCTTCAGGAATGTCCTTGATAGGGGTTTTGATGTCGTATTTGTACTTCTTCAGTATTGCGTCTATCTGCCAGAAAATCAGTTGATTCTTGTATTTTCCTAAAGGAATGATTCCGCCCTCGTAAATGCTTTTTTCACGTTGGGGTATAACCTTTTCCAAGTCTATCTCGTTGATAATACCCAGACCCTTGCATCGTGGACAGGCACCCTGCGGTGAGTTGAACGAGAAGTTGTTGGGAGCAGGGTCACTATAGGAAATGCCAGTTGTTGGACACATCAGACGCTTGGAGAAATGTTTCAGTTCGCCTGACTCCTTGTCGAGAATCATCAACAGGCCTTCGCCCTCTTTCATGGCAATCTGAACAGATTTCTTCAGTCGTTCAGACGGTCCATCGATGTTGACGATGGCGTCTACCTGTAGTTTGTCAATGACCACCTCGATGTTGTGATTCTTGTAGCGGTCTACTTTCATACCTCGCGTAATCTCGGTCAGTTCGCCGTCGATACGTATTGTCAGGTAGCCCTTACGGCGCATGGCCTCGAAGAGTTCGCGGTAGTGGCCCTTGCGGCTTCTAACGAGTGGCGCAAGGATAAAGATGCGCTTGCCGGCATAGTCTTGCTGAATCATCTCGAGTACGCGTTCCTCTGTATATTTAACCATCGGCTCGCCCGTAGCATAACTGTAAGCCTTGCCGGCACGGGCATAGAGCAAGCGCAGGTAGTCGTAGACCTCGGTGGTGGTGCCAACGGTCGAACGCGGATTTTTGTTCGTGGTCTTCTGCTCAATGCTGATAACGGGCGAGAGTCCTGTAATCTTGTCCACGTCTGGGCGCTCCATGCCGCCCAAGAAGTTGCGGGCATAGGCCGAGAAGGTCTCGATGTAGCGTCGCTGTCCCTCTGCAAAGATTGTGTCGAAGGCCAGACTTGACTTGCCGCTGCCGCTGAGGCCGGTAATGACGGTTAGCGACTGCCGGGGAATGATGACATCAATATTCTTCAGGTTGTGTACCCTTGCGCCGTAGACGCTTATCTTCTCTTCCTCTCTATTCATTGCCAGTCGTCGTTCCTCGGGTGAAGTTTCTGAGCAAGTTCACATCCTTACGGATATTATACTCGATGCCATCGGCACCGGTGGCTTTGCAAAGCAAAAAGTAAACGCCGTCTTTCACGGCCTTGCCTTTGTAGGTGCCGTCCCAACCCTCTGCAGGGTCGGTCCAGTCGAAGAGTACATGTCCCCAACGGTTCAAGATGTAGGCATGAAACTTGACGATGCTGCGGTAGTCGCGTTTGGCCCTGAAAATATTGTTCGGGTCCTCGCCGTTGGGTGAGAAGGCGTTAGGAAATTCCAACCGGCTGTCAGGAATCGTGATTGTGATGCTGATGGAGTCGAGGTCGTACTCCTCGTCTATAATCCGGGTCTTGAGCATTACCACATAGGTGCCCGACTCATTAAATGTGTACTGTGTGTCCTCCTCATAGCGCACGAAGAGTTCTTCGGTGCCCTGATCTTTGCTTGAACGGCGGAAATGCCATTCGTAGGCCGGGTTGTGCCCCTCCATGTCAGTGGGGTTGGCCCTGAAGGTGACATCCAGTGGTGCTTCGCCATTTTCTACTAGGGTCGTCTCGACGTTTTGACTTTCCTTCACGTCATAGTAGTAAGCCTTGGGGTCAACACTCTGTGCGGACGTTGCAAATGGCATCCACAGCGCCATGAAGAGCAGAAATATTACATTCTTTTTCATTTTCTTTCAATTTAAAGTGCAAAGATACAAACATTTTTTGTACTTTTGTCGGCGAAAACCGAAAAAATGATGATTATGAGAAAAATATTAAGATATTTTTGGGTATTGTTCCTACTTGTTGGGACAAGTGTGATGGCTCAGCAGACGTCTGTGCCCCACAAAGTCAAGAAGAAAGAGACCGTCTACGGAATTGCCCATAGTTATGGCATTACCGAAGAACAACTCAAACAGGCCAATCCGGGCATGGAGCAGCCCGACTATCAGTTGAAAAAGGGTGACATCATCCGTATTCCCGTCATTGTCGGAGGACCATCGGGCCGCATTGTCAGTAAGTCGCCAGTGTCTGAAGGGCATATCCGGCTTGGTGTGATGCTTCCTTTGCATCAGGTGAACAACGACGGTAAGCGCATGGTGGAATACTATCGCGGTGTGCTGATGGCTTGTGACACACTGAAGAAAGAGGGAGTGTCGGTTGATGTCTATGCCTGGAACCTGTCAGAAGACGGCAATCTGCAGTCTATTCTCAATGACCCCGATGCCAAGCGCTGTGACTTGATTATCGGACCGCTTTATTCGAAGTACATGTCGGCTCTTTCGTCGTTTGTCGAAAAGAACGACATCCTGTTGGTTGTGCCATTCTCCATTCAGGCTCCTGAACTCTATTCCAACCGCAATATTTTCCAGATTTATCAGATGCCCAACGAACTCACCGAGTCGACGGCCCGTCGCTGTGCAGACTGGTTCAGCGACTATCATTTTGTGGTGGTCGACTGTGGTGACTCTACCAGTACGAAAGGCTCGTTCACTTCTACGCTGCGCCGTCAACTGGAAATGAAAGGGCGCCAGTATAGCCTAACCAGTCTGAAATCTAGCGATACCAATTTTTTCGGAGCCTTCTTGAAAAATCAGCCCAATCTGGTGGTGCTCAACACAGCCCGGTCGCCCGAGTTGCTTCAAACGCTGACACGTCTCAACGCTATCAAGATGTCGAATCCCGGCGTGATGATCTCGATGTTCGGATACACCGAGTGGCTGATGTATGTCACTCATCAGCAGGAGAACTTTCATAAGTATGACACCTATATCCCTTCTTATTTCTACACGAACCTGCAGACCCCTCAGGCTATGGCCTTGCAACAGCGGTATAAGGCCTATTTCCATCAGGACATGATGCCTGCTCTGCCTCGGTTTGCTCTTGCAGGTTTCGACCACGCTCTGTTCTTCCTGCGCGGCCTGCATAAGTATGGCAAGACTTTCGACGGAGCAGTCGGGCGTTTCGGATATCAGCCTACACAGAACCCTCTTAAGTTTGAGCGCATAGGCAATGGTGGCCTGCAGAATCGGTCGTATATGTTTGTACACTATAAGCCCGACCATACTATTGAGACCGTCAACTATTAAAGTAAGAGGAATGAGACGATTACTGACGATTTCCTTTCTGACGCTGATGCCTCTGTCGCTGATTGCACAGGTTGGTGAGCATCGCAGTGACATGGCGGTGGGCATCAATGGCGGCTACGTCTTCAGCACCGTCGGTTTCATGCCCGAGGTTAATCAGAGCCAGCACGGAGGTATCACGGGAGGCATCACCTTCCGTTATACATCAGAGAAATACTTTAAAAGTATCTGTGCCATTGTGGGTGAGTTGAACTTTGCCCGTATCGGATGGAAAGAAAAAATACAGGATGCCAAAGACCAGCCCGTGGTTAATACGCTGACGGGCGTTGCCGAATCCTATCAGCGCGACCAGACTTACATCCAGATGCCCGTCTTTGCACGGCTGGGGTGGGGGCGCGAGCGCAAGGGCGTTCAGTTCTTCGTGCAGGCCGGTCCGCAGTTAGGCCTGTTTCTCTCTGAGACGACGAAGAAGAACTACGATGTCACCCAGCGTCCGATAGGTGTGGTGGCCCAGGATACGATGGCCGTAGAGAATAAGTTCGACTTTGGCATCGCTGCCGGCGGTGGTATCGAGTTCTCGCATCCAAAGGTGGGCCACTTCTTGCTCGAAGGTCGCTTCTACTATGGTCTGGGCGATATGTATGGTAACTCGAAACGCGACTATTTCTCGCGTTCCAACTACCAGAACATTGTTGTCAAGATGACTTATCTCTTTGATATCAGTCGTACAAAAAACTCTAAAATCAAATAAGTTATGTTCAAAAATCATCCAAAAGGGTTGCTTCTGGCGGCTCTCAGTAACATGGGCGAGCGCTTTGGCTACTACATCATGAATGCCGTGCTCGTGCTCTTCTTGTGCTCTAAGTTCGGTCTTTCCGACGAGAATGGAACACTTATCTATTCGTTCTTCTATGCAGGTATCTACATTCTGAGTCTTGTAGGTGGTATCATTGCCGACCGTACGCAGAACTACAAAGGTACCATCATGTCGGGACTGGTCATCATGGCCGCAGGCTATGTCATCCTCTCGGTGCCCATCCTTGCAACAGCCGGCAACATCTCGTGGTTGTTGCCGCTTACTTGTGTGGCGCTCTTCCTCATTGCCTTTGGTAACGGTTTGTTCAAAGGCAATCTGCAGGCTATTGTCGGCCAAATGTACGACAATTTCGAGGCTGAGGCTGCCAAGAAGGGCGAGGAAGCCCTGCGCATAGCCCGCGGGCAGCGCGACTCGGGCTTCCAGATTTTTTACGTGTTTATTAATATTGGTGGACTGATAGCCCCCTTCGTGGCACCGTTCCTTCGCGAATGGTGGCTGAAGGAGAATGGTTTGCGCTACGATGCCGGTCTGCCGGCATTGTGCCACCAGTATCTCGACGAGGGCGCCACAATGGCTGGCGATGCCATGCAGAACCTGGCTGAACTGATAACGAAGGTGGGGGGCTCTACGGCAGACCTGACTTCGTTCTGCACCAATTACCTCGACGTGTTCAACACGGGTATTCACTATTCCTTCGTGGCCTCTGTGGTGGCAATGCTCATCTCGCTTGTCATATTCATGGCCTCGCGCAAGATATTCCCCACACCGGGCAAGAAGGAAGCCAAGGCTGTTGAAAACTATACTGAGGCTGAGAAGCAGTCGATGGCCAAAGAGATCAAGCAGCGCATGTATGCTTTGTTTGCCGTGCTGGGCATTGCCGTGTTCTTCTGGTTCTCGTTCCACCAGAACGGCACCTCGATGTCGCTTTTCGCACGCGACTTTGTGGTTACCGATGCCATTGCCCCAGAGATATGGCAGGCTGTCAACCCCTTTTTCGTCATCGTGCTTACACCTGTCATCATGTGGCTCTTCGGCATGCTCATCCGTCGTGGCAAGGAGATCTCTACGCCGATGAAGATTGCCTATGGCATGGGTATTGCCGGTATTGCCTATCTCTTCATTGCCGTTTATTCCTATGCTCAGGGTTATCCGTCGGCAGAGGAGTTCAAAACCCTCGGTGATGCTGCTAAGACAGCCTTGAAGGCTGGGCCCTGGGTGCTCATCGTCTATTACTTCTTCATGACCGTGGCCGAACTGTTCATCTCGCCGCTGGGCCTGTCGTTTGTGTCGAAGGTGGCTCCCAAGCAACTGCAGGGTCTCTGTCAGGGCTTGTGGCTGGGGGCAACGGCCGTAGGTAACCTGCTGCTTTGGATTGGACCGCTGATGTATAACAAATGGCCCATTTGGATATGCTGGACGGTGTTCCTTGCAGTGTGTCTTATCTCTATGGGCGTGATGCTCGGCATGGTGAAGTGGCTGGAGCGCGTCACCAAATAGCCTACGTTGTCGCTTGAAAGCCGTCTTGTAGCGACATGCGCTATCTTTTATTAATACTATTTTTATCATTCAGTTCAGCAAGGGCGCAAACGCTTACCCTTGTTGAACTGAATTGTGAAAACCTCTTTGATATTCACCACGACACGCTGAAACAGGACCATGAGTTCCTGCCTGATGGCACTCGTCGTTGGACGCGGTCACGCTATTGGCACAAAGTGAACACCATTGGACAGGAAATTCTCTCTTGCAGTGATGATATACCAGATTTGGTGGCGCTCGTTGAGGTGGAGAACGACTCTGTACTCCACGCCTTGACCCGCCGTTCGTTGCTTAGACGCGCCGGCTATGATTATCTGATGACCTGTTCGCCCGATATACGTGGACTCGATGTGGCCATGCTCTATCGGCCTTCCCGCTTTGCGCCAATTTGCTATGAGAGCATCCAAGTGCTGACAAAGGAAGAACAGCGCCCCACGCGCGACATCTTGTATATAAAGGGTAGGGTGGTGACTGGCGATACGCTTCATTTATACATTGTCCATGCCCCTAGCCGTTATGGTGGAGAGCGGCGTACACGACCTTACCGCATGCAGGTGAGCCACACGCTGAGCCGTCACATCGACACGCTTGGCCATCAAGCCCTTGTTGCCGTCGCAGGAGATTTCAACGATTATGCTGACAGTCCTTCGCTGCTTCATCTCTATCAATACGGACTGTCCAACATCACTGCCGAGGCAAAAGGCGGCAATGGTGTTCGCGGCACCTATCGCTACCGAGGCGAGTGGCATTCCATCGACCACGTACTGGCATCTTCGTGCCTGTCTGCCAAGGTTGACACCGTTTATATAAACGACGCTCCCTTCTTGCTGGAAGACGAAGAGCGCTATGGTGGCAAGCGGCCACACCGTACCTTCCAGGCTTACCGTTATCAGCGCAGCGGGTTCAGCGATCACCTCCCCCTTGTTGTCCGTTTCAGGCTCGGCACCTTGGATCAACAGAGAAAACATTAGATGATGTAACTTTAGGAGTTAAAAACTTGGTGTTTTCATTTTTTATTTGTACATTTGCCCTCGTTATTTCTGAAAACAATATAGATAGATGATGGACGACAGCATACTGAATACATATCTCGACGAGATCGGACGGGAGTTGCTGCTCACCGAAGATGAGGAATGCCGTTTGTCAGAACGCATACAGAAAGGTGATGCACGTGCACTGAACAGACTGGTGGAAGCCAACCTAAGATTTGTAGTGGCTATAGCCAGGCAGTATCAAGGGCAAGGCCTGTCGATGGAAGACTTGGTCAGCGAGGGCAATCTCGGTTTGATCAAGGCAGCCGGTAAATACGATGCCTCGCGAGGCTTGCGTTTCGTCAACTATGCTGTGGTGTTCATTCGACAGCAGATAGAACGGGCCTTGAAAAAGGAAAGTGCCGAGCAGCGGGTGGAGAGCGGTCGCGACGGTCAGACACGTTCCGTCGATGCACCACTGGGCTCGAAGGCTAATGTCAGTCTGATCTCTGTGCTGGTCAACACCAATTCTCCGATGGCCGACGAGCGTGTGTACAATGCCGGCATCGAACAAGCCGTCGAGCAAGCCCTGCGTGCCCTTGATGAGCGTGAGAGTAGTGTGGTAAACGCCTTTTACGGTATCGGTCAAGACCATCTGACGATGGCCGAGATAGCCGTCGATATGGGCTTGAAGCGCGAACGGGTTCGGCAGATACGCAACAAGGCTGTCCGTAAATTGCGCAAAGAGTATAAACGTATCCTTTCTAAATAGCCGCTGCTTATGAAATTTATTAGTTGGAATGTGAATGGCCTACGGGCTTGTCAGGATAAGGGTTTTAGCGACGTGTTCCGCCAGATGGACGCAGACTTCTTCTGTCTTCAGGAGACCAAAATGCAGGAGGGCCAACTCGACATTGCTTTCGAAGGCTATGAGGCTTATTGGAACTCTGCCGACAAGAAGGGTTATTCCGGCACTGCTATTTTCACGAGGCACAAGCCGCTGAGTGTGACCAGGGGTATCGGCATCGACGAACATGATCATGAGGGGCGTGTCATCACACTCGAAATGGACGCTTTCTATCTTGTAACTTGTTATACGCCAAATTCGCAGGATGGGCTGAAACGCCTTGACTACAGGATGAAGTGGGAGGCTGATTTCCTGGCTTATCTGCAGCACCTCGATGCCGTCAAGCCTGTTGTGTTGTGCGGCGACCTGAATGTGGCCCACGAGGAGATAGACATCAAGAACCCTAAGACTAATCGTCGTAATGCGGGCTTCACCGACGAAGAGCGCGAGAAATTCACACTGTTGCTGAGCAAGGGGTTTACCGACGCGTTTCGGTGGAAATATCCTGAGCAGGTGACCTATTCGTGGTGGTCGTATCGTTTCCATGCGCGGGAGAAGAACGCAGGTTGGCGTATCGACTATTTCGTGGTGAGCAACCGGCTTCAGGAGCGTATTGCCGATGTGAAGATCCATACCGGGATATTCGGCTCCGACCATTGTCCTGTGGAACTGATTCTTAAATAAGAAAAAACGACTACGATGTATTTCCGTCATCGTAGTCGCTCTGTTGTCTCCTATTCGTAATTGCTTACTGGCGGTCTTCCACATTGTCGCCTTCGGTGGGCTTCATCGTCTCCTTGAAGTCGGTGATGCCGTTCTCAACGAGAATGTCATACCATTGTATTAGTTTCTTGATGTCGCTGGTGTGAACACGCTCGCGGTCATAGTTGGGTAGTACCTTGGCAAAGAAGTCGCGCAGTTCGTCACCGCTGGCCTTCTTGAAGTCGATGTCGGCCTTCTGACCCTTGGCAAGGGTTTTCAGATTCTCCAGCACGTCCATCAGGGGCACGTCGTCGGTGTCGGTAAACATGGCGATATCGGCTAGCGAAGTGATGCGGTCGTTGCCAAAAGCAGGCTGACGACGATGGGTGGCATCAAGGGCCTCAACGATAAAGTTGTTCTTACCACGTGAAATCAGTTTGTAGAGTCCGGGCTTGCCGGCAATGGCTAAAATAGTCTGTTGCATGATTCTGTTTTATTTTGTTTGTTGTTTATCAATATGGTTGAGAATGGTGTCCAGTTGAGGTTTCAACGGGCGTCCGTCGTTGATGATTTCGTAGTCGGCATGACAGCGTACCTTGTCTTGAGGCCACTGTCGGTTGAGCCATTCCTGTGCTTTCTCATGTGATATGCCGTCGCGCCGGACAATGCGTTCAATACGTATCTGTTCGGGTGCTGTGACAGCGATGACGCAATCCACCAGTCGCTCAAAACCTGACTCAAAGAGAATGGCGCACTCCATCCATTGGTTGCCGCTCGCTTTGAAGTCGGCGGCAACAGCAGGGTGAACAATAGCATCGATGGCTTTAGCATTGTCTTCAGACTGTAGCAGGAAGCGAGCCACCACAGCCTTGTCAAGTTGTTCGTCGGCCGTGTAGGCCTCTGGTCCGATGAGTGCACAGAGACGCTTCTTCAGATGGTCTGACGTAAGCATCAGCCGCTTGGCAGCCGTATCGCAGTCGTAGACCTCGATGCCTCGTTGGCGCAGTAGTCGACACACGTAACTCTTGCCGCTGCCTATTCCTCCGGTGATGGCTATCTTCATTGGGCACTCTCCTCTATCAGATAGTCTACTTCGGATGGCTCGATGGCTATGCGCGAGATGCCGTTGGGTGCCTCTGTCAGTCTGACGGTGCATTTGGTGGATGGATTGGCCGAGAATTCATTATAGTCGGCAACGACTTCGAAATCGTTTTTCGACAGTGTCTTGAATGTGTTCATGCCGGCCACGAACTTGACACTGACCTTGGCAGGAAATGTGCGGAGCACTTTCCCCGCAGGCATGTTGATACCCACGACGGGAATGCCGTCGATACGCTCTTCGGTGAGGATGTCTGTATAGAAGGTCAGGTCAACGCGGTCGGGCACAATCTTCATGCCGGCACTCTTCAACAACGCAGCGCTGACTTGCAGGCTGTCGTGGAAGTCGGTGTAATTGAGGTCTTCTGTATAGACTACATTGATGCTGTCCAACTGCCTTTTTGAGGCATAGACCGTGACGCTGTCAGGTTCACAACGGTAGTCGGAGAGATAGTACAGCGGTTCAGGTTGTATCTGTCCACGCCATTCCACGGGCACCCGCTTCTTCTCACCGAAGTTGTAATAGAACGACAATCGTTCTGGTTTAATGCTGACGATACGTGTGGAGGCGGGCAGCATGGCCTCGATGATCTTGGTCAAGTCGGCATTGCCGACAGATCCGTAGCCCATGGCCTTGGAGTATTGCATGAAGTCTACATCGATGGTCTTCTTGCTCTCGTCATAGAGATAAGAGAGCATGACGAATCCCTTGTCGCGCAGCACCACACGCAGCGTGTCTGTCTCGCCGGAGGTCATCACTGCATTCTTGGGCACATTGACATAGCGTACCAGTATCTTCACCTCCTGCTCATGATTGTCGTTGAGGGCCGTCATGAGCCAGAAAACACCGGCAAGTGCAAAGAACAACAGGAAGATGACAAACTCTTTGTTGGCCTTGCTGAACAGGAAGTGTAAAAATGTATGGAGTGTCTCGCTCACAGCGTCTGCGCTATTAGGGCATGCCCGTCGGCCGATTCTTGTGATTATTTCTGCTGACCGGTGCTGGCCATATCCTTGAACACGTAGCCCTTGTCGACGGTGATGATTACGTCGCGTGCGATTTTCACGTCTACCGTGTTCTTGGCTAGGTCGATACTCTTCACTGTGCCATAGATACCGCCGCCGGTCACTACTTGTGTACCTTCGGTCAGTTCGTTTTGGAACTTCTGTATTGCCTTACGCTGTTTCTGCTGGGGACGGATAATAATGAAATACATTACGGCAAAAATACCGGCGAACATCAGCAGGGTCATTGTCATATTCGGACCGGGTGCTGCTTGCAAAAAAATACTTGTCATGAGTTGATATTGTTGTTTATGTTTGTTTAATTATTCTTCTGGCTTTATGTATTTGACGAGTTTTCCGCTCTTTGACAGATGGCGGGCGATGGCGTCGAGCATGCCGTTGATATAGCCGGCACTTCGTGGGGTGGAATAGTACTTCGCCAGTTCGACATACTCGTTGATGGTCACAGAGACGGGAATGCTGGGAAAGTTTATCATCTCGGCGATGGCTATCTGCATGATGATGACATCCATGTATGCCAGACGGCTGAAGTCCCAGTTGTGCGAGGTCTCGCTCATATAGCGCTGATAGTCGTCGGCATTGAGGATGGTAGCGCGGAACAGTTTGCGGGCATAGTCCTTCTCCTCTTCCGAGTCGTACTCGGGTAGCAGTTCCTGTGTGGCACTGTTCTTCTCCTCAAAGCGTTTGATGGTCTTCAGCACGAAAGTGTCGACCACCTCTTTGTCGTCATTCCAGTAGAGGCTCTGCTCTTCGAGGATGGTATCAATATCTTCGTTATCTTGGATGAGCACACGATAGAGTTTTCGCCACACCTCGCGGTCAAGGGCGTAATTGTCTTCAGCGCTCTCCATGTAGTCCTTGTAGATCTGGCTTTGCTCTATCTGCTCATAGAGGCGGCCGACAAATTCCGGCTCGTCGGCCCATGTGTGCTTCTGTGTCTCCATGAACTCACACAACTGCTTGTTGTTCTCCAATTGTAGAGCAAAGCGATTGAAGGCGAATTTCTGCGATGGCTCTGCCGTCTTCTCTCGTCTGGCCTTAGCCTGCATGACCTCCAGTCTTCTACGCGATTCCTTGGTGACGGCAACAATCAGCGCGAGCAGATGGTGATACAAATCGTAGGCCTTCGACAGGCTGAAAAATAATTCTTTCTCTGCGGCTTCTATGTTCTTGTTACCGTTTTGATAGTACGCGTAGGTTAACTGAACAATCTTGATTCTTATGATTTCCCTATTTATCATCGCTATATATAGATGGTTGTCGGTTGCAAAAGTACTCATTTTTCTTTTATTATACAAGAAAAAGAAAGTTTTTTTGTTTTTTTTCGCAGAACCTTTGTCTTTTATCAATTTTTATTTGTACCTTTGCACCCGCTTTTTTCGTGTGATGGCGAATTAAGTCAACAGAATTAATAACTTAATTTAGAGTAACACAATTGTTATGAAAGAAATCGCAATCAATGGTCAGAAGCGCGAGACCACAGGCAAGAAAGCCTCGAAACTGATGCGCAAGGAAGGGCTGGTACCCTGCAATCTGTATGGTGAGAAGAAGGGCGAGAATGGGCTGCCCGAGGCATTGGCTTTCTCTGCTACCTTTGCCGAACTGCGTAAGGCTGTCTACTCTCCTTATGTTTATGTAATCGACCTCAATATCGACGGTCAGGTACACAAGGCTATCATCAAGGAACTGCAGTTCCACCCCACGACAGACGCTCTGCTTCATGCCGACTTCTTCGAGGTGACCGACACCAAGCCCATCACTGTGGGTATCCCTGTGAAACTCAACGGTCTGGCTCAGGGTGTTCGCGAAGGTGGTAAACTGAACCTCTCCATCCGTAAGATTGATGTGACGGCACCCTTCAAGCAGATTCCTGAGATTCTGGAAATCGATGTCACCAACCTGGGTCTGGGTAAGGCCATCAAGGTGGGCGAACTGAGTTTCGAGGGTCTGACACTGGCTACTCCCGCTCAGGTGGTTGTTTGCTCAGTGAAGGAGACTCGTGCATCGAAGTCTGCTGCTGCCGCCGCTGCTGCTGAATAATAACTAGGCAGATGGACAAGTACTTAATTGTTGGCTTGGGCAACGTAGGCTCAGAATACGAACAGACCCGCCACAATACAGGATTCATGGTGTTGGACGCTTTTGCTAAGGCGTCCAATATCGTTTTTGAGGACCGCCGCTACGGCTTCGTGGGCCAGACCATGCTCAAGGGCCGTAAAGTCTTCCTGCTGAAGCCGTCGACCTTCATGAATCTCAGCGGCAATGCCGTCCGCTATTGGCTCAATGAGGAGCATATCGAACAGGAGCACTTGCTCGTAGTCAGCGACGACGTGGCACTGCCCCTGGGTGCTTTCCGTCTGAAAGCCAGCGGCTCAAATGGCGGGCATAACGGACTGGGCCATATACAGCAACTTATCGGTCAACAGTATGCCCGTCTGCGGATGGGCATTGGCAATGACTATCCGCGTGGTGCCCAGATCGACTGGGTGCTCGGTCGCTACTCCGAGGAAGAACTGCAGACGCTACAGCCCAGCATCGACACCGCAGTGGAGATCATCAGGAGTTTTGTGTTGGCAGGCATTGATATAACGATGAACCAATATAATAAATTAGGTAAGAAATGAGCGAGGCCCGAATCGACAAATGGCTGTGGTCTGCACGTATCTTCAAGACGCGTACCATTGCTGCTGATGCCTGCAAAAACGGTCGTGTGGCCGTCAATGGCGTCAGCGTAAAACCGTCGCGTATGGTCAAGGAGGGTGAAACCGTCAGTGTGCGCAAGCCGCCGGTCACCTTCTCGTTCAGGATTCTGAAGCCCATCGAACAGCGCGTGGGTGCCAAACTTCTGCCAGAGATTTATGAGAACGTGACCCCACAGGACCAGTACGATCTACTGGAGATGAGCCGTATCAGCGGTTTTGTCGACCGTGCCCGTGGTACTGGTCGTCCCACGAAGAAAGACCGTCGCGCGATGGATGCTTTCAATGAAGAGGTTTACTTTTTTGATGACGATTTTTAAACAGATGATTGAAATCTATGTGGATGGACTGTCTTCTTATTATTCTGGGTATTGTGTTGGTGCTCAAGGGTGCCGACTGGCTGACAGAGGGTGCCGCTTCACTCGCACGTAGGTTCAATGTGCCGGAGATTGTTATCGGCCTGACCATCGTGGCAGCCGGTACATCGGCTCCGGAACTATTCGTCAGCGTGGCCTCGGCCCTGCAGAATACGCCCGACCTGGCCGTAGGCAATGTGGTCGGCTCAAACATCATGAACACGCTGCTCATTGTCGGCGTCACGGCCGTGGTGGCTCCGATGACTATTTCTCGTGCTACGGTGGCGAAGGACATACCGTTTTCGGCCGTGGCCTCGCTATTGCTTATCGTGCTCTGTCTCGACACGTTCGCCAGTATCGACATAGCGGGCAATATGATCAGTCGTATCGATGGATTCATCATGCTTGCCGGCTTCGCGCTTTTCATGGTCTACACGTTCAGCGTAGCCAAGAGCAGTCCTTCCGCCGACGATGCTCGCGACAAGGCTGTCACCCCGGTGTGGAAGAGCCTGCTGTTCATCGCCATCGGTTTGGCATGTTTGGTCGTCGGCTCTGACGTCTTTGTCAGTTCTGCTTCATCGGTTGCTGAACAACTGGGTGTCAGTCAGAGTGTTATCGGCCTCACTATCGTAGCCGGCGGCACGTCCTTGCCTGAGTTGGCCACTAGTGTGGTGGCAGCCCGCAAGGGACAGTCGGCCATCGCCATCGGCAATGTGATAGGCTCCAATGTGTTTAACATTCTGCTCATCCTGGGTGTCACGTCGGTCATCTGTCCTATGCAGATTGGCGGTATCACCATCGTCGACATGGGCGTGATGCTGCTGTCTGTGCTGCTGGTGTGGTTGTTCTCCTTTACCCGCTACACCGTAGAGAAGTGGGAGGGCGTTGTGCTGACCCTGATCTATGTGGCCTATACGGGATGGTTGTTGTACAATTTATAAACTAAATACGATGTCAGAAGAAACAAGAAAAGACGAAGGCCTGCAGGTGTTGGGCAGAAAGACGAAATACAGCACCGACTATGATCCTTCGGTACTGGAGACCTTTCAGAACAGGCACCCTGATAACGACTACTGGGTGCAGTTCAATTGTCCGGAGTTCACCACGCTCTGTCCCATCACCGGTCAGCCTGACTTTGCCGAGATACGCATCATGTATCTGCCCGCCGAGCGTATGGTTGAGAGCAAGAGTCTCAAACTCTATCTCTTCTCCTTTCGCAATCATGGCGACTTTCATGAGGACTGTGTGAACACCATCATGAAGGACTTGGTGCGACTCATGGATCCCAAATACATCGAGGTGACGGGCATCTTCACCCCTCGGGGCGGCATCAGCATCTATCCCTATGCCAACTACGGCCGGCCCGGCACACGCTATGAGCAACTGGCCCGCACCCGATTAGAACAACATCAAGCCATCTGACGACGACTATGGCAGAACAAAACAACACCCCCCGCCGTCGACAGACACGACAGCAGCCCGTCGACACCACCTATGCCCATCTGCAGCCACAGGCCCTCGACATCGAGCGGGCCGTGCTGGGTGCCCTGCTCATCGACAAGGACGCCTATCCCGTGGTCTGCGAGATACTCTACCCCGAGAGTTTCTATGAGCCGCGCAACCAGATGATATTCGAGGCCATCCGACAACTATCTATGGCCGAGAGCCCCGTCGATGTGCTTACCGTCACCGAGCAACTGGCCCGCAACGGCCATCTCGAGGAAGCCGGAGGGCCCGCCTATATTGCCGAGATCTCTTCTCGGGTGGCCACTTCTGCCCATGTGGAGTATCATGCCCGTATTGTGGCACAGAAGTTCTTGGCACGCCAACTCATCCAGTTCTCAGGCGACATCCAGACCAAGGCCTTCGACGAGACCATCGATGTCGACGAACTGATGCAACATGCCGAGGGCGCCCTCTTCGAACTCTCTCAGAAGAACATGAAGAAGGACTACACCCAGATAGATCCCGTCGTCGACCAGGCTGTCAAAGTCATCCAGAAGGCGGCTGCTAATACTGACGGTCTGACCGGTGTGTCGAGCGGCTATTACGGCCTGGACGACAAGACCAGCGGCTGGCAAGAGTCCGACCTCATTATTGTCGCCGGACGCCCGGCCATGGGTAAGACCGCCTTTGCCCTCAGCATGGCCAAGAACATCGCTGCCGACAACCGCATACCCATCGCCTTCTTCTCGCTCGAAATGTCTAACGTGCAACTGGTTAACCGTCTGATCTCCAACGCCTGTGAGATTGAGGGTAAGAAGATTCTGAACGGGCAGTTGCGTGCCGACGAGTGGGACCGTCTCGACAAGCGCGTCGGCACGTTGTTGGGTGCCCCCCTCTATGTCGACGATACACCTGGTCTGTCCGTTTTTGAACTGCGCACCAAGGCACGCCGACTGGTCAAGGAGCATGGCGTGAAGATTATCATGATTGACTATCTGCAGTTGATGAACGCCAACGGCATGCGCTTCTCCTCACGTCAGGAAGAAGTGTCGACCATCAGCCGTTCTCTCAAAGGCTTGGCCAAGGAACTGAATATCCCCATTATCGCACTCTCGCAGTTGAACCGTGGTGTCGAATCGCGTGAAGGACTCGAAGGCAAACGTCCACAACTCAGCGACCTGCGCGAGTCGGGCGCCATCGAGCAAGATGCCGATATGGTGCTGTTCGTCCATCGTCCCGAGTACTATCATATCTATAAAGACGACAATGGCAACGACCTGCGCGGCAAGGCAGAAATCATCATTGCCAAGCACCGTAAGGGTGCCACGGGCGATGTGTTGCTCACCTTCCGTGGCGAGTACACCCGTTTCGAGAATCCAGAGGACAACCGTCTCGATCCTATCGCTCCGACCAACGGTGGTATCATCGAGTCGAAGATTGATGGTGTCAACAATCAGTTGCCTGACGACTACGACCCCTTTGGCGGACAGGCACCTCCACCTACGCCAGCATTCTAGTCTGAAGGAGTTAAGGAGTTAAGAAGTTATGGAGTTAAGGAGTAAAAGAAGTTAAGGAGTTAAAGGAGTAAAAGAAGTAAGTAAAACGAAGATATGGAAAAAGTAGGAATCTATCCCTTTATGGCAGAGCCGTTCCATTGCGACTTCTCCGGCCGTCTCTTTATGGGGCATCTTGGCAACCACATGCTCAATGCCGCCGACTTTCACAGTACCGACCGCGGTTTCGGCATGAAGTATCTCATGTCCATCAACCGTTCGTGGGTGCTCTCGCGACTGGCCATCGAGATGGAAGAGATGCCGATGCAGTACACCAAGTTCAGCGTCGAGACCTGGGTGGAGAGTGCCATGCGCTATTTCACCAACCGCAACTTCCGCATCGTCGGCGACGATGGCAAGGTCTATGGCTATGGCCGCAGCATTTGGGCCATGATCGACACCCAGACGCGCCAGCCCACCGATATCTATGCCATCCACGACGGTGCCATCGACCAGTGGATAGATGCTGACAAGGCCTGCCCCATCGACAAGGGCGGTCGTGTACGGATGAGCGATGCCGCGGCATTCGTGTGCACTGTCGACACCCACTATAGCGACGTCGACATCAATGGGCATATCAACTCCGTCAAGTATATCGAGCATATCCTCGACCTGTGGCCCCTCGACTGGTATCGCGACCATCAGATACGCCGTTTCGAGATAGCCTATGTGGCAGAGGCCCATGCCGGCGACCAACTGTCGTTCTATCGCGAGGTCGACGCGGCCGGGGCACATTGCATCCGCATCGTCCGTTCCGACGGTACAGAGTGCTGCCGCAGCAAGGTAACTTATCTGCCGTAGGGTAGGGCGTCATAAGTCAAAAAAAAATCCCGAAGCGCACAGAAGCGCTTCGGGATTTTTTATCTTCTTACTTAATCTTCGCTCACTTAATCACGACCTTACGTCCGTTGCGGATGTACATGCCCTTGCGGGCCGGCGTGCCGTCAATCTTGCGGCCGCTGAGCGTGTATATACTCCCCTCTGCCCAGCGAGAG